>WNFC01008684.1_pt1 | contig 11796 bp, 11 predicted proteins | sample 5400541 | NCBI WGS metagenome assembly WNFC01 (sample SAMN13153342, study PRJNA577476) | soil metagenome | isolation source: 120 cm saprolite under Douglas fir tree site 2 hole 2 replicate 1 | place: USA:California | collected 2015-04-18 | reverse complement strand
ACTTCGATATCGCCAATAACCCAACCGTCATCACCAGACTGGAAGGGATCAGAAGGCATAGTCTGCCTCCTCCCGTCGGTGTGTCAAGTATATTATTACCGCTACATCGGACGTCACGGGACGAAGCGCGTGGCCAAAGCCGTGTTGATCGGCGCTGTTTCGCCTCTGATATTGAAGACAGAGAAAAATCCCGGCGGCTTGCCGATGAAAGCGTTCGATGAGATCCGTGCCGGCGCTCAACCCGATTGTTCCCAGTTCTGGAAAGATCTTAGCCTGCCGTTTTATGGATACAACCGGCCCGGCGCGAAGATTTCGGAAGGCGTGCGCGAATCATTTTGGCTGCAAGGGATGATGGCCGATTTGATCGCACCGGACCTGCCGGGCATTAGCAGCATTTTGTGCTCCTTGCGAACTCACTTAAACCCGGCATTTCATTGTCTATTTCCGGTCTATTTTAGGGTAGATGAACAGAGCGTAAACGCACTGTTCGCATTTAAGCTGAGTTTAAGATTCGATCTGCTCGGGGCCGGGCTCGGGGCGTATTCAAAAATTGGGGAAGAGCCTGAAATGGAACGCCGTGCCTGGCGTTGCAGCGATTACCCATTGGGGATTTAAAGGATCAAAGGCGATGTTGGCGGCAAAAGGCCAAGGCAAACCTTCGTTGGCAGGCGTCCAGGGATTTCCAGCCAGGTTAGTAATATCCATGCTGAATTGGACTCCGTTGGAATTGAAGGGTGAGGCGCCGCAGCAGAAGTTTTCCGATGAGCCGGCCACAACGATCTTGGATTTGAGGGGATGAATGGCCACGCCGCGCAAATTGTCGTCGGTCAAAACCTTGCTCCAGGTGCTTCCTGAATCGGCGCTGCGATAGAGTCCTCCACCGGTAGTCCACACGACGGCGTAGACGATTCCGGAGGTAAGGGGATCCACTTGAATATCCCAGGTGTGTGCCAGTGCTGAGCCGCCCACCTGTGTCCAGGAGACTCCGCCGTCTAGGGATCGCCACACACCTTTATCGCCCCCCGCGTAAATGAGCGAGCCACTGAAGTGATCGACTGCGGTAGCTTGCAGAGGATGTATGGTATTGCCAAAACTGGCGCCGGGCTGGCTAAAGGCGAGCGACCAAGTAGCTGCGTCATTGGTGCTTTTATAAACTTCACTTCGACTGACTCCGGCGGAGGTCGAATTCTGGACAACGAAAAGGGTTCGATTCTCGGAGTTGCTGCTATAACTGAGCGAAAGGCCGCTGATGGCGCTCTTGGTGGCCGACGTCCTCATGCCGCTATTTGCGGCCGACCAACTGCCCAACTCGCCGGCGTTGGTCGTTTTGTAAATCAAGGCGAAATTGCTGTCGCCTAAGCTGGCCCAGGCAACATTGGCGCGAGAGGAGTCGGCGAGCACCGTATCGACTTCGCCGCCGAGGCCGTTCCACGAACGGGTGAAAGCAGGCTCATTGCAAGTCCTCCATGTGTTGCCCTTATCTTCGCTATGCCAGCATCCCAGGTCTTGAAAGCCTAAGTAAATAACGTTGGGATTCGCTGCGCTGACTGAAACGGCCATGGTTTCTGCGTTACTGATTCCGGTCCCTCGCCAATTTCCACTTCGTGTTGGAATTTCGTTGGTGTACAGCGGAGTAAAAGTGGCGCCGCCATCGAAGCTGCCGTAAACGAACTGGCTGTTAGCCCAGTAGTAGGCATTCGAATTGGCTAAGTCTTCTCCCAGCGCGCGAACATTATTAGTATCGATGGAGTAACAAAATGAAGGCCACCCACAAGGCCATTTGGTTTCGTCACCTTTCTGAGACCACGTTTGACCGCCATTCAGCGACTCAAATGTTCCCGCACTGTTGATCAGGCGGATGACCTGAGGGTTTTCCCGCTTGAGGAAAATACGGCCAGGCTGATCAAAAATTTTTGTCCAAGTCCTGCCGCCGTTGGTGCTATTGTAGACTCCGTCGCTATTGTGGGGAATTTGGGGAATGCCTTTTGTCAAATAGAGCGGGCTCGATGCATTAGGCAAAGTCGCCACATCCCAAATGGTGCCCGGGCCGATATTCAGTTTCGCCCAGGAATTTCCGCCGTTAGTGCTCTTCCACAAATTCGCGGCGGCTGAACTGACGAAGATATCGACGCCAGTTACCAAATAAACGGTGTTGGGTTTGACGGGATCGATGACTAGCTTTTGGATGCGAGCGTTGGACGCCAGGCCTCGGCTGGATACCAGCGTCCACGTCAAGCCACGGTCGACCGTCTTATACACTTTGCCTTTAACTGAGTCGAAAACAGGGAGGGTGGCGGCGTAGCCGATGTTGACGTCGCTGGCTGAAAAGGCAACGTAGGTCACATAATCGGTTGCAGGAATCGTAGAAGGCTGGGTGAAGTGTTGACCACCGTCGTTGGTGCGCCATAGTCCAATGTCAGATCCCACATAAAAAGTGTTAGGGTCCTTTGGGTCGAATCCGACTGCTGGAATATGGCTGGACGTGATCGCTGCTGACGCTGGACGGCCGTTGCGCGCGAGGGGCGAGGCGAGAATGCTCCAGCTTTCGCCATGGTTGGTGCTCGTGTAGGCGCCGCTGAGATCGCTTCCGGCAATGAGCCGGCCATCCGGCCCCGCGCCGATAGCCAGAAAGGCGCCACCCGCGCCTGGATCGGTAATGGTCCAAGTGTTGGGGACCGGCCCTTGAGCATGCGCTCTGCAACAGAAGAGCAGCACTGCTATAGCCGCGAGAAGCAGACCGTGAGCCAGTTTCCGCGTGGTGTGATTCATGTGTTCCGGAATTTCCAGTATCGAGTTCCCGTCCGACCGATAACATACACCTGACCCATGCTGAACGCACTTGTCAGTCGGGTTTGCAGCACCAGGTGATTCCACAGGCCACAGAAGGCATCAGTTTTGCCTCCGAAACTGGCCCTCCTTCGACCTTTGCCTCCGACAATTTTCCCGCGCCTGCCTCCCTGGTCATTGAAGTCCGCTCGGTCGGCTGCAAGCTGGTCAGCGACCAGTTGCCAATCCTGCGGCAGCACCAACCGTCGCCACAGGTTCCCGAGGTTGTACGCGATCACACTCAGCCACAGTCGCACCTCGTTGGATCGGAACCGGTGGCAACTCAACAATCCGTTCGCGCGGTAACTCGCGGGAGAAGGTGATCGACGCGCTGAAAACCGCGATTACGACGATCGTTAGGCTTACAAGAAGTAAAGGATTCCTGAGCACGCTGCGATCATCACGCTTTCGCACTACTTCGAAACATTTTATTCTTCCAGCCGCACCGACTCAATCACCTTGTCGATCTTCGACTCGCGAAAGCTTTCGGAGTTGTCCTTCAACGCCGGATTGATCTGCATTCGACATTGGGTGTTGGGCGTTCGGCGTTCTCTGTGTCATGACCGGTCACTCTTGCGCGCCCTAAAATCAGCGATCGATTGTTTCGATGCGTGCCCTTTCTCGGCCATAAACGCATCTGCTCTGTCGTGAGAATATGCTCGCTTTCGTCGGTCGCAGTTGCTCTTCTTAGAAAACCTTAAGCAATGAGCATCATCGGAACAGTGGAAAGCCTCTGGCGTTATCCGGTCAAAAGCATGCGTGGCGAAGAATTGGGCGAGATGTTCGCGGGCTACTCGGGAGTTTACGGTGACCGCCTCTTTGCCTTCAGGAGTTCTGCCAGTCCCAAGGGATTTCCCTATCTGACCGGACGTGAACAACGCGAGATGCTGCGATATCGGCCGCGATTCCGTCATCGGGACAAGGCGGCCCGGCCTATCAATTTGACCGAAGCGGAGAGCATGCCGCCCGGAGTGAATCCCGTCTAAGCCAATCCGGCAGAGCTGATGGTCGATGTAGAGACACCAGATGGAGAAACTCTCGCGATTGATAACCCTGCATTGATCGACATCCTCCGCGCCGGTATCGACGAGAAGCACCAACTCACATTGCTTCGCTCGGACCGGGCCATGACAGATTGCCGTCCTTTGTCACTCTTTGCCGTGCAATCGGCGAAAAAACTTGGGGAGGAAACTGGCACCACTGTGGACAAGCGGCGGTTCCGGGCAAACGTCTATTTGGATCTAACATCCTCCGACGGCTTCGCCGAGGACGAGTTCGTCGGCCGATCCTTGCGCATTGGGTCGAAGGTGGTCATCTCGGTCCTGGAGCGGGATCCGCGCTGCATGATGATCACGCTGGATCCGGATACTGGGGAAAAAGCGCCGGCATTATTGAAGAAGGTTGCGCAAGCCCACAGCGGCATGGCTGGTGTTTATGGCGCCGTGCTGGTGGAAGGCACTTTGCGCAAAGGCGATCCCGTCGAGTTGCTAAACTAGACGGCATTTTCCGACTGACTTCTTAATTCTTCCTTCTTGCTTCTTAATTGTCCAGAGTTACCGACTCCATCACCTTGTCAATCTTAGGCCAGTCCGGCTCGGACCTTCAACGCCGGATTCGGGTCGGTATTACTGGTGAACATGAAACTGCCGCCATACGAAATCAGTCTTCAGTTATCGTGAAAGTGCGGGTAGGAGTTGCTATACCGCAGTGAATTTTTCACCTTACGAGATCAATGCGGTGAAACCGACACGAATCTTTATCCTGACGCTGGTGGCGATGATCGCGTTCGCGGGTAACTCGCTGCTCTGCCGATTGGCGCTGAAGCAAACCAGCATCGACGCGGCTAGCTTTACGTTCGTTCGCATCTTCTCTGGCGCCGCCGCGCTTTGGCTCATCATGAAGATTCGAAGAAGGTTGATGGTTGATCGAACAGCTTCGCCTTTAGTTGATACGTCTTCCGACTCGTCACTCGTCACTGGTCACTTGTCACTGCCGCAAGCGGGAAACTGGCCGTCCGCGCTAGCGCTCTTTGCTTATGCCGCTGCCTTTTCGTTTGCCTATAATAGTCTCTCCGCCGGAACGGGAGCATTGCTCCTGTTTGGCGCGGTCCAGGCCACGATGATTTTCTGGGGCCTGCGCAAAGGCGAACGGTTACATGCAATCCAAATCGTCGGTCTTGTTCTGGCGGTGGGCGGACTTGTCGTGCTCTTGTTCCCCGGCCTTTCGGCTCCGCCGTTAAGTGGTTCGATCTTAATGATAGGAGCCGGCCTGGCGTGGGGCATTTATTCGTTGCGCGGGAAAGCGGAGAAAAATCCGGCCAGCGCCACGGCTGGTAACTTTCTACGCGCCGTCCCGTTCGCTGCCGTTGTCAGCATCATCCTGCTCCCGTGGGCGCGTGTCGACTCGTTAGGTATCAGCTACGCCGTGCTTTCCGGAGCGATTGCTTCCGGAGTCGGTTATACGATCTGGTATACAGCACTGTCGGGTTTAAAAGCAGCCAGCGCCGCAACCGTCCAACTTAGTGTGCCGGTTCTCGCGGCCACAGGTGGGATCCTCTTGCTCGGCGAACCGATTACTCTCCGTTTCGTGTTCGCAGCGATCGCGGTCTTAGGCGGAATCGCGCTGGTCGTAATCGAAAAACATCACGCTGCCTGATTCGTCTGCATTCGATGTTGGATATTGGACGTTGGGCGTTTGACGTTTTCTGCATCATGACCCGTTGCTCTTGCGCGCCTTAAAATCAGCGATCGATTGTTTCGACGCGGTTGCCTTCTTCTCCGGAACGAAAGCGTCGGTCGTATCGAGTTTCGGTTTGTCATCGAGGAAACTGACCACGCCTTGCGCGTGAACTGCTCCAGTCCGTTTGATCTCATCGTATGTTCCGATCAATCCCGACCTGATACATGTTCCCCGACCGCTACTTTCCCCGAATCACCAAGCTTTAATGCCGGTGCATTAAACTTAGGCACATCCATCGGTTTCATCGTCTCCAGATTCACGCGTGTAATTATTTTACGATCGTTATCGAAAACGTGCACGTGCCGCGGCGGATGATCACCGATCCACCAAATGAAAATGTAACTGCCGCGAAGGTGAAAGCTCCAATCACCTACACGCTGACTGGGGCAGCGTATTAGTCCGCGAGATTAGACGATTACCTTGGAGTCTCGTCAGCGAAGCAAGGAAATGTTTCACCATAGATTGGCGCGTAAAACGCGACACCTGCATTTCTCATCAAATAACTCGTTAGGCAAAGTTGAAAAAGCGCTTTTGAGATGGCGTTGTCGCGATACTGCGCGCTGGTAATTATGGTGCGGTTGTAACCGAGCGTTCGCTCGGAATACAAATATCTTCGTCGAGTCACCGCAGGCAAGCGGTGATCAGCCTTGCATTTTTTGTAGCTGAGATTGCGCTTCACGCAGTCCGGAAGTGCGCGCATGGACGGCGTCTTCGAATGCCGCACGCGCATTGTCGAGCTGGCGATGAACGCGGCGGGTCTCGAGCAGGTTGGTGATGCGAAGAGCGACTTCGAGGTGATCGAACGGCTTGACTAGGAAATCGGTGGCGCCGGCGCGCAGGGCACGACGTTTCGTTTCTTCGTTTACGTCGGCAGTAAGGATGATGATCGGCAAAAACATTTCCGTGCCCTCGGCGCGGAGCGATTTTAGGATGGTGAAGCCATCGGGCTCCGGCATCATCAAATCGAGCAGGACCAAGTCGGGGTCGAATTGTCTGCAGGCGTCGAGGGCGAGGCGGGAATCGGTGACCGATTTTATGCGCGAGTAGCCGCTCTCGGCGAGAAGAGCTTCGAGCAAAGCGACGTTCGCCGGTTCGTCGTCGACGATGAGGATTTTCATTTTGGCGAGCTGCGGCAAACCGCCATGCCAGGTTTCCGCTGCGTTCATTTGTTGTGTGCTTCTGCGATGTTCATTTTTCGGTGATTAAGCAGCCACGCATTCTTTTATCTCATTTGCGAACTTGGTCGTTGTTTCGACGGCTCGGAAAAACTTAGCGACATCGAGCGGCTTGGTCAGATAGTCGCGCGCGCCTGCATCGATCAATCGTTCGATCTGCCGCGCGGTGGCGTCAGCGCTGATTACGACCACGGGAATATGACGCGTCGCTTCTTCGGCTTTTAATTGCGCGAGCACTTCCGAGCCCGGCAGATCGGGAAGGTGCAGATCGAGCAGGATGAGATCGGGTGATTGCCGGCGGGCGATGTCGATGCCGACCTGACCCTGCATCGCGGTGATGAGTTCGATCTCCGGTCGCTCGGCGAGTATTTGCTCAACGAGGGTTACGTTCGAGAGGTTGTCTTCGATATAAAGAATTGTACGTTTTGCGGCGGCAGAGTCTTCCAGTTGATGAGAACTGACGGCTTTTTCCGGCGAAGCCTTGATCAATGCTTTCTCCGTGCGCGGCAGTTCGATCCAGAAAGTGCTGCCGTGGCCGGGAGAGCTGTTCACTCCGATGGAGCCGCGCATCTCATGCATTAGTCGGCGACAAAGCGCCAACCCGAGACCGGTTCCCTGCACATCGGATTGCTCGGCGCCCAAACGATCGAACGGCGTAAATAAGCGGGAGAGTTTCTCAGGAGCAATACCAGCGCCGCTATCGGTGACGATTACGCGTAAGGCATCCTTTCCGAATGACGTGTAGGAGATTGTTACACTGCCACCAATCGGCGTGTACTTGACCGCATTGGTCAGCAGGTTCAGCGCTACTTGTTTGAATCTCTGCTTATCCGCGAGAACGTAACAACCCTGTTCCATGCAGGATTGCATGGAAAGCGCAATCGCGCGCTCTGCCGCCAGTGGACGCATTAAGTCGAGCGCTTCTTGCAGAGCTTCGTTTACGCAGACGGGCTCAGGCGACAATGGCAAGCGGCCGGCTTCGATGCGGCTGATATCGAGCACTTCGTTAATCAGATCGAGGAGGTGACGTCCCGCGTTGATAATGTGGCCGAGCCAATTTCGCTGTGTCTCCGTCGCGTTTTGTCTCTCGAGAAGTTGGCCGAAACCAAGAATGGCGTTGAGCGGCGTGCGCAATTCATGGCTCATGCGCGAAAGGAATTCGCTTTTGGCGCTGTTCGCACGATCCGCCTCGTCTTTCGCCTGCTGCAGCGCAACGGCCGTGTTTTTACGTTGGGTGATATCTTCCACCATGACGAGGAAATGGCGCGGCTGACTGGCTTCGTCCCGAATCACGCAAGCGGTCCGCGTGGTCCAAAGCACCTTGCCATTCTTGCGAACGTAACGTTTTTCAACGGAAGAATGCGCAGTACCGTCCAACAAATCTTGCGCGAGCCGTTCACTCTCTTCGACATCGGCAGGATAGGTGATGTCTAACGGACTGCGGCTCAGGAGCTCTTCTTCCGAGTAGCCCATCATGTCGCAAAATGCGGTGTTCACCGTCGTGAAACGCCGGTCGAGATTTACGACAGCCATGCCGATGGGCGCTTCCTCGAATATCTGCCGCGAACTTTGCTCACTCGTCTCCAGGGCCGCTGTGCGATTCGCAATGAAGCGCATTTCGCGAATGCTGCGCAGACATGAGATGACCAGGAAAACATCTTCGAAGATGACCCAGCCGGCGTGTTCGATCGAGCGCCACGGGCTGGCGGCGAGAACGCCATACACCGAGTAGGGCCAGTAAATTCCGCGAACGAAATGATCCAGCGCAACGACAAGGGTTGCGGGAATCAGCACGCGCCAATCGCGATAGAATGAGAGGATGACGAGCGAGCCGAAAACGTGAAAATGCGTTTCGATGCGGCCGCCAGTTAGACCAATCAAGAGCGCTGACATGAGCATTTGCGCGACGGCAATGACATGTCGCGTGAATGCTGCAGCCGGCCAGACGCGGGTTAACCAAATCGGAAAAATGCTGATCGCGCCCCCGACAAAAATCGCGGCCCAAACATGGATGTGAATCTGACTGGACTCGCCCGACCACGTGTGGGGCGAGATCACGAGCGCGATTACGATGCACGCGACCCACTGAAACAACATCAACCTCGCGAAGAGCTGGTCTGTATTGCGAAAAATCTCCTGCCGATGCTGCTGGAAAAGCTCGTCGGCGCGATCGCCCGAAGTCTCGGTCAGGGTCGGCATGCCTGCTATTTCAAGCATATTGAGTTGTCCTTCTGTTCAGTGTGCTTCGCTAACGAGCAGCCAAACACGAATGTTTCGCTACGGCCGGGTCGCTGATTGTTTACCAGCGAGACGATTGCGCTCTCACCGACATTGCCGCCGGCATGGCCGCGCGATTGAGTAATACCGCCGCTGAAAACCAGATGCCCTTCACGATCGAAGAGAAGCGTGTGACCGGACGTTTCGACGCCGAAGCGACGCGCTTCCAAACCATCCACGTCCGTCGATACTCTTACTCCGGGAATTGCGGCAGCACTGCGGCGCAGATCAGTCTCATCCCAGTTGTCGGGAGCGCCTTTCGGCCTAACGAATAGGACAAAGGCGCTTACCTTGCCCCTTGCCTGCGCCATAATTTGGGCCAGTTCGCCGACGCTGGCTCTGGTGCAAGGGCAATGTGGATGGGCGAACATCACGAGTGTCGGGCAGTCGTTGGCTCGCTGAATGGCAGAAGCTGATTGCCACGTCTGCGATACCGCCCCGATGCGACCGGGCGTGCTCTCGTAGTTTAACAAAATGCGCAAGCCGAGTGCGACGGCAATAACCCAGGCGATGCCGAAGAATACGGTAACGAATAAATTTTTGCGTGATGAGGACATAGGGGTTGGGCAGACGCGCCACCCCAATAGTAAGCAAACTGCATTCCATTTGGCTGCGGAACACAGTCAAAATCCGCAGTGATCGAGGAATTGTGCGAGGTCCGCTAAACGGCGGGGCCGCCGAGCTTTCCGTCTGCGTGAACCCGGCGGAAGACCCCTCGGGTGGTCCTACGCTTTATTGTAAATTTCCGAACCTTTTTCAGCGAACTCGGTTCAGAGCGTCGAGTGTATTTTCGCATTCTGACGCGTTTCGATGAACCGCAGGTCGGCCCACCTGGTCCGAAAGCTTTCGAACTCGATCGTTACGATCTTCCCCAATCAGTTGAGGCGTGGCAGCCGATAAATCTTTGCTGTATTCCGCCACCTTTTGTCCGACCGCCTTGACTTGGACTACGCGATAGAATCGCGATTAATCAGTCTGCAGCACGGAAAGAATATTCCCGGCGGGATCTTTGAACCAGGCAATCGTCGGACCGTTCCCGCGCATGATCCCTTTCTTGTCCGTCTTGATGTCGGGCAGGTCGTAAATCTCAAAGCGCACGCCGCGCTTGGTGAGTTCCTCCACCGCAAGATCGACATCGTCCACCGGGAAATTGAGAACGGTAAACGTCGCCGGAACATGGTTCGGCTTGGGATAAATGAAAACGTCATTGCCACCGGCGAGGTGCAACGTGAGCGGGCCGTTCGATTCCGAAACCTTCAATCCGATTGTTCGGCCATAGAAGTCTTTCGCCTTTTGGATGTCATCCGCCGCGAAACCGCTGAATGCTTTGCTCCCTCCTAACATATCGGCTCCTATATTAGCGATTCACTCGCAGCTGCCAGTCCGGCTCGGACTCAAAGAAATTTAACGAGCGCGTCGGTCGTCTCCTTCGGTCGTTCCTCGAGGATCCAATGGCCGGTGTCTTTCAACACCACGACCGTGACATCGGTAGCGACCAGCTTCATTTGCTGGGCGAGCTCATTGCCTAACGACTTCTCACCGCCGATCGACAATACTGGCATCGTCAGTTTGTTCTGCGAGAGTTGCGCGAAATCTTTGGCCAGTTGTGGCCACGATGCGAAATAGGCCCACGCTGCGCGCATCCGTCCCGGCTTCGAATACGCTTCAGTGTACGCTTTGCGATCTGCTTCCGGAATCGAGCGCGTCTTATCGGCGGCGAAAACGTTCCAGAAATATTCGAAGTAGGTACGCTCCCGTCCCTTCACCAAAGCTTCCGGGTATTCGCCGTTGAACCGAAAATGCCAAACATTCGGACTATTGTAGATCGCCTCCCATCCGGGCACGCCGGGAAGAAACGCATCCATCACCACGAGCTTCTCCGTTTCCGCTGGGAACTGCGTGGCATACACGTAGGCTACCATCAGCCCAATATCGTGGCCCACCACACGCGCCTTCTCCACGCCTAACGAGCGCGCCAGCGCATGAATCCGGCTCGCCGAAGTTTTCATGTCGATCTTGTCCGCGGGAATCGCCGAGTCGCCGATGCCCGGCAAATCCGGCGCGATCACGGTAAACTTTTCCGCCAGGAGTGGGATGATCGGTCGCCACATGCGCGAAGTTTCCGCGTAGCCGTCGTCCGCGACACGATGTTTTTGTCCGCCGGTTCCGCCCAGGCAAGCGCCGGGAAGAAAGTCAAAACCGAAAACCAGCTGAACAAAGCGAAGATTTGATAAAGCACGCGGTTCATAGATAGCTCCTTGGGATAACTGACGCGTTCGTTGGATTGGCTAGATCAAAGGACGCCTTCCTCGACGTCATAAACATCGAAGAAGAACTTCACTTTGCTGGGCGGCTTGCAGAATCTCGGGATGTAATCAACGAAATACTCCTGCACTGAATCCGGGAGATCGCACAGGCGGACTCCGATCATCTCGTTATTCCACCGAATGACTGACATCTTGTCCTTTTGCACCGTGTTCTCCCGCACCCACCGGTCCACTTCGGCATCGGTCGCGCCGGTGCCGACAAATTCCTTGAACTTCATCGCGTCGAGCCCGGTAAACTTCCAGAAGAAGGCGCCCAGCCCGCAGGGATAGAAGTTGTATTCGCCGTTGATGCCGAGCAGATCAGCGCGAGCTTTATCCAGCATTCGTGCCGCGATGACGAAGCCGCCGAGCGTTTCATGCGGACTGCGTGGTGGAGTCTTTCTCAGGTCGCGCGCGAGAGATTGCAGTTTTTCTTTATTCATAACTAAGATCGTCTTTCTTTATTCTGGCCG
>WNFC01010865.1_pt1 | contig 11798 bp, 7 predicted proteins | sample 5400541 | NCBI WGS metagenome assembly WNFC01 (sample SAMN13153342, study PRJNA577476) | soil metagenome | isolation source: 120 cm saprolite under Douglas fir tree site 2 hole 2 replicate 1 | place: USA:California | collected 2015-04-18 | reverse complement strand
CGCAAGATGCTTCAGGCCAGCAACACCAATCAGCTTTGTTATCAATGTCACGCGGATAAGCGCGGTCCATTCTTGTGGGAACATGCGCCGGTGCGAGAGAACTGCCTCACCTGTCATACGCCGCACGGCAGCAACAACGTCAGTCTGTTGACCACGCGCACCCATGAGTTGTGCCAGGCGTGCCACATTCATATGTTGTGGCGGCATCAGACCGTCGCGGGATTCGACATCTTCACTTTCAACAAAGGTTGTGTGAACTGCCACACTCAAGTCCACGGTTCGAATCATCCCGCTGGGAAGGCATTCGCCCGTTAAGGAGGCCAACAATGAGACTAGATCAGGCTAACCGAATCCGATCTATTGGTAAGTTCACGATGTGCTTGTTGGCGACCATTGTCCTGACGCTCTTTGCCATACCGAATGCCCGGAGCCAACAAGGACCGGATGAAAAAATCAAGCCTGACGATACCAGCGAGCTGGAGGCACAAAAGAAACCCGAGCGGAAAAAACCTACAACCCCGAAAAGGCTGTTTGGCGACTTCAAAGGTAGTTTCGACATTGCGGCTCAGAGTGTACAAGTCGAAGGAGACCGCCCCGGAAAGTTTCAGGAGTACCGCGACTATCCTCAGGGCTTTTCCTTCCGGAATCTTCGGTTCAAATATGAGTCCGCGGATTCGCCTTACCTGATGAGCTTCAAGGCGCTGGAAATTCGCGAACGAGATCAGAGCTACAGCGCCGTAATCGAAAAAATAGGAAAATTCCGAACGCGATTCTTGTGGGATCAGATCCCGCGCTACTACGACAAGGGACGTACGCTTCATGTGCTCACTGGGCCAGGATTCTTGTCTGTCGATCCAGTTTTGCGCGCCGCGTTGGAAGCGGCGCCGAACGCAGGTAACCCGGCGCAAACGCTTGGTACCGCGTTGCCGGCATTGGTGAGCCAGGCAGTGGGGGCTTCGCCGACCGTGACGTTGCGCGTGCGCTGGGACCAACTTTTGGTGACGCAATCCTATCACCCGAACAAGAACTGGGAGTTCTATTTTCGCGCGCAACACCTGCGTCTTAATGGCACGCGCCCGAGAGACACCGGCACCTTCGCGCGTCAAAATATTTTTCCGACTTCGATCCCCGGCGTGAATGACGGCGTCTGGGAGTCTCTTGGAATGGAATTGCCCGAGCCGGTAAATCAGCACACAACCAATCTAACCTTCGGCTTTCAGTATTCCCGTCCCAAGTGGAGAGTTGGAATGGACTACAGCCTCTCTCTGTTCAGGAATAACGTTCCGACGCTGACATGGGAGAATCCGTTTCGCGTTACCGATGCCTTGTCGAGCGGGCCACCGACATTTCCGATTGGACGCAATCGTTTTGTCCGAGCCCAACTAGCTGAGGCGCCTGACAATGACTATCAAAGCTTCAGTGTGCACGCGAGCGTGGATTTCCCGCATGATACCCAATTGCGAGGTGAGTTCACCTGGGGAAGAGGCACGCAGAACGTGCCGTTCCTGCCTTACACTTTGAATTCGGCAATGATTACCGCGAATCTGACGGGGGTACTTGCGGGCCAACCGGGCCTCTTCGGACTCGCGTTACCGCGGTCGTCGCTCAACGGCGTCGTTCGCACTCTGAACGGCGACGTTGCCCTCGCCACCAAGCCCTGGCATGACATGCGCTTCTTGATCCAGTACCGCGGCGATGACATGCAGAATCAGAGTCCAATCGTCACCTTCCCGGGCCTGCCACTCTTCGGCGATTCAACCGTACGCACGTCGATCGATAACTATGGCCTGGCGATGGAGAATTTTCCGACTTCATACACTCGTCATGACACGACCGTCACGTGGCAGTGGGACGTGAACAAAAAGTTCGGCTTGGAAGCGGAATACAACTGGGAGATCTGGAACCGCACATTTCGAGATGTTCCCAAGTCGAACGAACATAGTATCGAGGGCAAGTTCGACTACAAACCTCGGAGAGGCGTATCGCTGAAAGGTGATTATCTCTACTCGCATCGCATTCCCAACACCTACCTGGTGCAGCCGCTTGTGTTCAACCCAAACCTGAACATTGGCAGCGCGGCCTCGCCGATCAGCGGCGGCCCCGGCTGGGAGGCCACGCCGGCGATAGTGGCCGCAGGATTCGTTCGCGGACTCCCAAACGAGTTCAACATGCTGCGCCGATTTGACGAGGACGACCGGATTCGCAAAGACGGCGGGATCTCGCTGGAAGTGAATCGATCAGAAAAGCTCAATTACTCGATTTCGTGGCGCTACTTGCGAGACGATTATGCCAAAGGCTTCTGGGGACTACGCTATGGCGCTCAATCCACGCTTGATGCCCAGGTTAATTACTTTCCAAGGGGCGGAAAGCAGGACGACGACCAGATGGCCGCGGGCGGCGGCAGTTGGCTGCAGAACTCGTTTTTCTATGCCAACTACTCTCGCGAGTTTGACCAGACCGGGTATGGCGGCATGGGCAATCTGATCAACGGCGCCGGGACCAACGCGCGGGCTTGCTGTGCACAATTCCCCATCAACAACAGTTGGGATCGCGCTTCAAAGATCAATCTCGACATGTTCCAGTTTGGCTTCAACACTTCGAGCGCGGGCGAGAAAACTGTTCTGGATGTGTCTTATGGTCTCGGCTTTGCAAGGGACAGAACGAACACAACCAATCCCTTTCCCATTCTGCCCCAATCTCCGCGCACCGCCGGCGCCGTTCCCTATCCTGACGTGATCAATCGTCAGCAGGAAGCCAATATTTCCATCACTCGCCAGTTGCGCGCGGATCTTGCTGTGGGAATAAATTATCGGTTCGAACCGTACCGGGTCAGCGATTACTATACGAACAGCCTGGTGCCTTATGGCGTCACCCAGGTAACCGCGGGAAGCTTTAACGCCAATACGCCGCGAGATTTGTTTTTGGACGCGCGCTTCACGAGCATGCACGCCAATGTAGCGACTGTGTTTCTGCGGTATTCATTTTGACGAGATCTCGGTTTGCGTGGAACCAACAAGAATAGATAGAAGAGTCGAGTCAAACATCCCTCGGAGTTCCGATGCACTAATTGCTTCTCAGCTTCGGCGGCATTGCTTCCAACGATTCCTTAAACCAAAATAGGCATACCTATGCCCCGCGAAATCACACATCACGGCGCAGTCATCGAAGCCATCAGCCGAAGCGGCATCATCTCTGAGTTGGTCGAGAAACACGACGAGCACTTCGAATATGAGCTCGATCTTGAAGTGATGGTCTATGGCAGGAACTATACCGGCAAGAAGGTTGGTCCCTATGCGCGGCTGTACGTGTATAGCGCTGGTGAAGAGATCATTCATGAAGGCGACTGGAGAGGTAACACCTTCTACATTCTGGTCGATGGCAACCTCGACGTCTACGTCAACGATGATAAAGGAATAAGCAACAAGGTCGGCGAGATCGAGTCGCAAAACAGTTTTGGCGAAATGTCTGTGCTCGCCGGCCAACCGCGCAACGCCACGGTGGTCGTGCCGGCCGGAGTGGAAGCAACCGTGCTGGAGATTCAACGTCCGGCGCTTCGCCTACTCCGAAAGTTGAAGAAGTTCGGCCAACGGCTCGATGGGGATTATCGTCGGCACGGCCTCGATCGGACGCTTTTAGAGCTAAACGAGGCAACCAACAACTCCTTCAGCCCCGAACTACTCGAAAAGCTGAAAGAGGCTGCGCGGTTTACCGTCTACGCCAAAGCTCACATCCTTTTCCAGGCAGGAGACGAAATTGACCGACTCATTTTTGTTAAGAGTGGCTGGACGCAGCGTGTGCGTGACCTTGGTTCGCATCCGACTCGGATGCGCAGTCTGGTTTCCGGTCCACGGTTAGCTGACATGGTAACGGAATTAGGTCACGGGGTAGGGCTGGATTTTCTCGGCGCGGGTAATTGGCTGGGGCTTGAAGCTCTCCGGCGCAAAGAACAAACGCGATGGAACTACACTGCTACAATTATGGCGCGCACGGAAGTGCTGGAAATCTCGATCTTGCACCTGCGATCCAACCCCGCGCTAGTCAGAATGATATTGGAGCACTTTCCCCAATTCTCAGACACCGATGAGAAACCGCCTGAACCGCCCTCAGACAACAGGAGTACGGCAGCTGCTGGAAAAGAGATCGCAACCGGAATCATTGACGGCACAAACCTGCTCGTGATGGACATGGATCTGTGCATTCGATGCGGGAATTGCTCGATGGCTTGTCATAAGGTGCATGGGCAGTCACGGCTCTTGCGGCACGGTATCCACATCGCCCGTCCGGTCAAACCAAACAGCTCATCGATACAGCATGTTTTATTACCGTCGGTCTGCCTACACTGTCAGGACCCTGAATGTTTGACCGGCTGTCCGACCGGCGCGATCGCTCGTTTCGCCGAAGGTCAGATTGATATTGATCCGAAGACCTGTATCGGATGTGCTGATTGCGCGACGCAGTGTCCGTATAACGCAATTTCGATGGTTCCGCGCAAACCAGCCGTATCCACATCGTTAGGTCTTCTCGGCACGCTCAAAAGCTGGCTCAGCATCGCTCCCCAAGCGGAACCTCCCGAAGTCACTGAGACTCAGGATTTGCTTGCAGTTAAGTGCAACCTTTGTGAAAATACGCCGCTCAATCCGGAAGGCGCGAAAAAGCCAGCGTATTCGTGCCAGGAAAACTGTCCGACCGGCGCGCTGGTGCGCGTCAACCCGCGTGAGTATTTTAGCGAAGCGAAAAATGCCATTGGGATTGTTTTTAGAGACCAGACCCATGCCATTGGACGAAACATCCACAAGCGCGACGTTCCCGCGCGCATCGTTCACTTCTGCGGCATCTTCGCAATCATCGCCATCACATCGGTGGTGCTGTGGGCGGCGCGGCGGCACGGGATGGACGGGCATCTCAATGCAACCTGGCTGACCATGCGTTGGGTTACCGGCCTCGTCGGCTTGATCAGCATTGCAGCCGTTTTCACGTACTCCGGACGAAAGCAAATTTACACGCGACGAGCCGGTCCGCTGCGTTACTGGAAGTTAGCGCACGTTTACCTTGGACTGCTCGCAGGTATTGTTCTGTTGATACACGGCGGTCGCGACTCAGGCGGTCTGCTGACTTCATGCTTGATGGTTTCGTTCGATGTGACGATCGTAGCGGGCCTCTTCGGGATCAGTTGCTACTTCATTGTGCCGCGCATCATGACCAGCATCGAGGGAGACCCTTTGCTTATTGAAGACCTGCGAACCCGCCGCCGGGAATTGCGTGAGCAACTTGGGTTGATTGATACCAGCGACCCTCAACTCCGGGATCTGATCAAGGTGAAAATGCGCAAGCGCTTTTTCTCGCTTGGTTATCTCTTGCGGCAATACGTGCGACGTGAAGACCTGACGCGCATACTGGCTGAGGCGCGTGAAGAATTTCAGGACGATGCGGAAAAGTTGAGTGACCCTAAGGCGCGTCGTTCGTTAATGGAAGCGGTTGAGGCGACAGCCACTTTACGCCGGGTGGACTCGCTCATCTACTTGCATCAGTTGCTCAAACTCTGGCTGGCGCCGCACGTCGTGGCGGCTTCGATCATGCTGGCGCTGATGTTAGTCCACATCACTCAGGTGTTTCTGTTGACCGTACGATGACTGCAGTCATGCTTAATTACTAATGAGCACAGCGCACGAAAGCACTTTCATCATCGCCCGCGAGGACCGCGCGGTAGATCCGAAAACCATCATCAGCGAAGGATTGCGGATTGGCCGGCTGCCGGATTCCGATGTTTGGCTTAACCACCCGACAGTCTCGCGACTGCACGCGGGGATCAACAAGATAGAAGGTTATTTCTACCTCATCAATCTCAGCGCATCGAGCGCGACCACTCTGAATGGCCGTGCGATTCCTTTCAACGAGGCTGAAGCGCTGACCAATGGAGACGAAATTCAGATCGGCCCCTTCTTCCTGAGAATCGAGCAGACCGTTGAGGCCCTCAAGGTCAGGGTCGTGCTTCAGTTTGCGGTGAACGTTGGTGAACGCCTAGGGCGTCATACCGGCGAGCTACACAAAAAGCAATTGGCGGTAAGGCAGCAGAGCGGGGATCTAATTCCGCGTCCATCTGAGGTTGTCAATGCGCTCAAGCTATTCTGGGACAAGCGGACGCGGGAAAAGGCCGGCCGGCCGTCGCCCCTGCACCCGCGAACACCCCCACGTTTGGGCAAGATTCAATTCAATTGGATGCCGACCAGAGATCTCGTGCGCCCCTGGCCTTTCGCTATTTTTATTTGGGCTCTGATCGTCGTGGGATCGTTTTCCGTGGTCGCTGCCTTCACATATAAAATCGCTTTCTCTCCCGATCCGATTTCCGACCCGCATACGAGGACAACTTTTGCCTTAACGCCCGCGATTGCGAAACAACCTGATGGCGGTGCTTGTACGTCCTGTCACGCAATCGGAGTAAGCATGGCGAACAAAGAAAAAATGAATGCACGCTGCGCCGGGTGCCATCAGACCGAAAGCTTCGCCCCAACCATCATTCAGGCTCATCGTGAGGCAGGCATCACTTGTACCACCTGCCACACGGAACATCGAGGTGAGGATTTCCGGTCCGTGAACGCGGCGCTGAAGTCCTGCGCGAAATGCCATAACGACGACAACAAGAGTCTTTACAACGGCAAGAGCGTTCACACTGCGCACGGAGGAACTTACGGCTATCCGGTGATCAATGGGGTATGGGTTTGGAAAGGGCTGGACTCAGAAGAACTCGAAGCGAAACCCGAAGTAGTAGCACTCCTGAAGAAGAACCGAATTACTTCCAGCCAGACGCAGCAGTGGCGAAACGCTCAATTTCACGCCGTCCACCTGCAACGCGTTCGTGTCGTCACAGGCATTAACGGGATTCAGGACATCGATACCGCTAACCAGGTAATGTCATGCAGCAGTTGTCACAAGACCGGCTACATGGGCCGAAACGTCGATCGCAACTATCCGCGCACGACCTGCGAGCGTTGCCACAACAGGCAAACGTTCGAGAAAGCTTCAGTTGCCGCAGGAAGGGAAACACCAAGCTGCACTTCCTGTCATGTGCAGCACATCAAAGATACGCACTGGGCATCTTCGCTGCGTGTCGCGCAGGCGCAGATACCGACCTCGGAGACTGCAAAATAGCGCAACGCCATGAGAAAGTCGCAACTTCTGATCATCCTGATGCTGCTGGCGCTGCTGCTGACAATTAATCAGCTCTTCGCCGAGCCTTCTTCCTTAAAAAGATATCTGGGCGGGTTGCCCTGGTATGGTTGGGCCGGAATTAGCGTCTTTCTCGCTCTTGCGGGAATTTGGTTTGCTCTGCGCGATGCACGGCGAGCGCGCCAGCTACTTGAAGAACCAATTGAGAAACACCTTGACGAGAACGCGCAGAGAGTTCAACTCTCGAAAGAGTTACTGGAAAAGTATGACCCTGCCGGACCCGATTATCCGCATCCGGTCGTAATTGCGGATCGCTGTATCGGCTGTCAGGCGTGCGTCGATGCCTGCCCGCATAATGTGCTGGCGATGGTCAATAATATCGCGGTCCCCGTGGCGCGCGCCGAGTGTATGGAGGATACTTCCTGCCAGATCGCATGTCCGGTAAATCCGAAAGCCTGTATCGTCGTTAACACTACGAAGATCATCAAGCCTCGACCCGTGCCCACGCGGAACGAAAGGTTTATGACGAACGTTCCAGGCTGTTACATCATCGGCGATGTTTCCGGGACTCCGTTAATCAAGAATGCTGCTAACGAAGGCGCCGACGTGATCAAGCACATCGCGCAGGAGCTGACGAACTCGCCAGCCGAACCGAAAGCCGAGTTAGATGTAGCGATTGTCGGTATTGGCCCGGCTGGATTGTCTGCCGCTGTGATATCCAAACAACACAACTTGAAATATGTCGCCATCGAACGCGCCCAAGTCCTCGCTACTATCGTCGCTTATCCGAAGAATAAGTATCTTTTCTTCAAGCCGGAATCGATGGAAGCGCGCGGCGGCATCGCCATCAATGGCAACGGTGATCAGCGGGAGCGCCTCCTGGAATCATGGATCGGCACGATGATGAGTCACGGAGTAGTGATCAACGAACATGAAGAATGCAAGACCGTTAAGCGCGCGACGGATGGCGATTATTTCATCATCGAAACGGAAAAGGGAGAAAAGCGCGAGCCATGCAGTTATCGCAGCCGTCGGGTCGTGCTCGCTGTCGGCAATCGCGGGGCGCCGATGAAGCTCGGAGCCCCAGGCGAGGGCGGAAAGATAGCGCGAAACGGTCAAAGCGAAGACAAAGTGCTCTATGCGTTCTCAAATCCCGATGATTTCAAGCAGAAGAAGATCGTCGTAGTCGGAGGTGGGAACGCTTCGGTCGAGGCGGTAGTTGACCTGGTCGCCCGGCGTAGCGGAAACCAAATCGAGTTTCGCGCTCCCGATGAAATCAACGATGTCACGTTCGTCTTAAGAACTGCTTTCACGAATGACGTGAAATTCGGAAATAAACAACAGCTCTACCACTGCATTGATGAAGGCAAGGTCAAGATTCTGTTCGATACCTTCATCACAGAGATTCGTGAGCGCGAAGTGGTCGTGGCGGATACGTGGACTAAAGAAGAGAAGGGAAAGATTGAGAATGACTACGTCCTTGCTTTAATTGGCGGCGCGCCACCTACTAAGTTCCTGGAGTCAATCGGAATTACTATTCCAAAAGGCTAATCCGGCCGAAGCGTTCACCGCGTCGCACTACCTTACGCTCTCTAGTGGGCCGACGAAATCTATGGCGTGACGCTTGGGCTTGGTTTCATTGTCGTCGGCGTCGTGGTCGGACTGATGCTCGGCCCCGGTGTCGTCGTGGTCGTTGATGTTGCTGATTTCTTTATATGACAGTCGGGGCATCCGGTCGGAGCCTTTAGTGTCGAATCCCGCTTCGTTGCAAGATCATGGCAGGTGATACAGCGGTTGTGGTAAGCATTATCGTTAGTCAACTCACCTGATTCCATCATGCCGATCTGCTTCGCCATCTCCCGCGGATATCTGACGCTCTTTGGCGGGAATTCATCCGTCGCGGGTGTGCTCTTCTGGAAGTGGCATTTCCGGCATGAATTCACGGCCTGCTTGGAGGTTTCGAGTTGCGCGGCAGTTAGCACTTCGCTTCGCTCGGATTTCTTAAGGTATGGCTGTCCGGCGACCGGCATTGGTTGCTCTGTGTGATGACAATAAACGCAACCCGTCAACGTCTTGCCGTCGAGCGTATGCATCACATCGGTATTGTGCTTCGTGTGATCAAAGGCAGCCTCGGGTCTAAGCTCGCCATACTTCTCGTCATGAATATCTTTCGAGAGGATGATGGGTTTGTCCGGCTGCGTCGCGCTAGATTCCGGAACCGTTTTTCCGTCCGTGTCAACGGCGTGCGGAGGAGTGATGCCATCAAACGAGGCTCTTGCGCTGAAGACCATCGCCACGGCCAGGCACCCGAGCATCAAGACGAGAACAACCGGCAATTTCCATTTCATTTTCATTTTCCCCTGAGCGTTCAGCTAAGATCAGACGGCAAGATTCTCTGTAACCTTAACTCTGCCGAGAATATAGTGAGGCCTGGCTACGCTGTCAAACTTTTCTCGGTTCACGCCCCAAACTTCAGTCCTTTGTGACAACGCTTGCAATCATCAAAGTTCGGCCCCTTGTCCCCAAAAGCACGTTGACCGTTGTGGCAAGTCGCGCAGCTTTGCGCCCGAGGTTTGATGTAATGTTGCGCGGAAAGAACGGAACTGACTTGTCTTGCTTGTGGCAATCCGCGACTTCTCACATTGTGACACCGGTCACAGGTCAAACGCTCTCGCGGGCCGTGGTCTGCGTGGCTGAAACCCACGCGAGCATTCAAGCGCGCTGGGATGGTCTCGGCCACGCCTCGATTCGCAGGACTGTGACAAGCCGCGCAACCCTTTGCCGGCCGTGCAGCCTCGATTCCTTTCAAATGCTGCGCATGGTCGAACTCCGCGGTAAAACTAACCAGCCGCGGAAAACTCTTGAGCGGCGCGTCGGATGAGCTAAGCGCCTCTGGCTTATGGCAGACGGTGCAAATCGGATTGACGGACGAAGAACTGTTTGCGGCGGTGAATTGAATCAGATGGCATCCAGTACAATCTTTGTGAAGCGGAAATCTGGGTCCCGGCGAACCATCGCGGCGACGATGGCATGAGCCACAATTCTCGCGCCCCATTAAGTCTGCATGCTCGCGGGGACTTGAATGCGAAAATTTCGAATAGTCTGCCGCAGAGGTAAAGCTGGTTGATTTCAAGGAATTGATTTGTCGCCACGCTGTCGGTTGGTTAGAAACTGCCTTGGCGCCGCCGCCGTTGAAGAACGTAGCGGCGAAGGTTGAGCAGAGCATTATCGCGGCGAGCACCAGCCGCTTTGATACAGAAGTCGAGCGCGGGACCACAACCACACCCGATTCATCTGCGGCATCCTGCGGATTCTTCATTTTTTGCATCGTGCAAAAAGCTGCTTCGCGCTCTTCGGGTAATCCTCAGGCTTGAAGTACGTATCGCCAAACAAAAGGTAGTGGCTACAGGGCGGCGGCAAGCTGCCGATCATTTTAGTGTGACAACCCGTGCAAGCATTCTTGCCTTCTCTGGATTCGGGATCATTGTCTTTCCCATTCAGGATATCGTCGTCCTCATCCAACATTTCCTTTTCAAGGCTGGGCTTTGCGGACTTGAGATGACACTTGCTGCTGGCGCAAGTTGCAATCGGCACGTTGGGAATGTCCAGAGTCTCCGATTGTTTGATACTGATGTGACAGGCCGTGCACACGAGTTCCGGGTTCTCTGCTTCGCGATGATTCTTTGATTCGTGGTTGAACTTGAGCGAAAACCGCCGGGGCCATTCGCGGGGCCAGTCCTTAAAAAAGTTCGCGATGTTCGCTGGAAGCTGGGTGCGTTGTTTCTGAGCGAAGACGTCCGGCGTAAGATGACAGCCGGCACAATTGTCCTTCTTGGGATCGTCCTTGTCCCAGTGGCAATTGCCAAAGCAGGAAGCATGGCCGGAAGGCGAAGTCTTGAAGGTTCCGGGGCCTGGTTTGTAAGGCTCCTCGCTGCTGCTGACCGCGATTGCTGCGGGTGCGCGATCATCTTTCACATGACAGTTCTCGCAATTCCTGATCGCGATTTGATGGTCCCGGCTTCCGTGCGAAAAGTAGCTCGAAAACTCCGGCGCGAATGTTTCGTCGTGCTTGGGAAACGGGTTCAGGTCGCGGGCCGTCAAGCGGGGGCTTGAACGCGTGTGGCAAACGGCACAAATCACGGGTGTTGTGCCGCGGAACATTTGCGGCGGTGTGGCGCGATGACAGTTGAGGCACGAATCGTGATAAGGGTAACCCTTGATACTCGGTTTCGTCGCGGCGGCCATTTCATCGGGAGCTGCTTGAGTTGGGATGGTATGACACTCCGAGCAATTCAATTTTGATTTAGGCAGGCGATGGTCTTCGTGTTTGAAGAAAGAGGAGGAGGCTCTCGTATCACTCGTAGTTCGCGCCCGACTTGCTGGCCCTGGACGGATTCGACGCTGCTGACGACGCACCTGAGGTTCGCTTACAGCGATGCTTGAAGAACCTCGCTGGTAAATCAAGAGCAGCGCGGCCATTGCCGCGAAGACTCCTACTATGATCTTGCGTCGCGTCACCCGTTGTTTGAGACAGGTACTCTGTCGCACCGTCGACCAAGCCACCCGCAATTCGCGAACGCGTTCAGGACTCATCGCTATCTGAAGTTACTCATGAGGACCACATCTGATGTCGA
>WNFC01007766.1_pt1 | contig 11800 bp, 12 predicted proteins | sample 5400541 | NCBI WGS metagenome assembly WNFC01 (sample SAMN13153342, study PRJNA577476) | soil metagenome | isolation source: 120 cm saprolite under Douglas fir tree site 2 hole 2 replicate 1 | place: USA:California | collected 2015-04-18 | reverse complement strand
AGACAGCGTTGAAATCCAATATCTGCGCGCGCGGCGCGAAGCGCTCGGCGGATACGTTCCCAAGCGCAGCATTCGTGCGAAGCCTCTGGCCGCCGACCACGACGAACTCTTCAAGGAGTTCCACGAAGGCAGCGAGGGCCGGGAAGTCTCCACCACGATGGCGTTTGTGGGCATGCTGCGCAAAATGCTCAGGGACGCGGAGATCGGCAAGCTCATCGTGCCTATCGTTCCCGACGAAGCCCGCACGTTCGGCATGGAATCGCTTTTCCGCACCGCGGGGATTTATTCCAGCGTCGGCCAGAAATACGAACCCGTCGACGTGAACACGCTGCTCTATTACAAGGAAGCGAAAGACGGCCAGATCCTTGAAGAAGGCATCACGGAAGCGGGTTCGATGGCGTCGTTCATCGCTGCCGGCTCCGCCTACGCCACGCACGGTATCAACACGATCCCATTCTTTATTTATTACTCGATGTTTGGGTTCCAGCGCATTGCCGATTTTATTTGGGCTGCCGCGGACATGCGTACGCGCGGCTTTCTCCTCGGCGGCACCGCCGGGCGTACTACGCTCTCGGGCGAGGGGCTACAGCATCAGGATGGCAATAGCCAGGTTCTCGCGCTGCCGGTTCCGAACATCAAGGCCTACGATCCCGCGTTTGCTTATGAAATCGCGGTCATCATCCAGGATGGCATTCGCCGCATGTATAAGGATGGCGAAAACGTTTTCTACTACATCACCGTCATGAATGAGCCGTACGCGATGCCGCCCATGCCGTGTAACGTGAATGACGGCATCCTCCGGGGCATGTACCGCTTCCGCCCCGCGGCCAATCCGAAAGCGAAGTTGCGCGCGCAGTTGTTTGGAAGTGGCGCGATTCTCAACGAGGCGCTGCGTGCACAGGAAATTCTTGAAACCAAATACGGCGTGGCCGCCGATGTGTGGAGCGTGACCAGTTACAAGGAACTCTATAACGACGGCAACGAGGCCGAGCGCTGGAACCGTCTGCACCCCGGCGAGAAGCCGCGCGTTCCCTATGTAACCAAGTGCTTGGCGGACGCGCCCGGCGTGCTGGTCGCTGCTTCCGATTACTTGAAGACTTTGCCCAACATGATCAGTAAATGGATGCCGAGGCACCTGGCGTCGCTGGGTACGGACGGGTTCGGGCGCAGCGAAGGGCGTTCCTCCTTGCGTGAATTCTTTGAGGTTGACTCGCGCTACATCACGCTGGCCGTGCTGCACGAACTTTTCGTAGACGGCAAGATCGAACGCTGTGTCCTCGACAAGGCTGTGAAGGACCTCGGCATCAACCCCGACAAAGCAAACCCCGTGATTTCCTGACGCCTGCTTTGTAGCCGAGCAAAATCAAACGAGCCCGCTGCTCGCGCCAGTTTCTTGCCTGCGGTCTAGGATTTCGGCGGGCTTGATGCGGCCGGTGGCCAATTGCGCGATGAGTTCGCGATTCGCGGCTAGAAAATCGTACTCTCCAAGCTCTTTTGGCAAGACCCAGGCGATTTTCACAAACGTGCGCGGCGCGACTTCCTGTTCCGCGATCGCTGCAGCAAAGAAGCGGATTTCCAGTTCTTCGGGAGTCCCCGCGTATTGATGACGCACTCGGCCCAGCTCCGCACTTTTCACTAGCGTCGCGCCAAGTTCTTCCTGCAATTCGCGGGCGAGCGCCGCCTCCGGCGTTTCACCATCGTTTACTTTTCCGCCGGCAAATTCCCACTTCAGCGGGGAAGTATCGTTTTTCCGGCGCTGCCCGATAAGCAATCGCCGGTCGCTGCGCTCAATCACTGCCGCGACGACCGTCCTCATGCGTGTTCTCGCATTCTGTTCACGGGATGCAGTAGCTTGTAAAGCGCGTGCGCGCCCGCGACCAACGGAGGCCCCGGCGTGTTCAGCAATTCATCGCTGATCACGTGCACGTTTCTGTTTTGAATCGCCGGCACTCCTTTCCACTCCGAGACTTTGTACGCCTGCTTGGGGTCAGCTTTCGTTCCCGTCGCCGCCCATGCGAGCACGATCACATCGGGCGATGCCAACGCTACTTGCGCCTCGGAGATCTTCTCGCCGGCTGGAACCACCATCTCGCCTCCACAGATATCTACCAATTCCGCCACCCAGGGCGGGGAACTGATTCGCGGATTCGGCCACGCCTCGCAATAAACGCGCACTCGCTGCTTCCAGCGCCGCGCCTTCTTCTCGATTTCCGAGAAAGCGTAGCGCATCTTCTTCACCAGGCGTTCGGCAGCCGCTGCGTGTTGCGTAATGCCGCCCAACAAACGAATGTCCGCTTCGATGTCAGCGAGCGTCCGCGGATTCATCGCCAGAAAGTTGAACCGTTGATCGAGGAGTTTCGCGGCTGTCTCCTGCTTGTACGGCACGGAACCGATCACCAACGTTGGCTTCAGCCGCAGGATTTCGTCCACCGATTTCATATGCCAGCAATCGCCAACCTTCGGCAGTTTGCCGACGGGCGCGACATCCGCGCACCACTTGGTCACACCGACAAGGGCGCTCCTCGCTCCCATCGCGCACAAAATCGAGGTCGCGCTGGGCGCCAGCGAAACTATGCGCAACGGCGTTCGCCCATTTGTTTTCAGCGCCACGCGAAGAGAATAGCAGACACCCGAGCATCCATTGGTGTGGGGGCTGTCGATTGACTCCGCCTCGCGAGTGTGTTGCACTGCGTTCCTTAATTTACGGAGGACCATCGTGCGCGTTCATCTCCTGGCTCTCAGCTTGATTCTGCCGTTTGCAACGCTGGGGCAGGCGCCCTCTGCGCCTCCGAAAGCCGAAGTCGTGAACTATCGCGCGACAATCGACAATGTGAAGTACGTCTTCGGCGTCGCGCCGCCCGTCGCGCATCTGAAACCCGGCAACATCCTCGACGCGAACTCTTTGGACTGCTTCGGCAACGCGCTGCAAAAACCCGGTGATACTTTCGCGCTGGTCAAAGGCGATAATCCTCTGACTGGTCCCTTCTACATCGAAGACGCCGAACCCGGCGACACGCTAGTCGTTCATATCCTCGATTTGCAGGTTGAAGGCAAACAGGGTGTGGGCACATTTTCACCCGGTTTCGGCGCCATCAACGCCACACATTACACGCCGATGCTCGTAAAAGAACCGCTGCCCGAAAAGATCTGGTTTTACTCCATCGACCACGCGGATAAGACAGCCACTTTTCAAGCCCTTGATTCGAACTACAAAGTGAAGATCCCGCTCCATCCGTTTCTCGGTTGCATTGGTTGCGCCCGCCAATGGCGAAGCGCGCAGTTCCCTCGTGCCCGCGGAATTCGGCGGCAACATGGACGCACCGGAAGCCTCTGTGGGAAACACTCTCTACCTGCCCGTGAACGTGCCCGGAGCGCTGTTTTACTTTGGCGATGGCCACGCCGCTATGGGCGACGGCGAAATCGCCGGAAGCGCCATCGAAGTTCCCATGAAGGCTCGGCTGCAATTCGATCTTGTGAAAGAGAAGCGCACCGGCTGGCCACGCTTCGAAAACGAAAAGGAAATCATGGCTGCAGGCATCTATCGTCCTGTGGACGACGCCGTGCGCATCGCGTTCACGGAACTTGTTGCGTGGATTCACGCGGACTATGGCCTCTCGGAGCTGGATGCCTACGAGCTGCTTTCGAAAGTCGCGAAAATCCATCTCACTGAGATGGTCGATCCAAACTATGTCGTGGTCGCCTCGGTGGAAAAGAAATATTTGCCCGCAAAGAGTCAATCGCGGCATTAGAGAAACGGGCAGGGTATCCTTGTAGGGGCGCCCCTGCGCGAGAAAGACTATGGAAGATCGGTTTTTCTGCGCTAGAACCGAAGACCAATGTTCAGCGAAGCCGTTCTCGATCACTTTCGCAACCCGCGCAACGCCGGCGAACTTCCCGGAGCGACTGTAACTGTGGAGGTGAGCAATCCCGTCTGCGGCGATGTGCTCAAGCTCTCCGCATGCATCGTCGATGGCCGCGTCAGCGAAGTGCGTTTCCTCTGCCGTGGCTGCACCACGTCGATTGCTTGCGCTTCCGTTTTGACGGAAGCGCTCCGCGGCCGCACGCCTGCCGAAATCAAGTCTGTTACCGCGGAATCTCTCTCTGGAACTCTCGGTGTGCTTCCCGCGGCGACCTACCACGGCGCACAGCTTGCCGCTGATGCGGTTGCCGCGCTCGTACAAAAACTCTCTTCACTCGGCCGCTAGTCACTCCGATCGATTGCCTTGTTCAATGTCTCCGGATCGTTCAAGTTCAGCACGCAGCCTTCTTCGTTTGTCTGTACTTCCTCGACTTCTCCCTTGTGCGCCCAGACGACCGCCCGCGCGCCTGTTTCCATGGGCGCATGAAGCAGTTCGTCATACAGCGCCGCGGCAAAAATGACCGGGTGGCCGCGGCGTCCTTCATGAACGGGAAGGACGATGGGACTGTTCGTCGTGTAAAACTCCTCGATCAAGTCCTGAACCAAAGCGCTGCTGATGAGCGGGTGGTCGATCAGGCAGAGCAGCATTCCGTCGGTCCCCGGTGGCAGGCTCCGCAGCGCCGCCTGAATCGAGCTGAGTTGCCCTTTCTCCCAATCTTCATTGATTACGATTTCATCGGCTTTGAGGTCGATCGCTTTTGCGATGGGTTCCGCGTGTGCGCCGAGCACGACTCTGCGCACGCCGATATTTCGGTGGGAAGTTACTTCCAGCAAATGTTCCAGGAAGGGCCGCCCCTGATAGGGAAGTAGCGCTTTCGGCGAGCCCATTCGGCTCGAGGCCCCGCCGGAGAGGATGACGGCGGCCAGCATGTGCTTCCTTTCAGCGCTCGCCCAGGGAGTGAACCGGCGCCGGTCGCGCGTCGTATTTCAATTTTTTGTGGGCCGCGGCCACCGCGTTCCGGCGCACCGCAATCAATTCCCCCGCGATGCTGACGGCAATCTCCTCGGGCGAGAGCGCGCCAATCTCCAGGCCCATCGGCGCGTAGACACGCTCGAATTCTTCCGGCTTGTAGCCGTCGTTCTCCAGCGCCTTATACACCGACAAGACTTTGCGTTTGCTGCCGATCATTCCCAGGTAGCGCGCCTCGGTGCGCACCGCCCACGCCAGCACGCGCATGTCTTCTTTGTGCCCGCGCGTGACGATCACCAGGTAACTTGAGGCGTTCGGATGAATTTTCTCGAACGCATCCTCGTAACTGGTGTGAATCTCCTGCGCCATTGGAAAGCGCTCGGCATTCGCAAACGCTTCGCGGTCGTCCACCACCGTGATGCCAAAGCCCGCCGCGCTCGCAGCTTTCGCTACCGCCATCGAGACATGCCCGCCGCCAAAGAGGTACAGCATCGGCTGCGGCAGAATCGGTTCCACAAAAACTTCCAGCGTCCCGCCGCAAATCAAACCGCTGTCGTAGCTCGCTTCGTTATTCAGGTTGAAGACCATCTTGCGCGGCGATTCCTTATGCATCACTTCCTTCGCCGCCGCCCAGACTTCTGCCTCCACGCACCCGCCGCCGATCGTCCCCGCGATCGACCCATCTTCACGCACCAGCATCCGCGAACTCTCATAGCTCGGGATCGAACCGTTGGTGTGCACGATCGTAGCCAGCGCGGCGCGATGCCCCGCCCGCCTCATCCTCACGATCTCTTCAAACAGATCCATAGAGCTCCTAGCGAATTACGCTACGCCGCGCGCTTGGTCATGTCAATTCGTGGTTGCGCTTTGCAGTGCCGCGGCACTGTGTCTCCCCAAAAAACGAAAGGCCGCGGAATGCGGCCTCTCGGAACTACTCGTACGCATTGTTTGATGTGGGTGGTCAACGGCCCGCCGCAGCTGCCGCTCCGTGATCGAGAATAGTGGCGGCGCGGGTGGCATCCGCCACGCCGAAGAAAAGAACCGGCTCATTCTTCGCCGGGTCCAATCCGGAAAACGCAAAGTTGATGTTGATTTTGGCTTCGCCGAGCCGCTCGGCGGCCCGCGCCAGTTCTCCGGCGCGGTGCGGCAGCGCCACGCGCGCCACATCGGTTTCTTTGTATGACAGCCGCTCTGAATCCAGCACGTTCTTCGCGGTTGCATGGTTGTCCACGACGAGATGCACCAGACTGGTGCCTTCAATAGGCACGGCCTGGAATGCAACGATGTTTACGTTGCGATCGGCGAGCGCTCGGCAAAGTTTTCCGAGAGTACCAGGCCGGTCCTCCATGTGGATTGTGAACTCCTTGGTAGTTGGCATTGTGATTGGTCTCCTGTGGTTGTTACGAGGAACGCAATGGCGCGCTCCTGCGGGGCTGAGAAGTCAAAATCCTACTCCCGCGTTGCCAGCGTTTCAAGGGAAAGATGTTCTTTGGTTCACGCGGCCAGCTTTTGTTCTCTTTTCGCGTGCTTTCTAGACACATTTTTGTCGCAGTGATAGCGTACACAAGCCATTTATCACGCGGGAGTCCTCATGAAAGCGATTGTCTTCAACGCGCATGGCGGGCCGGAAGTATTGAAATTTTCGGACGCGTCCGAGCCAGCCATCAGACAGAACGAAGTTCTTGTACGCGTGAAGGCTTGCGCGCTGAATCATCTCGATCTCTGGGTTCGGCGCGGCATTCCCGGCGTGCCAATTCCGCTTCCGCACATCCCAGGCAGTGATGTTTCCGGAGAAATCGCCCAGATCGGCGCGGAGGTCACTACCGTGCGCGTCGGCCAGAAAGTCGTTCTCGCTCCCGGCGTGACCTGCGGCAAATGCGCCGCCTGCATCTCTGGCCAGGACAATCGCTGCCGCCAATTTACCAATCTCGGCTACATGATTGACGGTGGCTATGCGGAATACGTTCGCGCACCCGAAGTAAATTGTCTGCCCTATCCGGAAAATCTGTCCTTTGAAGAAGCCGCCTCAATACCCCTCGTCTTCCAAACCGCGTGGCACATGCTGATTGCTCGTGCCGAGCTGCAACCTGGTGAAGATGTTTTAATTCTCGGCGCGGGGAGCGGCGTCGGGAGCGCCGCCATTCAAATCGCGAAATTCTTTGGTGCGCGCGTCATCGCCATCGCCAGCAGCGACGAAAAACTAAAAAAAGCAAAAGAACTCGGCGCCGACCATCTCATCAATCACAAAACGCAGAAAATCCGCGAAGAAGTCCGCCGCATCACGAATAAGCGCGGCGTGGATGTCGTTTTCGAGCACGTCGGCACCGCTACGTGGGACGAAAGCCTCGCCAGCCTCGCTGCCGGGGGCCGGCTGGTGACCTGCGGCGCCACTGCCGGCTTTGACGCCAAGGTCGACCTCCGCTTCCTTTTCAGCCGCCAGCTTTCGCTTCTCGGCTCCTACATGGGCACGAAATCCGAGCTGCAAACGGTCATGAAACTCGTCGCCGCCGGTAAATTGAAACCCGTCGTCGATCGCATCTTTCCGCTCGCGGAAGCCGCCGACGCCCACGCCTACCTCGAATCCAGCGCGCAATTCGGCAAAGTCGTCCTCAAGGTTTAGTTTTCCCGATTATCTGCTATCCTCACGTCCTGTAACGCTTGTAAATTCGAGCGCAGCAAAATGGCCAGCCTTCAAGCCCATCTTGCGGTGTGGATCACCAAGTGGCGCGTCAAGCGCAGATTGAAAGGTGTACGTGACTATCGCGTCGCACGTAGAATTCTGCGCCCGGACCCTTACAGAGTTCCTGCTAGTGTGCGGATTTCTCCTGTCGCATTGGGTGGAGTCCCCGGCGAGCGGGTGGAAGGACCAAAGCCGGGCGGCATCGTTCTTCTCTATCTGCACGGTGGCGGATATTTCGGATGTTCTGCGGAAACGCACCGCGCCATTACTTCCACTTTCGCGCTTCAGGGATTTCGCGTCTACGCGCCGGACTATCGCCTCGCGCCGGAAAATAGGTTTCCTGCGGCCATCGATGATGCCGTCGCCGTTTACCGCGCGCTTATGAGCGCTGGCCACGCTGCGCAATCCATCGTCGTTTCCGGCGACTCCGCCGGTGGTGGCCTTGCGCTCTCATTAATGCTCGCACTTCGAGCCGCCGCCGTTTCGCTCCCAGCATGCGCCGCACTTTTCTCTCCCTGGACCGACCTCGCTGCCACCGGCGATTCCGTTAGAACCAACGCACGGAGCTGCGCCATGTTCAACGGGACCGACATCGGTCCTTCCGCGCGCTACTATCTCGGCGACACCGATCCGCGCAACCCGCTCGCTTCTCCTCTTTATGCCGATCTCTCCGGACTTCCTCCGCTTCTTATTCACGTTGGCGCGGACGAAGTCCTGCGCGATGACTCCACTCGTCTCGCCGAACGCGCCCGCGCCGCCGGGGTCCCCGTCGAACTGAAAATCTGGTCGGTCGTCCCGCACGCCTGGCAAATCGCGCCGCACCTGATTCCAGAAGGCCGCCAGTCATTGCAGGAAACCGCTGCGTTTCTCCACTCGCACGCTGCCCCTGCGAAATCGAGCACAGAAGAAAGCAGGATGGCCCGCGCATGACCGAATCCTCCGCGCCTCATTCGAACGCTTCCGAAATCACCGTTGACGTTCTCATCGTCGGCGCAGGATTCTCTGGCCTCTGCATGGCCATCAAGCTTCGCGAAGCCGGAATGAATTCATTTCTCATCATCGAAAAGAGCGCGGACGTCGGCGGCACCTGGTGGGACAATCGTTATCCCGGCTGCGCCTGCGACATTCCTTCGCATCTCTATTCCTTCTCGTTCGAACCGTCTCCCGATTGGACCCGCATGTATCCCGGCCAGCAGGAGATTCAGGATTACCTCAAGGGCTGCGTTGCCCGGCACGAACTGGCACCGCAGATTCGCCTCAACACGCGATTTCAGGAAGCGATCTGGGAAGAAGCCGCGGGCGTCTGGCGCGCTACTGCTCACGATGGAATGCGCATTCGCGCGCGCGTGCTGGTCTCCGGTATGGGTGCGTTGCACGTGCCGCGTTATCCTGATCTGCCTGGCCTCGCGCGTTTCGAAGGCCCCGCGTTTCACTCTTCCGCTTGGGATTACCGCGTCGAACTTGGCGGCAAAAACGTCGCCGTCGTTGGCACCGGCGCCAGCTCTATCCAATTCGTTCCGCAGATCGCGTCACAGGTTGGGAAGCTCTATCTTTTCCAGCGCACGCCGGCTTGGATCGTGCCGCGTCTTGATTTCGCCATCAGCGAGAAATGGAAACAGCGCTTTCGAGACATCCCGCTCACGCGCTGGGCTTTTCGGCAATACATTTTCTGGCGCCAGGAAGTTCGCGTCCTCGGCTTTCTCGGCAACGAAGCCTTCCGCAAAAAAGTCGAGGCCATTTCTCTCCGCCACCTCGCGCGCAGAATCAAAGATCCCAAGATGCGGGCCGCGCTTACGCCCAACTATCAATTGGGCTGCAAGCGCGTGCTGGTCTCGGACGATTTTTATCCGGCGCTGAACCGTTCGAATGTGGAGCTGGTCACCGAGCCCATCGCCGAAGTGCGCGAGCGCAGCATCGTTACAAGCGACGGCGTCGAGCGCCCCATCGACGTTTTAATTTACGGCACTGGCTTCCGCGCCACTGAGCCGCTCATCGGCTGCCGCGTCGTCGGCCGTGGCGGCGTGGAAATTCACGACGCGTGGAAAGAAAGAATGAGCGCGTATCTCGGCGTCACCGTCACCGGCTTTCCAAATTTCTTCATGCTCCTCGGTCCTAACACCGGACTCGGCCACAATTCCGTGGTCCTTATGATCGAAGCTCAAGTCCGCTACGCGGTGAGGTGTTTGAAACTCATGAAGCGCCGCAAACAGCGCGTCATAGAAGTTCGCGCGGAGACGCAGCAGCGTTTCGTCGAAGAAATTTATCGCCGCATGGCCGGTACCGTGTGGCAATCGGGCGGCTGCCACAGTTGGTATCAGGACCAACGCACCGGAGAAATCACCACGCTGTGGCCCGGCTCCGTCGTCGCGTATCTTCGCCGCACGCGCTCCGTCTCTCCCTCCGACTACGAGCTAACACCCTGATTCCCGCCAAAGTATCGGGCAATGGTACAGTTTGCAACCACGAGGTTATGAATATAGCCATGATCATGATCCTTCCGGGATGGAACTCCATCGACTCTGTCTCTAGATGGCACAAGGGGTTCGAGATTGCAGGGTTTACCGCCTTGGGACTTCTGTTGCTGTTCGAGGTCTTAGCCTATTTCTATGGTAATAGGAAAGATGGCCTTCTTGCCGTACAAGAGACTGCGGCTAGAGAGGAACGACAGAAGCAGCAGGAATCTAGCGATAGAGAAACGACGGAAAAGATAAATGCCGCTCAGGGTGCCTTGCAGGAAGCGCGTAATGCCCAAACAGAAGCTGAAAGAAAAATTGCGGCACTTGGACCAAGGGTTCTCACGACTGAACAGCGTCACGCCATTACCGCTACGCTTCATCCCTATGGCGGGCATAGAATCACAATCACAAAGCTTGGAGATGCCGAAGCAGGGGCCTTCGCCGATCAAATCATCGGAGTTTTCACGGAAGCCAAATGGCAGATTCAACGGAATTTTGTTGGACTGATGGCCCCACCTGTCTACGGGGTGATGTGCCGCGTCTCTTCTCGGCCAGATGCGGCGGCCAAAGCTGCGATCTCTAGCTTTCAAGCGGCGAATATTAGACTTGCGGTTGAGAGCGCCGAAGCAGAACCTGACTACATTGAACTGTTCATTGGGTTGAAGCCGCCGAACTGAATTGCGTCTTATTTCAAACTGTACGACTACCCAGGATCGCTTCATTTGTCTTGCTCGCCTCGCTATGCGAAAATAGCTGAGACGGGAACCCATGAGCACTTCACTCGGCAAACACGTCACGCTGACCAAGCCCAGCGACTTCGGCAAGCTTCTCGAAGACGAAGGCATCATTTTCACCACGCTGGACAAGGCCGTGAACTGGGCGCGCAAAAGCTCCATCTGGCCGCTCGGTTTTGGCTTGGCCTGCTGCGCCATTGAAATGATGTCCATGGCCGCTGCGCGCTTTGACCTTGCGCGCTTTGGCGCCGAAGTTTTCCGCCCCTCGCCGCGCCAGGCCGATCTGATGATCGTCGCGGGCCGCCTCTCGCAAAAAATGGCTCCGGTAATCCGCCAGCTTTACGATCAAATGCCCGAGCCCAAGTGGGTCATTTCCATGGGCGCGTGCGCCACTTCAGGCGGCGTCTTCAATAATTACGCCATCGTGCAGGGCTGCAATCAGGTGATTCCCGTTGACGTTTACGTCCCCGGCTGTCCGCCGCGTCCCGAAGCGGTTCTCTACGCGATCCTGCAGCTCCAGAAAAAAATCGACAGCGAAAAGGGCTCCTTCAAGCGCGCCTTGAATCTCGCTTAGTGGCGCGGACTTTAGTCTGTGCTTGCTCGCATGAGACAATTCAGTTCGATGGGCCCCGAGTACGTCTCGCCGCACTCGTCTGTCTGTTTTCCGTGCTCTCTGGCTGCATGCTATGTCGACTGCACCCTCCGCCGCCTCCTCCTGCTGCCGGCTTCAAGCTTGTATGGAGCGATGAGTTCAACGGCGCCGATGGCTCGTCGCCTGATTCTTCCAAGTGGACCTACGACATCGGCGGCAACGGCTGGGGCAACAATGAACTCGAGTACTACACCAATCGCAGGCAGAACGCTCAAATCAAGGGCGGCAATCTTGTCATCACCGCGCAAAAAGAAATCTACACTGGTTCTGATGGTGTGACTCGCAATTACACGTCAGCGCGTTTGAAAACTCAGGGACTTTTCACTCAACCTTACGGACGATTCGAAGCGAGCATCAAAATCCCCGCAGGACAAGGAATGTGGCCCGCATTTTGGATGCTCGGCAACGATATCACCACAAATGGCTGGCCCAAGTGCGGCGAAATCGAC
>WNFC01023320.1_pt1 | contig 11801 bp, 14 predicted proteins | sample 5400541 | NCBI WGS metagenome assembly WNFC01 (sample SAMN13153342, study PRJNA577476) | soil metagenome | isolation source: 120 cm saprolite under Douglas fir tree site 2 hole 2 replicate 1 | place: USA:California | collected 2015-04-18 | reverse complement strand
GGGAGGAGCTGAGCGCCGCCGAGTTCCGCGACGCCATCGGCCGGGCACGAGGGACGTGCCTGCTCCCCTTCGGCATCCTCGAGAAGCACGGCCCGCACCTCCCGTTGGGCAACGATCTGCTCAACGTCCGCTACGTGGCGCTCAACGCCGCACAGCAGGAATACGCGATCGTGTTTCCCGAGTACTACTTCGGACAGATCTTCGAGGCCAAGCAGCAACCCGGCACGGTCGCCTACAGCGCGCACCTGCAGCTGGAATTGCTGCAGGAGACGACCGACGAGATGGCGCGGAACGGCTGCAAGAAAATCATCATCGTGAACGGCCACGGCGGCAACAACAGCCTGCTCCCTTATTTCGCGCAGGCGCAGCTCGAGGCGCCGCACGATTACGTCGTGTACGTAGCGGGCATCGCGCGCAGCGGGAAGGGCGAGCCGGCGCACAAATCGAACCCCGCGACCGACATGCACGCCGGTGAGAGCGAGACGTCCATGAGCATGATCGCCCGGCCCGATCTGGTGCACCTGGATCGCGCGACGCAGGAATCCGGGGCCGATCAGGCGCGCCTGGCGGCGTTACCGGAAGGCCTCTACACCGGCATCTGGTGGTACGCGCGGTTCCCGAATCACTACGCCGGCGAAGGCGCCGCCGCGACGCGCGAGCTGGGCGAGTTCGAGGCGAAGACGTGGATCAACGGGATCGTGCAGGCGATCCGCGCGGTCAAGGCGGACCAGGAGAGCCTGCGGCTGCAAAACGAGTTCTACGAGCGGAGCAAGCATCCGCTCGACACACACTAAAGCCGCTCAGCCCAGGAGCCATGCAAGACCTCACCACCGGCCCCATCACCCGCCACCTGCTGAAAACCACGGGCTTCATGCTCGTGACCATGCTGTTTCAGACGCTCTACTTCCTGATCGACCTCTACTGGGTGGGCCGCCTGGGCACGGCCGCCGTCGCCGCCGTCGGCATCGCCGGCAACCTCACCTTCATCGTGCTCGCCTTGACGCAGATGCTCGGCGTCGGCACCACCGCGGTTATCTCACACGCCGTGGGCCGGAAAGACGCGCCCCAAGCAGTGATGCTCTTCAACCAGGCGCAGGTGCTGGCCATGGTGACGGGCGCCTTGTTCCTCGTGGTCGGCCTGGCGACGCGCCTCCCTTACGCCCGCGGCATGGCCGCCGAGGCGCGCACCGCCGAGCTGGCGGCGCAGTACCTCGCCTGGTTCGTCCCGGCCATGGCGCTGCAGTTCGGCCTCGTGGCCATGAGCGCCGCCCTGCGCGCCATCGGCAACTTCAAGACCGGCATGGTGGTGGGAACGGTTACGGTCATCCTCAACATGATCCTCGCGCCATTCCTCATTTTCGGCTGGGGCACCGGCCATCCGCTCGGCGTCGCCGGCGCGGCCGTGGCCTCGCTCATCGCCATCGTGGTCGGCTTGGTATGGCTCACCGCGTATTTCCGAAAAGTCGGCTCGTTCCTGCGGTTCGACCCGTCGGCCTGGAGGCCGCGACCCGACGTCTGGAAGCGCATGCTCGGCATCGGCCTGCCGAGCGGCGTGGAGTTCGGCATCATGACGGTGTATCTCAGCCTGGTCTACGCGATCACCCGGCCGGATTCGGCATCGGCATGCGCATCATCCAGGCGGGCTTCATGCCGGTCGTCGCGCTGGCGTTCTCCGTGGCTCCCGTGGCCGGCCAGAACTTCGGGGCGCGCCTGGCGCAACGCGTGAAGGACACGTTCAAGGATGCCGCGTGGCTGTCGGTGGCCATCATGGTGGCGTTCGCGACCGCCTGCCATTTGCTGCCGGGGCCGTTGGTACGCGTGTTCAGCAAGGACCCGGCTGTCATCGCGGTCGGGACCGAGTACCTGCGCATCATCTCGTTCAACTACGTCGCGTCGGGCCTGGTGTTCGTGGCGGGGAGCACCTTCCAGGCCATGGGCAACACCGTCCCCTCGCTCATCGCGTCGGTGGTGCGCATCGCCCTCGTGGCCATCCCCGGCGTGATCCTCTCCCGTTTGCCGGTGTTCGAGCTACGCTGGCTGTGGTGGTTGTCGGTGGCGTCCGTGTTCGTGCAGTTCGGGCTCGCGATGCTGCTCTTGCGGCGGGAGTTCAGATTGCGGCTGGCGTGGCCAAGCGGATCGCAGCCAGCTGCGAGCTATCGGTGAAGCGAAACGCTTTGGCTTATTCTCACCCGGAGGCTTTGGCCTGCTTGTTGTAGTCCAGCGACAGGCGGACCCAGTAGTCGAGGTCGCGCTTGGTCTTCACAGCCGCCTCATCGACGTACACCCACCCGCGGTACTCTCGCCCTTTCATTACTACTGTCCGCGCTCCCTTGCGCTTCAGCGCGGCATCGTGCCGGGCCGGATCGATCCGGCACATGATCCGGCCCCTCCCGGCGCTGACGCACATCTTGCCGCGCACCATGAACGTGACGCCGCCGAACATGCGCTTCTCCTGGAGGCGGGGGGCGCCGGCTAAGGCATCCTTGACTCGGTGGACGAGCGCATCGTTCGGTGGCATGAAGATGATCTTACGCCTGCTCGTGTCTGCTGGTCAGGTGGTGGAGTGGAGCAACGTGCCGGCCAACAGGATGGCCAACCACAGCACGAGGCTTGCAACCGATGCCCGCCGGAACCCACCCCATCCGGCGGCGGCGCCCTGTCGGAGCGCGGTCTCCGCTCGCATCCGCACGTAGCCATTGCCGAGTAACAGGGCGATGAGCCCCATCTTGGTCCAAAACACTACCGAGGTTGTAAACGTGTCGAGCTCCGCGAGCATCATGAGCAGGCCGCTCGCAAAAATGAGAGTAAGGCCGCCGAGCACCCACCGATGCACACTGGCAAGGCGGGCCAGCTCCTGGGACCAGTCCGGCGTCGCGGGCGAGAGCCTGAGCGACGCGCGATCGGCCGAGACGGCCACGCCGCCCCCTACCAGGATGCCGAGGAGATGGAGATAGGTCACCGAGGCCCTCACGGGCGTGTGGCCGTAGAAGTGCCCCCACCGCGCGAGGAGCTGCGATACTGCCGTCGATACCACCATGGGTCCTCCTCCTGACAGGGTTCGGGAGTAGCGTCTCCCGACAGGACCACGGGGGCTCGGCGGAAATTCCCGCGGGAATACTTCCGCGGTGACCGGAGTCCAGCTTCAGGTGGTTGAAGGGGCGGAGCTCTCCGTCACGCCTCGGCGAGCAGAGCCTCGCCCTCAACTTGCACCAGCCGGGAACGCACGGGGCGCGTGGCTGGTCCGCGGAGCACGGCGCCGGAGGTCACGTTAAACTGGCTGCCGTGGCAGTGGCACGTCACGGTCGTGCCATCCAGCTTGCCCATCGCAAGCGAGCATCCCATGTGGGTACAGGTGTCGTCGAAGGCATACAGACGACCGTCCAGACTCGTCACGCTTACTTTGGTTCCCGCGACATCGAAGACGTGCATCTGCCCCGCCGTGACATCCTTCGCGTTACCAACTCGTATCAGCATGATACTTCACCTCCAAATCTTTGTACGTTGGCAAACCTAGACGCCACTACGACGTCATGAAGGCCGAATCGATTGGACGATGGTATTCGGTCGATACCTTAGTTAATGACTGCCGCACCTGCCTTGCAGACTACCTCATCCTGTGAACTGGCACCTCCCGAACAGCCGATTGCACCGATCATCTTCCCCTGCTCGAGCAGTGGAATGCCGCCGCGAGATGCGATGATTCCGTCGAGCGTCATCAGATAGGTGAGATTGTTGAGCTGGATGCCGTTCTCGAAGACCTTGGTTTCGCGGCGGAACGTCGCGGCCGCGCGCGCCTTGTGTTCCGCGATCTGAATTGAGGCAAGCTGCGCCCCGTCCATTCGTTGGAACGCAACGAGGTTACCGCCGCCGTCGACCACGGCAACGTTCATTTTCCAATCCCGCTTCTTGGCCTCTGCCACGGCAGCACGGATGGCTGCCTCGGCGCGTTCGAGCGATATCGGTGTGCCATACGACACGTCGAACGGCATCTTCTCCGGAACAAGATCGAGGGGATTTGCCGCGGGTCGTTGCGCACCAATCGGGGTCGCGATGAGCACGGCAGCGCCAAGTATGGCAACAGCACGGGTGCTTACTCTCGTGTCTGACATACAGGTCCCTTTCGTGGGGTCGGCGCCGCGCTACCGCAGGCGGTTACCAGGGGCCAGCTCGATGGCCTGCGGCAAGCGCTTCCCGGTGAGCGGCAGTTCTCGCTGCACGAGATCGCGATTCACCCATACGATGCTGTCACCACACATGATCGCGTCGATGGCGTACGACTGCATTGCGAAGGACTGCGCGTCCGAGCTGGCAACTCGAGTGCCCGGGAAAAAGTAGAAACACCGCTCGCCGCCCGGATGGCTGTGAATCATGCCGACCGTTCCCTGCCATCCGGCTTGCTCGCAGGTCCGCGTCGGCATGACGTGCGTTTGCGTCGACTGAGCCGGTTCGACGTCGGCCGGCGCGATGCGCCGCACCAGCACCACCGCGCCGCGCACGTCGCCGATCATGCATCCCATGAACTCGGTAGCGAACGCCCGAAACTGGAGCGCCAGGTAGCGACGGGCCTGATCCGACAGGACCAGGGCACGCGTGTCGTCCGACGCCGCTCGGAGCGGGCGTGGAGACGCCGTCCGCGCCGCTAGCAAGGCGACGAGACCCAGCGCCGGGAGGAGGGCGGCGCCCATGCCCAGATTCAGCAGCGACCCGGCACGTCGCATGGCGCATATCCGTCACGAACCTCGTACTCTACGTGCTCGATGAGGAAGTCCGGATCGAGGGCGCTGGACCCCAGCCGCCACCACGCTCCGAGGACACGGAGTCGTTGCAAGTAGACGTCGTTCGGCATGCGGCCATCTTCACCAGGTCGGCGAGCGAGCCGGCCTTCATTTTCCGCATCACTTTGCCACGGTGCGCCTTCACCGTGATCTCGCTGATGCCGAGCTCGCCGCCGACCTGCTTGTTCAACCGGCCGGAGACCACCAATGCCATGACCTCCCGTTCGCGGCGGCTGAGCAACGCGTAGGAGTCCCGGAGGGCGCGGATCTCCGCCTCGCGACTCACTGCCGTACGGCTGCGGTCGATGGCGTTCCGGATGGCCGTCAGCAGTACGTTGTCGCCAAACGGCTTCGTGAGGAATTCGGCGGCCCCCGCCTTCATTGCCTGAACCGACATCGGCACGTCGCCGTGACCCGTGATGAAAATGATCGGCATGTCAGCGCGCTCAACAGCGACGCGCTGCTGCAGATCGAGGCCGTTGAGGCCCGGCATGCTCACATCGAGCACCAGGCAGCTCGGCGCAACGGCCCGTGGACGGGCGAGGAATTCTTGCGCCGACGCGAATGTCTCCGCCTGCCAGCCGGCGCAGCGAATTAGCAATTCCAGCGATTCGCGCACCGAGATATCGTCGTCAACAACGAACACCGTTGGTATGGCGTCCGTCATAAGTGGAGGCCCTCGCTTCGCGGATCCCTCAGTTCACTCCAAGTGCGGCATTGATCGCCTCAAGCAGAGCCGTCTCGCTGAACGGCTTGAACAGACATGCCACGGCCCCCTCTGCGAGCAAGCGCTGACGGACGGTCTCATCTCCGTTGGCAGTGATGAAGACGGTCGGAATCTGTTGGCTGCGACGCGTCAATTCTCGTTGGAGATCGGGTCCTGACATTCCCCCGGGCATCAGGATGTCGAGGACCAGGCACTTGGTCTCGTGGACGCAATCGGATGCGAGGAACGCTTCCGCCGAGGAGAAGGCCAGGGCCGCAAAGCCTAACTCCCGCAGCAAGTCGGGGAGCGACTCCCGGACGGACTCGTCGTCGTCGATGACGGTCACGAGGGGACGTTCGGCGATCATTGCACGCTCATCTCCGTGGCCTCCTAGGCCGCACGTGATGCCCGCATCATGCGCCGCTGCGCGCCGATCAGCCATCATACCTTGATATCGACGGGCTTTCCCGGCGATTCCCGCTCCCCCTCCGGGGCGAGGGGTTCGCCAGGAATGGAAAACGCGAACGTGGCCCCTGGTCCGTCATTCTGCTCTACCCAGAGACGACCGTGATGTTTCTCGACTATCGAGCGGCTGACAGACAACCCGATACCCATGCCGCCGCTCTTGGTCGTGTAGAACGCATCGAACAGCCTGTCCATGGCCTGAGGCCCGATGCCGACACCGGCATCCCGCACGGTCACGCGCACACGATCCGCGCCTTCTCGTTCGGTTCTGATCAGTAATTGCCGCGGGCGATCGTCGACGCCGCTCATCGCATCTGAGGCGTTCCGGAGCAGGTTCAGGATGACCTGCTGCAGCTGCACACGATCCCCTGTGACATGCGGCAGGTCGCTGACAAGTTCAGCCCGCAGCATCACCTGATTTCTTTGAAGCTCACTCAAGGACAGCGCAATCACCTCTCGCGTGGCCTCGTTCAGGTCCACCGATTCGGTCGTCGATTCCTTCTTGGTAAACAGGGCACGCACTCGCGCAATCACATCAGACGCACGGTTGCCATCGCGGATCGTCCGCCGTGCGGTTTCGCGCGCGCCGTCGACGTCCGGCGGGTCCGCGGCGAGCATCCGCAGACAGGTGCTCGCGTTAGTGATGATGCCCGAGAGCGGCTGGTTCACTTCGTGCGCGATGGACGCAGTCAAAGTGCTGAGGGTGGTAACCCTGGCGACGTGTGCGAGCTCGGATTGTGCCTTCCCGAGCGCCTGCTCCGACAATCGCCGTGCCGTCACGTCTTGAACGGCGCCGATGTACTCCAGCCGGCCATCCTGGTCTCGCGTCCCATGAGCAACCATGTGCAGGTACTTGATCGACTGGTCGGGCATCCGCAGCCGGAGCTCATATTCAAAGTCGGTGCCGGCGTCTCGTGCCCGCTCGATCATGTCATGCAGCAACGGGATGTCTTCCGGGTGGACTCGAGTGCCGATCAGCTCGAGCGTCATGGGCATACCCTGGTCAAGCTCGAAAATGCGATAGAGCTGTGCTGACCACGTGATTTCGTCGGTCGTTACACGCCAGGAGAAACTGCCGGTTAAGCTGAGGCGTTGAGCCTCTGCGAGAAATGCTTCGCTGCGCCACAACTCTTCCTTGCGTTCCGCGATGGCACGCAGATCGTTGGTTGCCGCCGCCTGTTTGCGCGCCGTGATGTCCTGGAACGTCACCAGTACCCTGCGCTCGGAATGGCCCGGCAAAGACAAGGGACGGGCGGCAAGAATCAGCGTCCGTTGACCCTCTCCCGGAAACACGTGATCCACCTCAACGGGCTGGAACCCATGACCGCCGGCAAGCAGCTTTTTGAGCTGCGTACGCAACGAGGCAAGTTGAAAGAACATTGTGTAGAAGGCGCGATTGCCCGACTGGATTCGCTGGTCAGCGTTCAGCACGACGAGAGGATCGACAACCGTGTTGAGGATCGCCTTGGTGCATTCGCGTTCGTAGATGACCTGATCGATGCTTGCGCGGAACGCAGTCACATTAGTGAACGTCAGCACGGTGCCGGTGACTTGGCGATCGCTTGTTGTGTAGGGGGATATCCGCACAACGAACCACTTCTCCCCATCGCGAAAATCGGCCCGAGATTCTACTCCGCTTGCGATGACCTGGCCGCATTGCTCTTCCAGACAGGGCAAGCCGGCGAGCACCGCGATATCGCGGGACGCGCGACCAATGTCCGATGGCGAGAGGCGAAGCACACCCGACGCCGCCTTATTGAAGCAGACGAGCATAAAGTCGCGTCGCAACACGACGATAGGAACGTCAACGGTATCAAGGATGCTGATCGGATCGGTCGTCGCCGGGTTTGCGGCCGCGTCGTCACCATTGACGCCTTGGAAACCGGTCCAGCCGTCATTGAGCGTAACGCATGGCGTCGTCATCTGGCGGCCGCGGAAGCAGTGTACAGGTTGCGGCTCCGTTGCAGCACGGGATCAGCAACTGTCGGGAGAAACTGACGCAATGCCAGCAGCAACGCTTGGGAGGGCGGCATCTTGAAGGGCGGCCGATAGCGGGAGAGCAGCCGACTTTCAAGCACACGGGCTTCGTCCGGGCCGACCGTTTCCCGGAGCGCATCGGCTACGGCGCGCTCCAGCCGAGCATAGTCCTCCACTGGAATAAGGTGAGAGTGATTCGTCCCGAGCCTGGGCAGCATGTGGGCATGAACGTCGCCGTTGAAGTTGTCCATCAGGAACGAGCAGAAGATCGAAATGTCAACCTTTTTGGCAAGCTGATCGAACAGGTCCTCGAGGTTCATGCTGGCGGCGACGTCCCCGCGCTCCCACAGGATATCGACCATTTCTCCCCACACGCGCACTCGTTCGTAGCTCCCTCTAGCGCGCGCCTGTCTGACGACGTCGGCGAAGACGCCTGGGAATACAGTCGAATCCGGCATGCCGTCCCGCATGAAGCGGGGCAGGAGTTCCTCGGCGTCAACCACCATCAGCTGTCCGCGTTCCTGTGCCGCTTGCACATCGACGCCCTCGGCCTCGAGGCGTGGGCGGAAGGCATTCCAGTGGGTGAGCGTTGACACCAGGATGATGCCCTCTCCGTTCGCGAAACCAGCGCCGGCGAACCGGCAGACGGCGCGGCTGAGAAAATCCTGGTCCTGATAGAGCTGCACGATGTGATCGCAGGGGGCGGCGTCCGCCACCACTCGATCCCAGGGCTCACATTCCCTCACCCCGTCCGCTTCATGGTCAAGGTCACGGTGCATGGTAATTGTCTCCGATCAAAGATTGGGTGGACCAGGCATGGCAGGACCCGCGCTGCCGCTGGCCAACGCTCGAACACCGCCACCATCCGATGCGAATTGCAACGGCCCTCCCGCAGGGAGAGCGGGGCCGTACCACACCAGACCTACCGCGAATGCAGGAACCCCACAATACCCATGGGGCGATGCCAACTCGTTGTCCATCATACTTTGGTGTCGGTCAGCGTCGGGTGTCCGCACCCCCGTGCGCTCGGCGAGGGACAACTCCTCCGTCCATCCCCCCGGGCTGTTCAGGACTCTTTCCGCCGACTGATGCGAAAGTATGGCCGATACCATCGTCCAATCGATTCGCCCCATGCGCGTGAGTAGCGTGCAGCACGCAAAGGAGCCGATATGGATACGTTAGCCCTCTTTGGCATCAGTGTTGCATTCAGCTTTGCCGCCTGGGGAGTGGTTACGGCTCTCTACCTCTGGCCGAAGCTGCGCGTTCTTCCCCAGCGCGATGCGCTGCGCCCCCTGCTCACCCTTCACGCCTTCCGCGTCGTGGGCCTCGCCTTCCTCGTGCCCGGAGTTGTAGGGCCGGACTTGCCAGCCGCCTTCGCCCGTCCAGCGGCCTACGGCGACCTCGGCGCAACGATCCTCGCGCTCCTAGCACTGGCCGTGCTCGCGACCTCCTGGGGCCTTGCCGTCGTCTGGCTCTTCAACCTCTGGGGTGCGGTCGATTTGCTCTATGGGTTCTCTCACGGCCTCTTCGGAGTCGGTTTGTCCCCCGGGTCCTTGGGTGCAGGGTTCTTTCTTATCACAGTGATTGTTCCGCTCCTCTTGATCACACACGGGCTGACGTTCAGGCTGCTCCTACAACGCCCACTGTCTCCAACTCGGCGTGGGTGACTGCGTGCCGACGGTCTTGACCTCAGCACCGATAGTGCCTGGATCACTCGTAACTCGGAGGCGATCATGTCATCGGACACGAACGTCGAGCTCGGGCACCGCACGCGCCTTGCGTACTCGCTGGCTCCTCTCGTTGGCCTCTTTGCGCTCGCCACCCCGCTCGTCGGTCAGGCGAAACCGGGTCCCTTCTATCACGTCAATTACTATCAGGTCCGCCCCGGCGACGAGAAGGCACACGATTCGGCGCTCGTCAACGTCCTGACGCCCCTTTTCAACGAGATGGTGAAGCGCAAGGCGATGGTGTCATACCTCTTACTCGCCAAGACTGCCGGTTCTGGAGAGTACACAAACCTCACCATTGTTGAGGTCGCATCGCCGTCGTCCGAGGGTGGCTTCCAGCGGAACCTCGAGGCAGCGTCTCAGGCGGTGTTCCGCAAGTCGTGGAGCGACGCCACCGCGCGCCTCAATGAGCTGCGCCGCTTGGTGCACACCGAGCTGTACACGGTGGCTGGTCAACGGCCCTGACCGCGGCACTCACCGCTGTCCCCCCGAATGTCCCCCACGTTTCGGGGGCTCTTCGCGGGGTCTCATCCCCTTTCGCCGCTCAATGAGCGTCTCGCCGCAGCAGCGCCGCAGCCAGTGCCTGGGAATGGTGTGTGGAGGCGTATCCGCCCGGCCGCGTCATCGTTCTGCCCGGCAATACGTCCCACTTCCACTGGGCAAAATCCGGTGAGTACGTCACCCAGGTAACGGCCATTGGTCCGTTGGGCCTCGAGTACTTGAATCCCGCCGACGATCCGCGTGAGCACCAACAACAGAAGTGACTTCGCGGGAAGGCCTCGTCCTGACGCTGAGGTACCGACTGATACGATCGTGCAATATCGCGCTTGTCGACGGATCGGTATCCTCCGCGTACGGCCATGAACGCATTGCAAGTCCTCGCTCAGAACTCTTCGCGCGCCGAGCGACGCCCGGGGCGGGTCTCTGGATCGCTGCTGCCCACAGGGATCGAGACTACGCTGCGGGCGCTCGAGGACGCCGCGAAGACCGAGGGCGACCCGGCAGCGGCGCTGCGCAACACAGTGGAGGCCATCTGGAAGACCGTGACACAAGCGGTCTCGGAGCCGGCGCTCGAGCCGTCGCGACAGACCGTGCGCGCGCTGCTCGCCCGACGTGAGTTGGTACAGCGAGGAACCCGTATCCTATCCGCGGTCATCCGCCGTGGTGTGGACTCAGGTGCCTTTCGCACCCGTTGCGTGCCCTGGGCCATCGAGAGATTGCCATTCGCCATCGTCCACGGCGCGTGCGTGCACTGGGTGTTCGGTCTCTCGAAGAGGCCGTCAGTGCGGGCGGTCACGGCCGTGGCAGCGGCGCTCGAGATTCTGCGTGCGGAACAGCGGCCAGGATCGTGAGCAGTAACCTGATAGCTTCGCATTGAGCGTCACCTCAAGCACGAAGCCCCTCAGGCCTTCGCCGACGTCATTGTCGGAGCCGACCACTATTAACCGCGTCAGGAGATATCAATGTTAAGGAAACGCGCCGCACAGGATGGCCCCTCACGTCGTGACTTTCTCCGCACCGGCGCTGCGACGGTCGCGGCCGCTACCGTGGCGGCCCCTGCGGTACCCTCGCAAGAGCCTCGCCCCAATTCTCGGAGCACCCCCATGGACAGCAATCGGATCCGCGTCGGGAAGGAGAACTCGACGAACATCGAGCTCTACTACGAGGACCATGGCTCGGGGTCGCCGGTCGTTTTGATTCACGGCTGGCCGCTCAGCGGCGCGTCGTGGGAAAAGCAGACCGCGGCACTGCTGGCCGCCGGGCATCGGGTGATCACGTACGATCGCCGCGGTTTCGGACGATCGAGCCAGCCAGCTGTCGGATACAATTACGACACGTTTGCGTCCGACCTGAACACCGTGCTGACGTCGTTGAACTTGACGGACGTGTGTTTGGTGGGGTTCTCGATGGGGACCGGAGAGGTAACGCGCTACATCGGCAAGTACGGCACGAAGCGCGTGCGCAAAGCCGTGCTGATCGGCACGCTCGGCCCCTACCTCGTGAAGGCCTCCGACAATCCCGACGGCGTCGACGCCAGCGTTTTCGACGGACTCAAGGCGGCGATCAAGGCCGATCGGCCCACGACCCTGCTCGATTTCCTGCACAACTTCTACAACTACGACGTGCTGGGCGGAAAACTCGTGAGCGAAC
>WNFC01007764.1_pt1 | contig 11802 bp, 11 predicted proteins | sample 5400541 | NCBI WGS metagenome assembly WNFC01 (sample SAMN13153342, study PRJNA577476) | soil metagenome | isolation source: 120 cm saprolite under Douglas fir tree site 2 hole 2 replicate 1 | place: USA:California | collected 2015-04-18 | reverse complement strand
GAGCGCTGGCTCGCGGCGGTCTCGGCGCGGTGGGCGATGCGACTCGAGCGGCTGAAGCGCCACCTCGAAGAAGGAGAGCGGGATGCCTGACCAGAAGCTCGCGAACGGGGTCGATCAGAAGGTCTTCATCAAGGCGCCGCGCGAGAAGGTCTACGACGCGTTCGCGACGGCCGAAGGGCTCGACAGATGGTTCACCCGCGGGAGCCGCGTCGACGCGCGGCCGGGCGGCGCGTTGCTCTTCCGCTGGGTCGACTGGGGCGCCGAGAAGGACATCACGGCCGACGTTCCGGGCAAGGTGCTCGAGGCGAAGCGTCCGGAGCGATTCGTGTACGAGTGGGGCGAGCCCGGCAGCGAGTCAACGGTCGAGATCGTCCTCGAGGCGCGGGAAGGTGGCACGCTCGTGCGATTGCGCGAGTACGGCTTCCGGAGGCTCGAAGGCCTCATCGACAACGCCGGCGGTTGGGGCGAGGCCCTCACGCTCGTCAAGTTCTGGATCGAGCACGGGATCGCGACGAATCGCTAGGGTGGCACCCCGCTAGGCGATCAGATGCTTCACGATGTCGCGCTCCTTCTCGAGCTCGGCGATCGTGGCGTCGATCCTCGACTTTGCGAAGGCGTCGAGCCGGACACCCTGGACGATCTCGTACGCCCCATCGCCCTTCGAGCGGAGCGGGAACGACGAGACGATGCCGCGCTCGACCCCGTAGCTGCCGTCCGATACGACGGCCGCGCTGAACCAGCCGTCGCCGGTCGTACGGTCCACGAGGCTGCGCACGTGGTCGACGATCGCCTGGGCCGCTGAGAATGCGCTCGAGGCGCCGCGCGCGGCGATGACCGCCGCGCCGCGTTGCTGCACCGCCGGGATGAATTCGGTCTCGAGCCACGTCCGATCGACGACCTGATCCGCGGGCTTGCCGCCGACCGTCGCGTTCGTGAAGTCCGGATAGAGCGTCGCGCTGTGGTTGCCCCAGATCGCGAGATGCTGGACGTCGCGGGTGCGAGCGCCGGCCTTTCGCGCGAGGAGCGACGTGGCGCGGTTCTGGTCGAGTCGGGTGAGCGCCGACCAGCGATCCGCGGGGACGGTGTCGCCGGCGGCGTGACGCGCGATGAGGCAGTTCGTGTTGCACGGGTTGCCGATGACGACGACGTGCACGTTCTTCGAGCCGTGCTGCGCGATGGCCTTTCCCTCGTCGACGAAGATCGGCCCGTTCTTCCGGATGAGGTCGCCCCGCTCCATGCCTGGCCCGCGCGGCACGCTCCCGACGAGCAGGACCCAGTCCGCGTCCTTGTGGCTCTCGGCGCGATCGCTGCTCGCCGAGACGCGCGCGAGGAGCGGGTAGGCGCCGTCCTCGAGCTCCATGACGACGCCCTTCGCCTTCTCGATGACCGGCGGGATGTCGGAAAGCCGGAGATCGACCTCGGTATCCGGTCCGAACATCTCGCCCGCGGCGATGCGGGGGAGCAGCGCATACGCGACCTGACCGGTCGCGCCCGTGACGACGACCCGCGCGGCGCTCACGGCCGCTTCGCGTCCGCGCCGCCGTAGATCGCCTCGGCCTCGATCTCCACGAAGATCCGTGGGTCGATGAAGCTCACCTGCACGATCGTCGTCGCGGGGCGGATGTCGCGAAAGAAGTCGCCGTGGATGACCGCCACGCTCTCGATGGCATTGACCTCGGCGACGTAGACGCGGGTCATGATCACGTCCTCGAGCCGGCCACCGAGATCCTCGATCGCGGCCTTGATGATGTCGAGCGCCCGCCGGGTCTGATCGACGATCCCGCCGGGGAGCGGGTTGCCGTTCTCATCGAGCCCCGCGGTGCCCGCGACGCGGATCACGTTCCCGTGACGGACGGCGCGCGAGTAGCCGAACTGGAACTCGTACTTGGTCTTCGTGCTGTAGAGGAAGCGGTCGGGATTCGATGTCGGGTCAGGCATGCACGGCCGCCAGTTGCGCGATCACGGCGTCGGCGAATTCCTTCGTCCCGACGGCCGTGGGATCGTCGCGGTCGGGCTTCAGGTCGTAGGTGACGTCCTTGCCGATGGCGACGACGGCCGCGATCGCCGCTTCGAGCCGGTCGCCCGCCGCGCGCTCGCCGATGTGCCGGAGCATGAGCGCGCCCGCGAGCATGAGCGCCATCGGGTTCACCTTGTTCTGTCCCGCGTACTTCGGCGCCGAGCCATGGATCGCCTCGAAGACCGCGACGCCGTTCTCGCCGATGTTCGCTCCGGGCGCGACGCCGAGCCCGCCGACGAGCCCCGCGACCAGGTCGCTCACGATGTCGCCATACAGGTTGGGCAGGACGAGCACGTCGTACAGCTCGGGCTTCTGGACCAGCTGCATGCACATGTTGTCGACGATGCGGTCCTCGAACTCGATGTCCGGGTAGCCCTGCGCCACCTCGCCCGCCACGCGCAGGAAGAGTCCGTCGCTGAACTTCATGACGTTGGCCTTGTGGACCGCGGTGACCTTCTTTCGCCCGTTCGACCGTGCGTACTCGAACGCGAACTTCACGATCCGGCGGCTGCCCATCTCGGAGATGTATTTGATCGAGATCGCCGCGTCCTCGCGGATCCGCTGTTTCGAGAGCCGCTCGATGTCACCGCGGATCTCGGCCAGCTCGGGCGTCCCGAGGTCGAACTCGATGCCGGCGTAGAGGTCCTCGATGTTCTCCCGCACGACGACGAGGTCGACCGAGCCGAGCGGCGCGCGTACGCCGGGGTACGTCTTGGCCGGCCGGAGGTTGGCGTAGAGGTCGAACTCCTTGCGGAGCGCGACGTTCACCGAGCGGAAGCCCTTACCGAGCTCGGTCGTGAGCGGGCCCTTCAGACCAACCTTGTTCTTTCTGATGGACGCGAGAGCCTCCGGCGGGAACGGCGTGCCGAAGTTCGCGATCGCGGGCACGCCGATCTCCTGGCGATCCCACTCGATCCGGACGCCGGTGGCCTCGATGGCGCGGCGGGTGGCCTCGACGATCTCGGGGCCGGTGCCGTCGCCAGGGATGAGCGTGATCCTGTGGGTGGCCACTACTTCGGTAGTTTCGCCGCTTCCTTCCCGGTCTTCACCGGCTCGTTGCCGGCGACCGGGACATTGTGGCTCTCCTGCGGCGAGCCCTGATCGATGGCCCCGCTCACGACCACGCCGGCGGAGAGCGGCTCGCCGCCGCCGCGGAGCTCCGCGAGCAGGCCGCCGGCGAGGAGGGTCTTCGCCTCGCTCGGCAGGAAGCTCACGCTGAGCGGGATCTCCGCGCCGGCGCTGGTGCGTGCGAGGACGGTCCCGTCCTGCGCGTTGCGGGCGAGCGCGTCGCGGAGCCCTTCGATCGTCAACGTGTCGCCCTGCTGGATCTTCGCGAGGTCGCCCTCGTTCTTGAATACGAGCGGCGGGATGCCTTGCGAGATGAGATTGCGTCGGTGGATGCGCGCGAACGACTGCGCGATGACCGCGCGGATGCCGAGGGCCTTCGGGGCGAGCGCGGCGTGTTCGCGGCTCGAGCCCTGACCGTAGTTCTGGCCGGCGACGATGAAGCCGCCACCCTTCTCCCGAGCGCGCTGGGGGAACTTCGCGTCGAAGCGCTTGAACGTGAACTCGGCGATCGCGTTCACGTTCGACCGGAGCGCCATGACCACGGCGCCGTCCGGCGACAGGTCGCCGGTCGAGACGTTGTCGCCGAGCTTGATGATGACCTCGCCGGCCAGGCGCGGCGCGAGCGGCGCCTGCGGCGGCGGGGCCTGGATGTTCGGGCCCTTCACCACCTGGACCTTCCGTGCCTCGTCGGGCGGGGGAGGGACGAGGATGTTCGAGTCGTCGACGCCCGGATCCATGGCCGGGACCGAGAAGCTCGGCATCGGGCCGAGGTCGCGCGGGTCCGTGATCACGCCGCGCAGCGCGGTCGCCGCCGCGGTCGTCGGGCTACAGAGATACACTTCGTCGTTGTCCGTGCCGCTCCGGCCGGGGAAGTTCCGATTGAAGGTGCGGACCGAGACGCTCCCGGTGGGCGGCGCCTGGCCCATCCCGACGCACGGACCGCACGCGGGCTCGAGCATCCGGGCGCCGCTCGCGATCATCGCCTGGTACGCGCCTCCATCGGCGAGCGCGTCGAGGATCTGCTTCGAGCCGGGCGTCACGGTCATGAAGACTTCGGGGTGCGCGGTCTTGCCCCTCATCACCGCGGCGACGATCGCGAGGTCGGCGTAGCCCGAGTTCACGCTCGAGCCGACGCACACCTGCTGGACCTTGATGCCGGCGACCTCGCGGACCGGGACGACGTTGCCGGGGCTCGAGGGTTTCGCGATGAGCGGCTCGAGCTTCGCGAGGTCGATGACCTCGCGCTCGTCGTAGCTCGCGGCATCGTCCGCCTTCAGCTCGACGAAGTCCGCCGGACGCTTCTGCTCGGTCAGCCACTCTTTCGTGCGCCGGTCGCTCGGGAAGATGCCGGTCGTCGCGCCGAGCTCGGCGATCATGTTGCAGATCGTCCCGCGTTCCGGGACCGAGAGCGTGTCCACACCGGGACCGGTGAACTCGAAGATCCGGCCGACGCCGCCCTTCACGTCGCGACGGCGCAGGAGCTCGAGGATGATGTCCTTCGCCTGGATCCACGGCCCGAGCTTGTTCTCGAGGCGCACCTCCACGACCTTCGGCATCGCCATCGTGAAGCCGTGCCCGGCGAGCGCGACCGCGACGTCGAGGCCGCCCGCGCCGATCGCGATCATCGAGACCGAGCCGGCCATCACCGTGTGGCTGTCCGCGCCGAGAAGCAGCTGACCCGGCTTCGCGAACCGCTCCATATGGAGGTAGTGGCAGATACCCGTCCCGGGGCGTGAGAAGTGGATCCCGTGCCGCTGCGCGAACGAGCGCAGGAAGATGTGGTCGTCCGGGTTCTTGAAGTCGATCGCGAGGATGTTGTGGTCGACGTACACGATCGCGAACGGGATCTTGATCTGATCGATCCCGAGCTCCTCGAGCTGGAGGAAGCCCATCGTGCCGGTGGTGTCCTGGAGAAGACCTTGGTCGACCCTGAGGGAGACCTCGGTGCCGGGCTTGAGCTCGCCCGCGGTGAGATGGCTCTGGATGATCTTCTGGGTCAGGTTCAGCGCGGCCACGTCACCCTCCCTCGCCTGTTCGCATCGTATGCCCGCAACTGGCACATAGAACAGCCCTATCGACTTGCTAGTACCATCAAATTCTTCTATATCTGAGGGATGGAGCTGGGTCAGGTCGAGGCCTTCGTCGAGGCGAACCGCCGTGGCTCGATCAGCCGCGCCGCAGACGCCCTCGGACTGACCCAGCCGACCTGCACGGCACGCCTGCACGGTCTCGAGCGCGAGCTCGGGGCGCAGCTGCTCGTGCGGGGACGGCGCGGCGTGTCGCTCACGCCGGCGGGGCGTCGCTTCCTGCCCCGCGCCATCGCCGCCATGGACTCCCTGCGCCGCGGAGCGACGGAGGCGAAGGCAGGGAGCGAGGCCCGCGGTGGACTCCTCGCGATCGGGCTCGCCTCCGACCTCGCGCTCTACCTCGCGCCTCGCGCGCTCGCGCGGTTCGCGTCGCGGCACCCGCAGGTGGAGACGCTCGTGCGGAGCGGCCACTCGCGCTTCGTCGCGGATCTCCTTCGCTCCGAAGAGGTCGAGGTCGCGCTCGTCAGCCAGCTCGTCCTGTTGCCCGATCTCGCCTCCCGAGTTCTCTTCACCGAGCCGGTGCCCGTCGTCGTCGCGCCGTCGCACCGGCTCGCGCGACGGAGCTCGGTGAAGATCGGGGAGCTCGCGCAGGCCGGACTCGTCGTGCGCGATCCCGCGGCCTTCTTGCGGACGATCACGCTGGCCTACTTCGCCGAGGGCGAGACCGCGCCGCGGATCCTCATGGAGCTCGACAACACGGAGGCCTGTAAGCGCGTGGTGCTCTCGGGGCTCGGCGCCGCGCTGCTGCCGGAGATGGCGATCCGCGCGGAGCTCGGGCGCGGAGACCTCGTGCAGCTGCGGGTCGAGGGCCACCCGCCGCCGAAGCGCGCGATCCACGCGCTCACCCGCCAGGGCGCGGAGCTCTCCGCCGCGGCGAACGCGTTGCTACGGTTGATCGGCTGATGGACCATTCCGCGCTGTTCGCTGTCGCGGCGGGTCGCGCCCGGCCTGACCGTTTCGCGGTGTGCAGGGTGCACGGGCTTGCGCCGCGCCGCGCAACGGTGCTACTAATGAATTGTTGACCCAAGCAGTCGGAATTCAGGCAGTGTCCCGCCGAATGTCCGCCTGCGTCTGTCTCTAGGCGGCGAGGCCGGAGCCCCGGACCCTCGGCGCCAGGCCCACGGAGCCACCGGCTCCGCGCGACCAACGAATAGGACAGAAATGAAGGGCAACTTCGATGACGACCGCATCTCTTCGGGCATCTTGCGTTCGCGTTCTCGCTCTGACCGCCGCCGCGCTGGTGGTCGCGTGCGGTAGCGCGCCGGCCGCCACCGCGCCGGCCGCCGCCGACCCCGCGCTCGCGGAGCTCCGCATCGACTACGCCACGTACTCGCCGCCGTCGCTCGTCCTGAAGAAGCAGGGCTGGGTCGAGGACGCCTTCAAGGGCACCGCGATCAAGTGGGTCTACTCGGCGGGCTCGAGCAACGCCCTCAACTTCCTGCAGGGGAGCGCGATCGACTTCGGCTCGACCGCCGGATCCGCGGCGCTGCTCTCGCGCGCCAACGGTAATCCGATCAAGGCCGTGTACATCTACGAGCAGCCCGAGTGGACCGCGCTCGTCGTCGCGAAGGACTCGACCGCGAAGAGCATCACCGATCTCAAGGGCAAGAAGGTCGCGGCCCAGAAGGGCACCGACCCGTACTTCTTCCTCCTCCGGACCCTGAACCAAGCCGGCCTGTCACAGGCCGACATCCAGTACGTGAACCTGCCGCACGCCGACGGGCGCACCGCGCTCGAGCGCGGCCAGGTCGACGGCTGGGCGGGGCTCGACCCGCACATGGCCGCCAGCGAGCTCCAAGCCGGTAGCAAGCTCATCTACCGCAACAAGGACTTCAACACGTACGGATTCCTCAACGGCCGCGAGGAGTTCGTGAAGAAGTACCCGGCGACGACGCGCACGCTCATCGGCCTCTACGAGCGCGCGAAGCAGTGGGTCCAGGACCATCCCGACGACGCCGCGAAGATCCTCGCCGACGAAGCGCAATTGGACCTCGCGGTCGCGAAGCGCGAGCTCAACGACCGCATGAACTTCAAGGTCAGCGGCGTGCCGGGCGAGACCGTCGTCGGGGTCCTCAAGGCGGTCGTCCCGATCATCAACGCCGAGCAGCTCGCGAACCAGGGGGCGAACGTCGACAAGGCGGTGACGGACCTCCTCGACGACAGCTTCGCGAAGGCGGTGATCAAGTAACCGCGAGATGGCCGTCGCCGCTGCCCTGGATCCTGCCGCTCGCGATCGTCGTCGTCTGGTGGGGATCCGTGCAGGTCGGCGTCTTCGCGGCGTACCAGCTTCCGCCGCCACCCACCGTGCTCGAGGCCGGCACGGCCCTCGCGCGTCGCGGCCTGTTGTTGCAGGACATCGGCGCGACCGTCGCGCGGGTCGTGGCCGGCTTCGCGATCGGCGGCGTGACCGCGATCGTCCTCGGCACGATCACCGGCCTGTCCCGGCGCGTCGAACGGACCGTCGAGCCGACGCTCCAGGCCATCCGCACGATCCCGACGCTCGCGTGGGCGCCGCTCTTGTTGTTGTGGCTCGGCATCGATGAGCCGCCCAAGATCACCCTGGTCGCGATCGGTGCGTTCTTCCCCGTGTACGTGAATCTCGTCGCCGGCATCCTCGGCGTCGATCGGAAGCTCGTCGAGGTCGCGCGCGTCTACGCCCTCGGGCGCGCGGAGATCGCGCGACGCGTGGTCCTCCCGGCGAGCCTCCCGAGCCTGTTCACCGGTCTCCGCCTCGGGCTCACCCAGGCGTGGCTCTTCGTCGTCGTCGCGGAGTTCTTCGGCGCGTCGGGCGGTCTCGGCTTCCGGCTGACCGACAGCCAGCAGTCGTCGCGGGTCGATCTCATGTTCGTCGCGCTCGTCTGCCTCGCGGTGCTCGGCAAGGCGAGCGACATGGCGTTGCGGGCGATCGAGGCGCGGGCCCTGCGGTGGCGCGACGTTCTCGCGACGGAGCGGCCGGCGTGAGCACCCCGCTGCGCCTGGCCGCCATTCGCAAGCGATACGACGCGGTCGAGGTCCTCGCGGGGATCGACATCGAGGTCGCCGCGAGCGAGATCGTCGCGATCGTCGGCCCGTCCGGCTGTGGCAAGAGCACGCTGCTCCGGCTCATCGCGGGCCTCGACACCGAGTACGAAGGCGAGATCGGCATCGGCGAGCGCGCCGTGCGCGGCCCCGATCGCGCCGTCGGCGTGGTGTTCCAGGAGCCGCGCCTGTTCCCGTGGCTTCGGCTCGATCGGAACGTCGCGTTCGGGCTCGAGGATCACGCCTCGCCGCGGGCGGCGGCGCTCGTTCGGGACACGCTCGAGGTCGTCGGGCTCACGGCGTTCAGCAACGCCCTTCCGAAGGAGCTGTCGGGCGGCATGGCCCAGCGCGCGGCGCTCGCCCGGGCCCTCGTCACCGAGCCGCAGGTGCTGCTGCTCGACGAGCCGTTCAGCTCCCTCGACGCGTTCACCCGCATGCGTCTCCAGGAGCACCTCCTCGCCGCATGGACCCGCTACCGGCCCACACTGGTACTCGTGACGCACGATCTCGACGAAGCCGTGTACCTCGCCGATCGCGTGATCCTCCTCACCGACCGGCCGGCGCGTGTCGCCGATGTCCTGCGGGTCGCGCCCGCTCGCCCGCGCGACCGGCGCGACCCGAGCCTGCTCGGACTCCGCGTCGCGTTGCTCGAGGCCCTCCATCTCGAAGGGAGCGCGCTCGTTGGCCGCTGACCGTCGCGGCGCGGTGGGCACGATCCACACGCAGTACGTGGACCTGCCCGAGCCGCTCCGGCTGGACTCGGGGAAGACGCTCGCCCCGGTCCGTATCGCGTTCGAGACGTACGGCACGCTCGCGCCGGCGAAGGACAACGTCGTGCTGGTCTGCCACGCACTCTCGGGCGACGCGCACGCGGCGGGCTGGAGCGACGATCCTGATGCGCCCACCACCGTCGACGGCATGGGCGCGGCCGAGCGCGGCCGCTCGGGCCTCGGCTGGTGGGACGGCATGATCGGGCCCGGCAAGGCCTTCGACACCGATCGCCACTTCGTCGTGTGCGGCAATCTCATCGGCAGCTGCCGCGGCTCGACAGGACCGAACTCGACGAACCCGCGAACTGGGCGTCCGTATGGCCGCGACTTCCCGGTCATCACGGTCGCCGACATGGTCCGCGCCCAGCGAGCGTTCTTGCGCGAGCTCGGCATCGAGCGGCTGCTCGCCGCGAGCGGCGGATCGCTCGGCGGGATGCAGGCACTCGAGTGGGCGGTCGCCTTCCCCGACGCGATCGACCACATCATCCCCATCGCGGCCACGGCGCGTCTCGGCGCGCAGGGCGTCGCGTGGAACGCTATCGCGCGTAACGCGATCATGTCGGACCCCGACTGGCAGTCCGGCGATTACTACGGCACCGGGCGAGCGCCGAACGCGGGGATCAAGATCGCGCGCATGGTCGGCCACGTGACGTATCTCTCGGAGACGGCGATGGTCGAGAAGTTCGGCCGCGAGCTGCAGGAGCGAAACGCGTATTCGTACACGCTCGCGACGCCGGACTTCCAGGTCGAGAGCTACCTGCGCTACCAGGCCGACGCGTTCGCGAAGCGCTTCGACGCCAACGCGTACCTCTATATCTCCCGCGCGCTCACCTACTTCGACCTGGCGCGCACCTACGGAGGCGGCTCGCTGGAGCGGGCCCTGGCCAAGGTCCGCGCGCGCAGCCTGCTGCTGTCGTTCTCGTCGGACTGGCTGTACGGCCCGCGCTATTCGGAGGAGATCGTGCGCGCGCTGGGCGCGAACGGCGCGGACGCGCGGCACGTCATGATCGACGCGACATATGGCCACGATTCGTTCCTGCTCGAGGAGGCACGCATGACCGAGCTCATCCGGGACTTCCTGGCATGAGAGAGCGACCGGCGAAGGAGTTCGGCTTCGACACCCGCGCGATCCACGCCGGACAGCGCCCCGAGCCGTACACCGGCGCGCGCGCCGTGCCGATCTTCCAGACGACGAGCTACGTGTTCGAGGACCCCGACTCCGCGGCGGCGTACTTCAACCTCCAGGAGTACGGGAACACCTACTCGCGGATCATGAACCCGACCGTCGCGGTCTTCGAGGAACGCGTCGGGAACCTCGAGCGCGCCGCGGGCGGCGTCGCGTTCGCGAGCGGCCTCGCGGCGCAGGCAGCAGCGCTCTTCACGATGCTCGTCCCCGGCGACCACATCGTGTCGTCCGCGGCGCTCTACGGCGGTTCGATCACGCAGCTGAAGCACCTGCAGCGCAAGCTCGGCCTCGAGATCACGTTCATCGACCCCGATGACCTGGACCGGTGGCGGGCCGCGCTCCGCCCGAACACGAAGCTCCTGTACGGCGAGACGATCGGCAATCCGGGTGGCAACGTGCTCGACCTCGAAGGCGTCGCCACGATCGCGCACGCGCACGGAGCGGCGCTGATGGTGGACTCGACATTCGCGACGCCGTACCTCTGCCGACCGATCGAATGGGGCGCGGACATCGTCACGCATTCGGCGACGAAGTTCATCGGCGGACACGGCACGAGCATCGGCGGTGTCGCGGTCGAGGCCGGCACGTTCAACTGGTCGAACGGTCGCTTCCCGGTCGTCGCGGACCCGTCGCCGGCGTACCACGGTCTCGCGTTCCACGAGACGTTCGGCGTGTACGGCTACCTCATGAAGCTCCGTGCGGAATCGCTGCGCGACCTCGGAGCGGCGATGAGCCCGTTCAACGCGTTCCTCTTCCTGCTCGGGCTCGAGACGCTGCCGCTCCGCATGGCGCGACACGTCGAGAACGCCGTGGAGATCGCGACGTGGCTCGAGCGCCAGAACGGCGTGACGAACGTGCGCTATCCCGGTCTCGCCTCCAGCCCGTACCGCGCGCTCGAGCGCAAATACCTACCGCTCGGCGCGGGATCGATCTTCTCCTTTGACCTCCCGGGCGGGCGCGCGGCAGGACGCCGCTTCATCGAGGCGCTGAACCTGTGGAGCCATCTCGCGAACGTCGGCGACGCGAAGAGCCTGGTGATCCATCCCGCGAGCACGACGCATCGTCAGCTGTCGGACGAGGAGCTCACCGCGGCGGGCATCTCGGCCGGCACGATCCGGTTGTCGGTCGGCTTGGAGTCCGCGCCCGACCTCATCGAAGATCTGGAGACGGGTCTGCGAAGCGTCGCGCAGATGCGGACGGAGGTCACCGCGTGAGCGAGCCGGGCGTACCGGAGCGCTGGCAGGATCCGTTCACCATCCTCGGCATCCTCACGAGCGCGAAGACGATCGCGATCGTCGGCCTGTCACCCAACGAGCTGCGCGCGAGCCACTTCGTCGGTTTCTACCTCCGCCGCCACGGCTATCGCATCGTGCCCGTCAACCCGCGCGAGAAGACGATCCTCGGCGAGACGAGCTACGCGTCGCTCTCCGAGATCCCCTTCCCCGTCGACGTGGTCGATGTCTTCCGAGCGCCGGACGCGGTTCCGGAGATCGCGCGCGAAGCGGTGCGTGCCGGCGCGAAGGCGCTGTGGTGCCAGTACAACGTCATCAGCCCCGAAGGCGGAGCGATCGCCGAACAGGGTGGGCTGCGCGTGGTGATGGACCGCTGCATGAAGGTCGAGCACGCGCGCCATCTCGGGCGGATGCACTGGCTCGG
>WNFC01030491.1_pt1 | contig 11803 bp, 7 predicted proteins | sample 5400541 | NCBI WGS metagenome assembly WNFC01 (sample SAMN13153342, study PRJNA577476) | soil metagenome | isolation source: 120 cm saprolite under Douglas fir tree site 2 hole 2 replicate 1 | place: USA:California | collected 2015-04-18 | reverse complement strand
TCTCCTCGTTCCCCTTGACCTTCTTCTTCGGAATGGCCTTCAGTGCGACATCGCGCATGACGTCGGCCGGCTGGGCGGGGTGATTATGCGCGGACGTGTGGGTGGTGGAAGAGGAGACCGAGAAGCACCCACCTCCTGCTTTGCTTCGAGCTCGAAGTCCTTGCGTGAGCCTTTGATGATACGGTCGATAACAGCTGATTATAAGGAGCACTTTGGTATCCTCCTCTGTGAGTCGTTGTCACCTACTCTCGTACTTCAGAGGACGTATGAAGACGATGATTGTAAGTTCTTCAAAACCAAAGAGGTTAGATAGTAGGTGTGAACACAGCGAATACAGCCACGCACTACTGTCCTCATCCCTTTTCCAACTTCCTTTTCACCACCATATCTTGTCGAACTGAACCATGGACCCGGTTAGGGGAGGAGTTGGAGGAGCTGCTGAGTTTGTGGCCTAGTCGACTGGGTGTCGCTCTAACGGTTTCCGCAACTATATGAGACCTTTTGTTATTTACAGACAGCACGACGAATTGGCTGTCGCACTTGCCCAAGAGGCAGCGCTCGCCAATGCGAAATAGCTGATGTGGTGCTCGAGGGAAATGGTTTGCGTTTACTTGGGACATTAATTGTGGATCAAAGCGGTCATCACTCTCATATAGTAACCATAGCCATCGTTAGATCCGGCGAACCGAACGGTGGTCGGAGCACGAGTGAGGGGTCGTAGTGTCGTGGTTTAGAACAGAACCCTTTTTACATTTGCCTATCGAGAAACATGTTTCGGCTCCACGGGGTTCCATCGAAAGCCGTTTTGGCAGAAACAGACTTGGTTAACATGATCACGGTGCGGAGCATGGCCATGATTGATCAAATGTTACGTTACGTAGCAATCTTAACAATAACACGCATCACAGAAGAACCGCTCTTACCATCTCGCGTGCCTTTCTCCCAAAGCGGTTATCTCAGAGCAGTGGGTGCCACAACGCAGCCTGCCTGAGTGATATGTCCACGCATGAGTCGGCGTGTCGGCCAAGGTGTCGGCGACAGACGGGTCAGAGAGTTGCATGAATACACTATAGACTGAGTGTTGCCAACGCCGAATCATACTACCAGGTATGTAATATCATATCTAGGACAGCGACAGGACGAGTGTCTCGGACTATAGAGCATACTGTTACGGTATTGCCCTGCAAAACGTCCAACTTGAAGGACCACAGGTGCCTCGAGCGTTCAGCTTTTTGGCAGCTTAATATATGGTCACAAAAAGCAACACTTTTAAGAAGATAATATGACTTATGTACATTAATGTTGGTGTTGTTGGGCGAGAAAACGAAGAGACCAAATGAGGGGCCTTCTGCTTAAGCTTAAGCCTTAAGCTAAGGCCTGGCCCGAGCCCGTTTGGGCCAGCAGTGGCGAAAGCGCCAGTTACGTCATCCGTCAAATTTCAACTCACCCATACTTTATCCTCCGTGTTTTCCACCCCCCATACATAATGGAACCAGAAGCACTACATTTATGCTCCATAGCAGATATTACTATAATGTTGATGGTATCTATGTAGATTTCCTGGTTCACTGGCATCGTGTGTCGCCTCAATAGCCCGGAAGCGTTCAAATCAAGGTTTCAGCACTTTCAGGGGCTTCGTCGGTTCTCGCCGATCAATAGCCGACGACCTAAATTAACTCGTACTCACCGTCGGACGTCAGACACTGACAGAACTCCACATTTGAACCATACTGTAATGGTCTGAATCCGCTCTCTCGTCTGAATCTATTGGTCACTTTTATCAGTCTTCCATGCGTGTGGAGGCTGACCGGCTATCATCAAGGGTCGTAACGAGGGGCATGTTGGCACGGTACGCTCTGCTAGTATGACCTCTACTCTCTGTGCGGGTCAGATTTACCCACAAATAGTGACTATGAAGAATCCTAGTAGGGGAAGTAACCGTGACACGCGGTTTTGTCGTTCGCGTTCCTTGGCCTTAAGTATCTCATGACGAAGCCATGGAACAGCGCCAACGAATTATGGACTCCGTAGCGATCAAGACGAAACGTCCGGGCGGCCGGGTATTATTGTATTAATGCCCGTTATCGTAACACAGTACCCTTCGCGCGCCACGCGAGGAATGATTGGAGAAACTAACATCGTGGTGTTCCCTGTCGCCGTCACTCCTTGAGAACTATGGCCCCTAAACGAAGATGTGCTATATAAGCCCCAGTCCCAGTCTTCTGCGGTCTGCTTTTCTGCACCGTCGTCGGGTCATTATTCACGTCCTCCCCTCTGTTTTGCGGGCATTGTCAACCATGCTTTGGCTATCCGTGCTGTCCATCCTCGCCGCTGCTCGTGTCGGCCTTGCCGACCCCATCGCACCCTGTTGGGACGACATGAGGGTACACAGATACGGCGCGCACCTGTCTAAGGAGGAAGTCGCCGACCTCGTCGCGCCGCATCCGGACACGCTCGAACTCGTCGGCTCCTGGCTCGCACACCACGAGGTGCCCTCCTCTTCTGTCTCAGTCACGCACGGCGGCAGTTGGCTGTCACTCTCAGGAGTGCCTCTGACGCAGGCAAACGCCCTCCTCGGCGCATCATACGAACTCTATCGCAACACCGAGACGGACGAGATTGTCCTTCGCACGATTGGCTACGCGCTGCCTGCCGTCCTCCATGATCACGTGCAGACAGTCGCACCGACAACGTACTTTGGCTCGCCACGCGCTCTCCGACAGACTTCGCGACTGGTGATGAATGGCCCGACGCTTCCCAAAGGCGACATAGAGCTGCAAAATTCGCTGACAGCACTCAGCTCCGGCACTTCGGTCCCGTCCAATTGCTCGGACACAATAACGCCGACGTGCCTACGCCTGTTGTATAACACGATGGGTTATGAGCCACGAGCTCAGGGGGAGAACGAGCTCGGCATTGCAGGTTACCTGGGACAGTTTCCGAGCCAATTGGATTTGACGCAGTTTATGGGTCTCTTTCGTCCTGATGCGGCGCGTGCTGCATTTTCGGCCGTGACTATCAAAGGAGGCACCGATGACCAGAACCACCCAGGTGTGGAGGTGCGTACTGTGCTTCCCGTGATGGTGTATGTGTCTGTAACGTATAAACACAGGCTAACCTTGACGTCCAATACGCCGGGTCGATATCCTACCCGACGCCGAACACCTACTACAGCACAGGCGGCTCTCCGCCTTTCATCCCTGACAGCATGACGCCCTCGGCCTCGAATGAGCCATACCTGGACTGGCTGAACTTCATCCTGAGCGAAGAGTCGATCCCACAGACGATTAGCACGTCATATGGCGATGACGAGCAGACGGTCCCTCGGGACTATGCAACATCCGTATGCAACTTGTTCGCTCAACTCGGCACTAGAGGCATCAGTGTCCTCTTTTCAAGTGGTGACTTTGGCGTCGGCGGTGGGTCCTGCCTCTCAAATGATGGTGCGAACCGCACGCAATTCATCCCAATGTTCCCTGCGTCTTGTGGGTTCTTCTCTTTTTCCATAACAAATACATGTGATTTACTCGACGATGGTTTATGAGGTCCCTGGGTCACGGCTGTCGGCGGCACATTTCAAGTGAAACCTGAGGTAGCGGCCGACCTCTCGGGCGGAGGGTTCTCGAACTACTTTATGCGCCCATTCTACCAGGACGCCGCCGTCTCTACGTACCTCAAGAGCGTCGGTACCACGTATTCCGGCCTGTATAAGTGCGTTTTTTTTTTAGCTTTGACATGGGAGATCCCACGGGGCTCACGTGTACTTAGCTCTTCGGGTCGCGGGTACCCGGATATCTCCGCCCAGGCGTTGAATTGCCAAGTTGTATTCAATCGAGTCGTTCGGAACGTTGAAGGTACAAGTTGCTCAGCTCCGGTGCGTTTCACCACGATGATCCCACGATCTAGCTCACTGGCACACTGTCACAGACTGCAGCAGGCGTCATTTCCCTCCTGAATGACTTCTTGATTTCACAGGGCAAGTCGCCCCTCGGATTCCTTAATCCTTGGATTTATTCGACAGCCTCGACGGGCTTCAACGACATCACCTCGGGCTCGCACCCCGGTTGCGGGACGTCAGGATTCTCAGCCAGGAAGGGATGGGATCCGGTGAGTACTGCGCGTGATGTATCGTTTACCCTGTGGCGGTACTTATGCTTCCCACGTGGAGGTCACCGGTCTTGGGACGCCCGACTTCTTGAAGCTGCAAAACCTTGTTTCATAGGACCAGCTTACAGCACTTCGCGATGAATTGGTTTCTGGGGTTCATCATTACCAATTTGGAAGGGACTTGGAAGCGGACATTTCGTTATATCATTATGTTAGTATCTAAGGTTGATTGATTTGAAATGAGAAATGCGCGAGCCGGGCCGGGTGACTACTCACTTCTTGGGGGTTTTTTTGGGAATGTTCCTTGGCATGGCTCTATTTCCTCTGTATCTCGCAATGTTAAGACCGAGCATCAAACTGCGTGTTAGGGTTAGGTCCGGCAAACTGGATACGAGCATTACCGAGTGCTCGCACCGACACATTCCTGGCTCCGCTCCTTCCACCTCACAGTGCCATTCGGCGCATCAACACGCCGGACAGTAGAACAGCCACATAGCTTGTATATAACTGCTATCCGTCTGTACTAAGAGAATAACAGTTCCTTCCCCTCTCATATCCTCACCCCGTATATTCTAAGACTGCGTACTACAGTTGTATTGACATCTTTTTACCGGTCGGGACGGAAAGTCTACGATTGCCGCCGCTAGGCGCTTCACTCACTCTTGTCGCCATGGTCACGGGTTCCCTTGGCTCGTGTAATCTCATCGACACGTCAGCGCGTCAGCCCCAGTCACCCCGAACATCCAAGTACAATATGTCCGGATCTACGACGCTCTCCTCTGAAGAATCCCCTGCATACGTGAGACAGTTTTCAAACCATCCGCATGCAGATATCATCCTTCGCACTCGCGATTCCCATGAGTTCAGAGTACCAAAGGTCTACATCATCGATAGCTCTCCCATCCTCACCGACTTGATACGAACTTCTCCTTGTCCTTCTAATCCCAACGCCGTTCAAGGTATCTCCACCGATGCCGGAACATCCCTTCCGGTCGTCCAGCTCTCCGATAGCAGCTGCATCCTCTCCAGCCTCCTCAGTTTTATCATTCCCGTGGCCGCCCATCTTCCGTCGACGGCGGTTGAAGATACAATGGAACTTTTATCGACGGCTCAAAAGTACGAAATGGACCTCGTTCTAACGCGCATTAGAGATCATCTCGCCCGACAAAATCCACCACTCATTCGAGGGGAGAACGCTTTCTACGTTTACTCCCTTGCCCAAAAGTATGGCCTTCGTCGAGAAGTAGATCAAGCAGCCCGGTTAACGTTGAAGGTCCCAATGTCCATCGAGGTTCTAGAATCCACGGGCAAGCTCGATGTCTTATCTGGTGCTCTCCTCCACCAACTCTGGGATTATCACGAGAGAGTACAGGAGTACCTTGCAAGCGACCTTACGACGTTTATGATGTTTGGTATAGGGCCGCGTATCAATTTTCGCTGTATCAAGCTCAGCTCCTCCGACGTCCCTATTTGGCTTAATGACTACATCAATTCGGTGGCGATGAACCCTGCTTTATTCAACCTCTCTGAATTTCACATGGCCTTGACACGTCATGTTATCCCGTCAAGCTCCCACTCGTCTCGTTGTTGTCAATCTTGCGCCTCAATAGGTTCCGCTACGATAGACACATTTTGGACAGCATTGTCGGATGTCGTGCAGCATAGTATCGAAAACGAACCGCGAAGGTTTTGCCTTCTCCAAGTCTGACCATGCAAAGTGCGGACATAATATTCCATTCATCCGACGGCGTCTATTTCCATGTCCACAAATCAATACTCTCCATGTCATCACCATTCTTTCATGATATGTTCTCTCTTCCTCAGCCCCCAGACAGCGAACACGTCGAAGGACTTCCCGTGCTCCATTTGTCGGAGGATGCGGAAGTGCTGAACAATCTCATCTCTTTGCTATACCCAATTCCCTCCGTGATCCCGGACGATTACGACAAGGCGTTGACTCTACTCGCTGCTTCACACAAATACGACATGGCCGGTGTCCAATCGTCTATCCGCACGGAGATGAAAAGCAAGGATCTTCATCCTCTCACTGCGGCTGCGACATTCCGCGCATACGGCTTCGCAAGCGCGAGAGGGCTCACGCAAGAAATGGAGAGTGCTGCTCGCCTCTCTCTGGACTTTCCGATGACATTCGAGTCCATGGGAGATGAACTTGCGACGTTTGGAGGATGGGCACTTCGAGACCTTGCTCGGTATCGGAAGCGTTGTCGAGACAGCCTTGTCTCGTGCCTCGAGTCGCTGCTCGATCCTCGCCTCCCACCTTCAGATATATGGGTCGGTTGTCACAATACTACCTCATCTACCATTGCCTGGTGGTTACAGACGCTCCTAATGGAACATATCAGAAAGCTGCGTAGCACGTTCACGCGCAGTCTCTTGAAACCTTCAAGTCTTCGAACGGAATACCTGGCGGCCCTGCAGTCTCATGTGAGTCAAATGGGCTGTACGTTTTGCTCGAAAGTGCATATTATGCACGGAGAGACATTCTGCGTGCAGGTAGAGAAAAATTTGACAAAATCGCTGTATGGGGTGAGTGCTCCCGAAGCTTGTCTTTTTGGGACACCCAGGTGTCTTAACAATTATTGTGGGTAGGTTCGCTTCAATCTTGACCCGGGCCAAGAGGCGGCCTCCCATCAGGACGGTGACTGAATGATCGGAGGATAACTCGAGGGATAGGAGATATGGCATAGAGAAGTTCCGATGGTACGAATGCGTTGCAGTCTGGCTTACTTAACGGGAATCTGCTTTTGGAAAGCTTCCTCAACCTCGCAAGCGTGTTCTCTAGATGCGTGAGCAATGCCTTTTTTTTCTCTCCAATATATCAGGTGCATTTTCTCTGGCTCATAAACCATATTCCCGGTCTAGAAAATGGATTTTGTCTGGCTTACCTTCGCCAAGCTCAAGCTCGGGTCGCCACCTAGGAGAATTCGTCTGAGCATTCGATATATAATCCTCTAGCACCGGCTCCTTTTGTGGCATTCTAAGCATCCGGGGCCAATGTATGAAGGTGACGAGGTTGTCGAGGTGCGAGGTGGATGGGTTTGAGACGGTCGATTTATTGGTGAGGCTGCGGATGCGGATATGTGAAGAATCCCGGCCCGGCCACGCGTCACCCACGCGCTGGCCACTTGTGTCGGCAGCAGGGTATCATCTCACCTTACAGTTGTATCTTCACAGAGAAAGTGCTTGTAATACATTGATGTGGGCTCTTAAATGTCCGAGTCCGAGGCATGTACTGAATTTTGTGAGGGTTGAAGAAGAGATGAGTGAGATATTTGGGCCGATCGGAACTTGAATCGGAAGGGGGTTGGTCGGTAACCAGATGGGTACATCATGTAAATTTCCAGCCTCGCTGGTCTGTCACCTCAGTACCTCGGAAGCGCTCAACTCCACATTTGAACCATGTAATACTGTAATGGTCCGCTCTCTCGTCTATTGGCCACTTTATCGGTTGACCGGCTTATCATCAAGGGTCGCAGAAAGGGGCATATGGGCACCTGCCTGGTGCATCCGTTGAGCTCTACTCTTTGTCAGGGTCAGAGATTTGCCCACAATAGGTGGCTATGAAGAACATGAACAGCGGAAGTAACCAGTTTTGTCGTCCGCGGTGCTTCGCTTAGGCATCTCATATGAGCGAAACCATGGAACAGCGCCAATCAATTATGGTCCTCGTAGGGAAAACGACGGAATCTCCCAGCAACGATTATTGTATTACAATAACGCCCATCAGCGGAATAATACACTGGCAGTACACTTGCTCGCAGGACGCTTAGTAGAAAGAATCTAACCTCATGTGTTCCCTATTTGTCACCTCTCAAGAACCATGGCCCGTAAACGAAGATGTAATATAAAAGCTCCGGTCTTCTACGGTCTTCTCTTCTGCATCGTCATTATTCTCGTCTTCCCCTCTGTTTCGCGGACCCTGCCAACAATGCATTGGCTATCCGTGCTGTCCGTCCTCGCTGCCGCTCCTGCTGGTCTTGCCAACCCCTTCGCGCCCCGTTGGGACGACATGAGGGTGAAGCATTCGTGGGACTCTATTCCTGAGAAGTGGGAGCACCACGGTCATCCTCCCGCGGGCGCGACCATCGACCTGCACGTTGCGCTCAAGCCGCATCGCGAGAACGCCCTGATCGACTCGCTCTATGAGGTAAGCGACCCGAACCATCTGAAGTGCGTCTCCGTCCCATTGTACCGTACACGTTTATGTTTTCTCACGAATCTATCTGTTGCCGACACAGATACGGCGCGCACCTGTCTAAGGAGGAAGTCGCCGACCTCGTCGCGCCGCATCCGGACGCGCCCGAACTCGTCAGCTCCTGGTTCGCCCACCACGGGGTGCCCTCCTCTTCTGTCTCAACCACGCATGGCGGCAGTTGGCTGTCACTCTCAGGAGTGCCTCTGGCGCAGGCAAACGCCCTCCTCGGCGCATCATACGAACTCTATCGACACATTGAGACGAACGAGGTTGTCCTCCGCACGACTGGCTACGCACTGCCTGCCGCCTTGCACGATCACGTGCAGACCATCGCGCCAACAACGTACTTCGGCTCGCCGGACGCTCTCCAGCAGACCTTCCGACTGATGCCGAATGGCCCGGCGCTTCCCAAAGGCGACCTCGAGCTGCAAAATGCGTCGGCCCCACTCAGCTCCCGGGACGCGTCCGATTGCTCTCACATAACGACGCCGACGTGCCTACGCCAGTTGTATAACACGATAGACTATGAGCCACAAGCCCAGGGGGGGAACGAGCTCGGCATTGCGGGTTACGATGGACAGTTTCCAAGCCAGTCGGACTTGACGCAATTTATGGGTCTCTTTCGTCCGGATGCGGCGGGTGCTACATTCTCAGCCTGGACTATCAACGGAGGCGCCACTGACCAGACCAACCCTGGGAGTGAGGTACGTACTGTGCTTCACGCGATGGTGTATGTGCCTGTAACATGTAAACACACAGGCTAACCTTAACGTCCAATACGCCGAGTCGATATCCTACCCGACTCCGACCACCTACTACAGCACAGGCGGCTCTCCGCCTTTCATCCCTGATAGTACCTACCCCTCGAATGTGAATGAGCCATACCTAGACTGGCTCATCGTCACTTTGAGCCAGGAGACGATCCCACAGACAATTAGCACGTCATATGGCTATGACGAGCAGACGGTCCCTCTGGACTATGCAAGGATGGTATGCAACTTGTTTGCCCAACTCGGCGCGAGAGGCGTCAGCGTCCTCTTCGCGGCCGGTGACGGTGGTGTCGGCGGTGTCCAGGGTGGGTCTTGCCTCTCGAACGACGGTGCGAACCGCACGCAATTCATACCAGCGTTCCCCGCATCTTGTGGGTTGCTCTTTTTCCCATAACAAATACATGCGATTTACTCGATAATGGTTTGTCAGGCCCCTTCGTCACGGCTGTCGGCGGCACAGCTGGGGTGAACCCTGAGGTGGCGGCGAGCTTCTCGGGCGGAGGGCTCTCTAACTATTTTACGCGCCCATCCTACCAGGACGCCGCTGTCTTTACGTATCTCAGTAACATCGGTGCCACGTATTCCGACTTGTATAAGTGCGTTTATTGGTTTTGATATCGGAGGTCTTAAGGGACTCACGTGTACTTAGCCCTTCAGGCCGAGGATACCCAGATATCTCCGCTCAGGCGTCCAACTTCCAAGTCGTGGTCGGTGGAGTCGTGAAGAGCGTCTCAGGTACAAGTCGCGCAGCTCCGGTGCGTTTCACTACGATGATCCCACGATCCAGTTCACTGACACACCGTCACAGACTGCAGCAGGTGTCATTTCCCTCCTGAATGACTTCTTGATTTCACAGGGAAAGCCACCCCTCGGATTCCTTAATCCTTGGATTTATTCGACAGCCTCGACGGGCTTCAACGACATCACCTCGGGCTCTAATCCCGGTTGCGGGACGTCGGGGTTCTCTGCCGTGCAGGGATGGGATCCGGTAAGTACTGCATGTGATGTATCGTTACCCTACGGCAGTACTTACGATTCCCACGTGGAGGTCACCGGTCTCGGGACGGCCGACTTCTTGAAGCTGAAAAACCTTGTTCCAATGTGACCAGCTTACAGCATGTCGCGATTAATTAGTTTCTGGGCCGGGACTCATCATGACCAATTTGGAAGGGAGTTGGAAGCGGGCATTTCGTCCGAGTCCAAGGTTGAGTGAGTTGAAATGAAGGGCACATGTCAGATAACTACTCATTGGGGGTGGTGTTTTTGAGGTGTTCTGTTTCGTCTGTATTTTGCGATGTTATGACCGAGCATCGGTTGATGATCAAACTGCATATGACCATGACATCTTTTACCCATCGGGACGGAAGTCGACGTTGCCGCTTCACTCACCTTGTCCTCCCTTCGCTCGTGTAACTTGATCTCATCTCCCGACCATCCAAGTACAGTATGTCCAGATCTACGACGCTCTCCTCTGACGAATACCCCACCTACGTGAGATAAGTTTCGAACCGTCTTCATGCAGATATCATATATCGTCCTTCGCACGCGATTCCCATGAGTTCCCAGTGCCAAAGGTCAACATCATCGATACCTTTCCCGTCCTCGCCGAGTTGATACGAACTTCCTCTCATCCTTTTAATCCCAACATCATTCAGGGTGTCTCCACCGATGCCGGAACATCCCTTCCGGTCGTCCAGCTCCCCGATAGCAGCTGCATCCTCTCCAGGCTCCTCAGCTTTATCATTACCGTGTCCCCCTATCTTCCGTCAATGGAGGTTGAAGCTTTGAAGCTTGAAGGATTGAAGATAAATGGAACTTTTATCGACTGCTCAAAAGTACGCAATGGACTCCGTTCTAACGCACATCAGAGATCATCTCGCCCGACAAAGTCCACCACTCATTCGAGAAGAGAACGTGACCCGCTCTTATGGTGACACGCTAAGGATCCGGAGGACATATGTAACGTTGAGACAATGTATGAAGATGACGTGGTTGTCGAGGTGGATGGGTTTAAGACCGTCGAGTTGGTGATTGAAATCTATCACACATGCAGCCAGAGGAACCCATTCGACACAGGCCAGCCGAATCAATGTCTTTCCCGTTCTGGATACTGGTATTTCTGACATGATTGTCACATAGGAACCTGTCAACACTTTCGCCGAAAGGCATAACCCGTTACGTGGGACGGGGACGAAGGCGCAAACAATTTGGAAGACGCGCACGGAGGTTCTAACAGGACACGTACAATACTCGTATGATACAATACACGTAACTGCTCGTATTGTTCTGTCTGCGCATCGGTGTCATCGCGAAGCGCTTGTGGCTGCGGATCTGAATCCGAACCTTGTCGGGGCTTCTCGCAGCGCGTCACCTGACGCTGAAGCTGCCTATGATCCTCGCCACACAAGGCACGCTTGTGTCAGGTAGTCTGCATGGCGTATCGTTACGACTCGCAGTCAACTGCGCAGCCCTGCTGCTGTCACGGGCGCTTGCCCCGCCGCGCCCAACTGAATGTCACGCCCTTGGCCATGCCTTAGCGTCTTCTCTTCGCTGCGGCTCAATGGGTATTTAAAGGGCTACGAGGATGGTTTTCTGTACCACACGAGACAACGAGATCATGTCTGCGAGTCCCCTTGTCCCGGCTTCCAACATCCTTACATTGGACGATCCTCTTCCAAACTTACTCTTCGAATTCCCTGGCGCGGACGTC
>WNFC01012403.1_pt1 | contig 11805 bp, 9 predicted proteins | sample 5400541 | NCBI WGS metagenome assembly WNFC01 (sample SAMN13153342, study PRJNA577476) | soil metagenome | isolation source: 120 cm saprolite under Douglas fir tree site 2 hole 2 replicate 1 | place: USA:California | collected 2015-04-18 | reverse complement strand
GTGAGCGGAAAGGACTTCTTCGTCGGCGGGGGCTTCTACTTCACCGACGACGACATCAAGCTGCTGCTCAGCGCCTTGCCCTTGCGGTTCTAGCCTGCTAGAAGCGCCGCCCCTCACAGGAGCGGACATGGCCGTCGAGCGAACCCTCAGCATCCTCAAGCCGGACGCCCTGCAGGCCGGCGTCATCGGCAAGATCCTGACGAAGTTCGAGGAGGCGGGCCTCAAGCCGGTGGCCATGAAGATGCTGCAGCTCACGCAGAAGCAGGCGGAGGGCTTCTACGCCGTCCACCGGGAGCGGCCGTTCTTCAAGAGCCTGGTGCAGTACATGACCAGCGGCCCGGTCATCGTGCAGGTGCTGGAGGGCGAGAACGCGGTGGCGCGCAACCGCGAGGTGATGGGCGCGACCAATCCCGCCAGCGCCGCCGAGGGCACCATCCGCAAGCTGTTCGCCAGGAGCATCGAGGCGAACAGCGTGCACGGCTCCGACTCGCCCGAGAACGCGCGCACCGAGATCGCCTTCTTCTTCGCGCCGGCGGATCTGGTCCGGTACGACTGGAAGCGGTAGCCGGCCTGCCGGCCGGCTGACCGCCGTGGCCGCCTGCCGCACCGGTCGTGAGCCAGCCTGTTAAACTCCCCCGACCGTGGTCCCGACCTGGCAATGGGTGAGCCTCCTCGTGGGGCTCCTGCTGGCTGCATTCTTCTCCGCCTCCGAGACGGCGCTCACCGCGCTGGGCGAGGCGCGGGTGCAGCACCTGATCGAGACGGGTGGCTGGCGCGGCGCGCTGCTCAGGCTGTGGAAGCGGCACCCCGACCGCATCCTCTCGACGCTCCTGCTCGGCAGCACGCTGGTCAACGTGGGGCTGGGCTCGCTGACCGCGGTGATCGCGCACGACCTCGGCCTGGAGAGGAGCCTGGCGATCATCACCGGTGTCACCACGGTGGTGCTGCTCATCTTCGGCGAGATCACGCCCAAAACCTTCGCCAAGCGGCATGCCACCGGCGCCACGCTGGCGCTGATCCCGCTCATCGCGCTGTTCTTCTGGCTGCTATGGCCGTTCGCCTGGCTGTTCGTGCAGATCCCGCGCGGGCTGGCGCGCCTGGTCGGCATCGGTGATCCGGGGGCCGAGTCGGTTACCTCGCAGGAGCTGGAATACCTGATCGAGCAGGGCAGAAGGCATGGGTCGCTCGACGAGACCAAGGAGCAACTCCTCAGCTCGGTGCTCGCCTTCACGGACATGCTGGTGAAGGAGATCATGATCCCGCGCACGCAGGTGGTGGCCCTCGAGGAGAGCGCCACCTACGACGAGGTGATGAAGGTCGTCGTGGAGACCGAGCTGTCGCGCATCCCGGTGTACCGCGGCTCGCTCGACGAGGTGGTCGGCGTCCTGTACGTGAAGCTGCTGCTCGCCGACGCGCGCAAGGGGATCGATCCGGCGCACTTCCAGCTCTCCAAGTACCTGCGCCCGCCCTTCTTCGTGCCCGAGGTGATGAAGGTCTCGAAGCTCCTGGCCGAGATGCAGCGGCGCAAGACGCACCTCGCCATCGTGGTGGACGAGTTCGGCGGCACCAGCGGGATTGTCACCCTCGAGGACGTGGTGGAGGAGATCGTCGGGGAGATCCACGACGAGTCGGACGTGGAGGAGAAGCGCATCAAGGTGCTCTCCGACGGGGTTGTGCTGGCCGACGGCTCGGTCCCGCTGCGCGAGCTCGAGCAGCACCTCGGGCTGGACTTCCCAAGCAGGCGGACGACCGGCGCGTGCTGAAGGTGGAGATCGCCCGCAAGCCGGAAAACAAGCCGGAGGGCAAGCCGGCAGCGACGGCGGGCATCTCGTCGGAGAAGGTGCACTGACGTGCCCGCGGCCTTGCACGCGCCCGATCTGCGTTCGATGTCCCTCGAGGAGCTGGCCGTGCTCGTCGAGCGCATGGGCGAGAAGCCGTTCCGCGCCCGCCAGCTGTTCCGCTCGATCCATCACAGGGGCGCGGCGTCGCTCGACGAGATGACCGACCTGCCCCGCGCCTTCCGCGAGCGGCTGGCGGGCGAGACGCGCCTGACCACGCTGGCGGTGGACGCCGTGCAGCGATCGTCGGATGGGACGCGCAAGTACCGGCTGCGCACCGGGGACGGCAAGTTCATCGAAGCGGTCTACATGCCGGAGGAGCCGGGTCCCGACGCGTTCGATCCCGAGGCGGACGAGGAGGACGACCCCGGTCGCAAGCGCGTGCGGCGGACCCTGTGCGTCTCGACGCAGGTGGGCTGCGCGATGGGCTGCGGGTTCTGCATGACCGCCACGATGGGGCTGGTGCGCAATCTCACCGCGGGGGAAATCGCCGACCAGGTCTATCGGGTGAATGCGGATCTGAGGGACGAAACCGGGACGGAGGAGCGGGCTCTGCCCGCGACGGGCCGGAGCCGAAGGGCGGAGGCATCGATCGAGGAGCGGGCTCTGCCCGCGACGGGCCGGAGCCGAAGGGCGGAGGCATCGATCGAGGAGCGGGCTTTGCCCGCGACGGGCCGGAGCCGAAAGGCGGAGGCACCGATCGACGCCCAGCGTCCCCTGACGAACCTCGTCTACATGGGGATGGGCGAGCCGCTGCACAACTACGTGAACGTGAAGCGGTCGCTGGACTTGTTGCTGCATCCGGAGGGCGCGAATTTCAGCCACCGCCACGTGACGGTGAGCACGTCGGGGCTGGTCCCCAACATCCAGCGGCTCGGCGAGGAGACGCGCGTCAAGCTGGCCGTCTCGCTGAACGCCACCACCGACGAGCAGCGCGCGAAGCTCATGCCGGTGGACAAGAAGTGGAACATCGCCGCGCTGATCGACGCCTGCCGCAAGTTCCCCATGAAGTACGGCCGGCGCATCACCTTCGAGTACGTGCTGCTGAAAGGCGTGAACGACACCGACGCCGACGCGCGGCGCCTGGCCGATCTGCTCGCCGGGCTTCCGGCAAAGGTGAACCTGATCCCGTACAACGAGAACCCCGGCCTGGGGTTCGGCGATCCGGGCGCCGAGCGCGTCCAGGCCTTCCGCCGCATCCTCGAAGGCCGAGGTTTCGCCGCCATGGTCCGCAAGAACCGCGGCCGCGACATCTCCGCCGCCTGCGGCCAACTCGCCGTCGCCGGGCAAAAAGAAGCGCCGATCCGCCTCGGAGTGCGTGCCTAGCCGCGAAGGACTAAAGGATCAACGCGGAGGCGCGGAGGCGCGGAGATTTGTTTCCGTCCACTACCCGGGTGCCCCGTGGCTGATTCAACCAGTGCCAGCCATCCGCGACCGACCAACCGGTTTTCTCCGCGCCTCCGCGTCTCCGCGTTCTGCTTTTCGCCTAGTCCGGCTCGCCGCGCTGCCGGCGGTCGATCATCCACAGTCCCGCCGGCAGCGCGGTGAAGTCGGCGATCAGCGCGAGCAGGAAGGCCGCGCTGGTCACCAACCCGAACTGCCGCAGCGGTGGGAAGCTCGAGAACGAGAGCGCCAGGAACCCGGCCGCATTGATCAGGGTGGCGAAGACGATGGCGCGGCCGGAGACTCGCAGCGCGTGCCCGAGCGCCTCCGCGAGCGGCGCGCCGTCGCGCTCGTGCAGATGGTGGAAGAAGTGGATCTGGTCGGTCTCCGTCGTGCCCAGGACCGTGGTGGCGATGAGGATCGTCGCCAGGTTCAGCGAGGCGCCGAACAGCCGTATGCCCAGGAACGTGGCGAGGATGGCGAAGAGCGACGGGATCATCGCCAGAAGCCGCGCCGAGGGGCTGCGGAAGATGAAGAGGAACACCACGAAGATGAGCGCGGCGGTGAGCGCGAAGCTCTCCGCCAGCGTGGGAACCAGGCTGGCGCCCACCTTCGCGTGCAACAGCGACTCGCCCACCACACGCATCTGCGCTCCGTCCAGCGGCGCGGCCTTCAGCGCATCCCAGGCGCGCCCGATCGTCCCCGACAGCGCCGCGTAGCCGGCGGCGTCGCCCTGCCGGAACAGCACCGTGATCTGCACGTCCCGCAGCCCGTTCACGTCCACGAAGCCGCGCAAGCCCGATTCCGACAGCAGTAGCTGCTCGAGGTCTGCGGCGGCGCGCGCGAACTGCGCCGGATCGTCCGGAAGCCGCTCGCCGTCTCCGGCGAAGTAGCGCCGCATGCGCAAGAAGGTGGTCGGCCCCACCGCTGCGATCACCGCGGGAACGGATTCGATCTCGCCCTGGAACCGATCGACGGCGCGCAACACCTCGGGATCGGTCGCCGCGGAGCGCGGGAGATGGATCCAGACGTGCGCGACGTTGAGGTCGGCGACGTGCTCGCGGAACCAGACGAGGTCCTGGCGCAGCGGCAGCGAGGCATCCATGTACGTGAGCGTGTCGACGCCGACGGACATAGGGCGCAGCCAGCCGGGAATGCCGAAGAGCGCGGCGGCCCCCGCGATGCAGAGCAGCAGCACGGCGGCGACGAGCCTGCGGCGATGCCGGAAGGCGAAGGCCGGCACCCCGGCCGCGACGCGCTGGTAGAGCCCGCTCCGCGCCGCGCCGGCGGTCCCGGTCGGCGTGCGCAGCACGAGTTGCAGCGCCGGGAACAGGGTGAACGCCACCAGCCAGGAGATGGCGAGGCCAAGCGCGGTCCAGATCCCCAGCTCCCGGATCGGCCGCACCTTCGAGACGGAGAGGGCCGCGAACCCCAGCACCGCGGCGAACGTCGACGCGGTCACCGGCAGGAGCTTGTTGCGGAGCGCGGCGAGCTGGTGCTCGCGCAGCGGGACGCCGGCGGGGCGGTCGACGAACCGCGAATGCAAGTACACCAGGCTCGCGAGCGTGGTGACCAGGACGGTGAGCGGCACCAGCACCGAGACGATGGTGAAGCTGAATCCGAGCAGTCCGCCCGCCGCCACGCCCAGCGCCACCGCCGATCCGAGCGACAGCATGAACGCGAGGAGCGTCCGCACCGACCTGTAGAGCAGGAGGGCGACGCCGACCACCAGCGCGCCGAAGAAAGGGAAGTACCGGGCCGCTGCCGCGCCCGACTGGTGCTCGAGCCACGAGTCGACGTAGGGCGCTCCGACCCGGTGCACCGGGCCCGCCCCCGAGCGCGCGAGGGCGGCGTCGATCGCCGCAAGCGCGGCGTCGCGCTCCCGGGGGCCGTGCACGTCGAGATCGGCAATCACGGACAGGAAGCGGTCGCCCAGAAGTCCTTGCTTCCGGAAGAACTGCGTGCCGGTCGCCAGCCGGCGCAACTCCTCCGGCCCGGCTCCGGGACGCGCGCGGCGGATCGCATCGAGCACGGAGAATGCGCCCACCCGAGGCACCGCGCGCAACTCCCGCTCGGCCGCTTCGACGCGCGCCAGGCTGGCAGGCGCCCAAGGGTCGTCCGATTCGAAGAGGAGCAGCACCGAAGGCGAATCGGGAAAGATGCGCTCGAAGGCGCGGGTCGCCGCGAAGTCGGGATCGCTCGGCACGATCAGCCGGTCGAGCCCGCCCTCCGACGGAATGCGCGCGGCGCGGACCGCCGCCAGGGGAACGAGCAGCGCGTACGCCACCAGGATGGGGATGCGCCAGGAGACGATGCGCGACAGCATCCGGGTCGGGAGGTCGTTCACCGCTGGAACCCTACCGCGCCTTCGCGTAGAGAGGCTTGAATGATCGCACTCGCTGCGGCGACGCTGGTGGTCTGCGCACCGGGATTTCCCGGCAGCTCGGCGGAGGCGCGACCGGCGATGGACGCTCTCGCCAGATCCCTGGTCGGGGCGGGCCACCTGCCGGCCGGTTCGCTGACCGCCGTCTACGAGGAGAGCGAGGGCGGCGGCCTGCGCCGCCTCGCGCAACAGGACGCTGTGCTGCTGCTGGCCCCGCTGCCGTTCTTCCTCGACCACGAGAGGGAACTGCGGCTGGTCGCACGTCTCTCGGCGGTGCCGCGCGGCGGCGAGGCGCTGGAGCGCTGGACGTTGGTGGCAGGCAAGGACCATCCCGCCTCGCTCGAGGGCTACACGGTGCAGTCGAGCGCGGGCTACTCGAAGCGCTTCGTGCGTGCCGCGGCCCCAGGGCTGCCGGGGCAAGTGGAGATCCGGGCCGGCAGCGCGGTGCTCTCCGCGCTGCGGCGGGCCGCGGACGGCGAAAAGGTGGCGGTGCTGCTGGACGGTGCACAAGCCGCGGCACTCGGGAAGCTGCCCTTCGTGTCCTCTCTCGCCGTGATCGGGACCTCTACGCCGATGCCGGTGGCGGTGGTGGCGACGGTAGCGAAGCGGATGGACGAGAGTCGCTGGAAGGCGCTCGAGCCCGCGTTCAGGCGACTCGCGGATGATCCGGGGGCGCGCGAGGCGCTGGAAAGTGTGCGGATGGCGGGCTTCGTGTCACTGGATCAGGCGGCCCTGGCCGCGGCGCGGGCGGGCTGGCGGCGCGCGCAGTGAAGCGCGCGGCGCTCCTCCTCTGCACCGCCTGCGCGAGCGCGCTCCACAAGCCGCCGCCGATCGAATCGATCGCCCCGGCCCCGCGGACCGGGGCCGCCCAGCTCCTCGCCGAAGCCGATGCCGCCTGGGCGCGGCGGGCTGAGCCGGGACAAGCCGCCGCTGCCGAGGACCTCTATCTGCAGGCGGCGCGCGCCGACCCCCGTCGCCCCGAGTCGTTCGCCGGCGCCATCCGCGCCAAGGCGTTCCGGCTCGGGCGCGAGAAGGACGGCGCCGAGCGGCTGCGGCTCGCGCAGGGTGCGGTGGAGGTCGGCCAGCTCTGCGAGGAGAATGCGCCGGCGGCGGTGCCCTGCGACTACTGGCTGGCCGCCGCTCTGGGTCTGCAGGCGCGGGAGCGCAGCGCCACTGCGAAGGACGCGTTGCCGCGCATGACCGACCTGCTGCGGCGCGCCGCGCGCGCCGATCCGTCGATCGACCACGCCGGCCCGCACCGCCTGCTCGCGACGGTCCTTCTGCGCGCCCCGAGCTGGCCGCTGGGTCCAGGCGATCCCGAGGCGGCGCTGCCGGAAGCGCAGGCGGCGGTTCGGATCGCCCCGGAATTCGCGCCCAACCAGCTCGCGCTGGGCGAGGCCTTGCGGAAGAATGAGCGCGCCGCCGAGGCGCGCAGCGCCTATTCGAAGGCCCTTCGCCTTGCGACGGACGCAGCGGCGCGGGGCGATCCGGACGCTGCCGGTTGGGCCGACGAGGCCCGGGGCGCCTTGCAGGAGGTGGGGATTCGCCACCAGGCGAGCACCGCCACGGTCACCCCCGCGTAGCCAATCCCGAGCAGCACGTCGATGACGTAATGGTGCTGGAGGTAGACCGCGCTCAGGCACATGAGAAGGAAGAAGAACACCGCCGGCGCCCGCGACCAGCGCAGCTCCCGCGTGCGGAAAACCATCCACGCGGCGATCAGTGGATACGCGACGTGGAGGGAGGGAAAGGCGCCGTAGACGTCCACCCCACGCCCGTACATCTCCTCGAAAAAGCGGGTCCCCAGCAACTGATCGAACCGGCTGGCGGCCGCCGCGGCAGGGTGGATGTCCATGCGGACCGGCCCGAACCCGTACTGGGTCACGTACCAGGGGGGCGCCACCGGGTAGATGAAGTAGGTGGCGAAGCCGAGCAGGTTGACGACCAGGAAGCAGAGCGCGAACGTGCGCAGCGCGTCGAAACGGCGCCGGAAGAAGAGCAGGAACGCCACCGCCAGGTACTCGCCGACGTACACGAGGTATGCGAAGCCACAGGCGAGGTCGAGGCCCGCAGTGTGGTGCGCGTCGAGCCACTCGTTGGGGGTCTGGCCGCCGACGCCGAACCACTCACGTTCGAGCAGGTAGGGTCCCGCAACGTGGACGCGGCCTTCGATCGCCGGCCAGTAGAAGTAGCGCATCGAGTCGAAAATCGCGCCGGTGGCGATGAACGGAAAGAACTGCGCCAGGAAGAGCCGCGTCTTTTCATTGTAGAGGTCGAGAAGCCCGAGGAGCCCGATGAAGACATGGTCGGGCCGGAGCCCGCCGAGCACGGCGATCACGGCGATATAGGCGAGGCCGATGGCCGGTGGCCCGATGCGCCGCTTCATCGTCCGCGACGGAAGCAGCCACTCCCGGGCAAGCATGGGCAGCGAAGCCCGGGCTGCGGGTGGCAAGTCAGCGAGCACACGCACGCACTTGCGATGCAGGACCCGCGGACGCGGTGCAAAACCAATACGGAATGCAGGTGGAGTTGCAATCCGGCCAGGCGGGCCATAGAGGCGGCGGGATGCCGACCGCGGGCGACGCCGGATGAGTCGCCTGTGGTTGGCCGCGCTGATTGGCTGCCTGCTCTCCGGTCCGCCCGCCGCCGCGACGGGCTCTCCGGGCGCGTCCGGCCCCGGGTGCCCGGCCGGGCTCGAAACGCGGATCGTCCCGCTGCCGGTGTATGCGACCCTTCCCAACGAGGGAGATACTTTTGGTCTCATGCCCGTCTTCTTGCGGGTGTGCGACGCGAACCAGAGGACCGAGTCGATCATCGCGCCGAGCGTCACCTGGAACGACGTCATCCACGCGACGGGGACGTTCCGCTGGTTCCACTACCCCACCGACGACCAGACCCTCACCTTCGTCGCCTCGGTGAGCACCCGCATCAACTCCGGCGTGCTGCTCCTGTGGAAGGACCTCCCCCGCGGGCCTGGGGCGTCCACCAGCGAGATCGAGCTGCGCTGGCAGCGCAGCGTCTTCTATCGCTTCTTCGGCCTGGGCCCCGACACCCCGGCCGAGGCCGAGAGCAGCTACACGCGGGTTCGCGGGCACGCCGCCGCCCGCCGTGGCCTGAACCTCGGCGGCAACTGGAACGTGGGAGTCACCGTCCTCTTCGATGGCGACCTGGTCCAGGACCTGGGCGTCCCGGGGCTCCCGCTCAGCCGCCGCGAATTTCCGGCCGTGCCGGGGATGGGGGGGTCGACCCTGCTCGGGCAGACGATCGATGCCCGCTTCGATACCCGCGAGCGCGGCGAAAACTCCGAGCGCGGATTCTTCGCCGAGCTCGCCGCCGGCGCCGTCGAGGGCCTGGCGGGTTCCCCCGCATACCTGATGTCCCACGCGCAGGTCCGAGCCCTGCAGCCGGAGACGGAGTGGATTTCGGCAGCGGCGCGATTCGACTGGCGGGGCGTCAGCTCGCCGCGGGCGCCGTTCTATGCGCAGAGCTCGCTCGGAGGCGCGTACTTCCTGCGCGGGTTCACCGAGGACCGGTTCGTCGACCAGAACGCCTGGACGTTCGAGATGGAGCAGCGGATCCGCCTCTTCCAGACCCACATCTACGGGGTGACCGCGGACTGGCGGATCGACCCCTTCATCGCCGTGGGCCAGGTCTACCGCGCGCTGGACGAGGCGTTCTCGCATCCGCGGGTCGTCGCGGGGGCGGGATTTCGCGCCTGGGTCCGGCCCAACGTCGTCGGCCGCGTCGACGTCGCCAACGGTGGCGAGGGGTGGAAGGTGTACGTCGAGATCGGGTACCCCTACTGATTGGCAGCGACCCCGCGGGCCGGAGCGGCGTCCAGCGCGCCGAGCTCCACCAGTTCCTCGGCGCGCAGTGGCGCATCGAGCATGCGCACGAACCACTCGGTGGCCTCGGGCTTGCCGAGCGGCGGCCGGCCACGGACCTCGGGCAGCTCGGGCAACAGCTCGGCGAACTGGCGCCGCAGGGCCTCGTCGTCCTGCGCGATCTCGGCGGTGCGGCCCAGCAGCGCCATCGTCTGCGCGCGGCGGCTCTCGCGAGGGCCGTGCAGTTGCGCGAGTGAAGCGGCGCCGAGCATCAGCGACCAGGCGCAGAAGGTCCGGTAGCCGCGCTCGCCGCGCGGCAGCGAGGTCAGGTAGGACAGCGCGCCTTCCGCATCGGCGCGGAGGCTGGCGAGGAGCTCTCGACGGTGGGGCACCAGGAACCGGCCGGCCGCCTCGTCCTCGGCCTGGTCCTTGAGGATGTTCACCTTCTGCAGGAAGAGGCCGAAGCGGTAGGCGAAGAGCATCCGGGGAGGCGCGCCGCCGCCCAAGGCCCAGAGCTGCGTGAGCAGCTCGCCGACCAGGCCGGCGACGATGCAGCAATAGCGGCACACGTCCTCGAGATCGAGCAGCCGCAGGGGAACGGGCCGCCGCGCATAGGCCGCCATCCCTTGCGCCATGCGTCCGATGGCGCCGAACACCACCTCGCGCGCGATGGCAGGCAGCTCGTGGGCGTCCTCGAGGAAGGCCTCCGTGTCGGCCAGCAGAGCGCGCTCGCCCTCGGTGAGGCCACCGGGAAAGCTGGAGCGAAAGGCGTCGACCTGCGCGCGGGTGGGCCGCTTTTGCAGGAACTGCCGGAACGAGTTGAACTGGCGCTGCTGCAGCAGCCGGTCGGAGAAGGGTGCATCCTCCACGGTGTCCAGCACTCTCAACAAAAGGTAGGAGAGCGCGACCCGATCGCGGAACGGCGCGTCGAGCCGCGGGATGCAAAGCGCGAAGGTGCGGCTCACCGCATCGAGATGGCGCTGGTAGAACTCCGGCGGTCGCATGCAGTACCTCTCTGACTCGGGGACAGGCGCCCGGACCCGCGAAGGGTGGCCCGATAACGGCCGAGGGCGAGCAGCGGAAAGCAATTGCGATAGAGGTGGTAGCGGATCATGAAGCCGGCGGACAGCTCGCGACCCTCGACGATGCGTGCGCCGCGCTCTTCACCGATGCCGTAGCCCGGAAACCCGCACCCGGTGAACGACTCCTCGTCCCAGGCGCCGTCGGGCCGCTGGCGCTCGAGCAGCCAGCGCGCGCCGCGGTGGGCGCTCTGCGTGTCGGCGCGTCCGGCGGCGATCAGGCCGAGCAGCGCCCAGGCCGTCTGCGAGGGCGTGCTCTCACCGCGCCCCCGGGCCGCCGCGTCGACGTACGAGGCGCAGGTCTCGCCCCAGCCGCCGTCGGGATTCTGTCGATCCTCCAGCCAGCGGAGCGCGCGGCGGGCTGCCAGGCCCTCCATGTCCTCGCCTGCGGCCGCGAGCGCGGGGAGCACCGCCCCGACGCCGTAGACGTGATTGACCCCCCACCGGCCGACGCCGAAATCGCAGAACGGAAGCATCGCGGGAAGGCGCGACGTGTTGTCCTTGTCGAACGCCGCCCAGCCGCCGTTGCGGCTCTGCATCGCCAGGACCCAGCGCAGGGCCCGCTCCCGGGTCTGCTCGTCGCCGGCGCCTGCCTTCTGCAGCGCGAGCAGGACGACCGCGGTGTCGTCCACGTCGGGATAGAGATCGTTTTCGAACTCGAACGCCCACCCGCTCGGTTCGACCCCCGGGGCCCGCACGCACCAGTCGCCGGGGACGCGGATCTCTTCGCGCAGCAGCCATTGCGAGGCCCTCTGCAGTGACGGTTGCGACGGCTCTGCGCCGGACTCCAGCAGCGCGAGCAGAGCGAGGCCCGTGTCCCAGACCGGCGAGAGGCACGCCTGCACCCGCAGGCTCCCGTCGTCGCGGCGGATCATCCAGCGCCCGTGCATGCCCTCCAGCCCCCTCTTCAGCGCCGGATGATCGAGGGGATAACCGACGGTGTTCAGCGCTAGGAGCGAGTACACCCACGGAGGCTGGATGCCGCCCCAGCTTCCGTCGGCCTCCTGGTGGGCGAGGATCCACTCCTCGGCGAGCTTCCGGGCCCGCCGGCGCAACGGATGGACCGGCAGGCGGCCGTAGCAGCGGAGCGCGCGGTCGAGCGCGAAGAAGAGGCGATCCAGGTTGTCGCGCGGCGGGCGCCCCAAAGCAAAGGCGACGCGCAGCTCGTCCAGCCGGGCGGACTCGGGGATGGGCCGCACCGGCCGGTCGTCCATCAAGAGCAGCAGCGGCACGATCGTCCCGCGTGCCCAGGAAGAGAAGCGGTAGATGCTGAGCGGAGCCCTCGGAGGCAAGAGCAT
>WNFC01030440.1_pt1 | contig 11806 bp, 11 predicted proteins | sample 5400541 | NCBI WGS metagenome assembly WNFC01 (sample SAMN13153342, study PRJNA577476) | soil metagenome | isolation source: 120 cm saprolite under Douglas fir tree site 2 hole 2 replicate 1 | place: USA:California | collected 2015-04-18 | reverse complement strand
AGCAACTCGCCGCGCAGCGTTTCGGCCGTTAGCACGTCCAGCGCGGAAAACGGCTCGTCCATGAACAAAACTTCCGGCTCGACCACCAGCGCCCGCGCCACGCCCACGCGCTGCTTCATGCCGCCGGAAAGTTCCTTGGGATACGCCGACTCGAATCCATCCAAGCCCACGGCATCGACAATGCGCAGCGCCCGCTTGTGGCGTTCCATCGGCGCAAATCCCCGCGCCTCCAGCGGAGCCTCCACGTTTTCCAGCACCGTCAGCCAGGGAAACAACGCGAAGCTCTGGAACACGATCGAAACGTTCGGCGATTCGCCGCGCACCGGCTGCCCGTGCCACAGCACTCTTCCCGCCGATGCCGGCGAAAGCCCGGTCATCATCCGCAGCAGCGTGGACTTTCCGCATCCCGACGGACCGAGCAGCGCAAGAATTTGCCCCGGATAGATCGCCAGATCCGTCGGGGCAATCACTTGGACGCGGCTGCCGTCCGGCTGCGCATAAAATTTTTCGATCTGCCGCACTTCAATGATTGGCGCAACGGCTGTCGCTGGTGTGCTCATGCGTGCGAGTATTATGGCTCAAGTTCTTGCGAGCCGTATGCAAGGCGTGGCCTCGCTCGCAACATTCTTTAGCGGTTACAATCCCGTGAACACCGAATGACGCCGGCCTCCAACCCTCTCGACAATGGACACCGCGCCGCTCTTCGCGGCTGGCTCCTCGCGCTTGTCCTCTCGTTGGGTGTTTCGCTGCTGATCGTCGCGCCCTTCTTTTGGCTCGGCAGCGCCTCCGGCCATGATTTCGAATTCCACGCCACCTCCTGGCTCGACGTTGCCGGCCAGTGGAAGGAAGGCATCGTGTACCCGCGCTGGGCCGAATGGGCCAACCACGGCTTCGGTGAGCCCCGCTTCATTTTTTATCCGCCGCTTTCCTGGATGCTGGCGCCCGCCTTGAGCTTTTTCGTGCCGTGGGACTATTTGCCCGTCGCCTTCATTGTTCTGGTGCAGACCTTTGCGGGGCTCGCTACCTTTGTTTTTGCGCGGCGTCTTCTGCCGCAAGGCGCGGCGCTATTCGCCGCGTTGTGCTATGCCGCAAATCCCAACGCGCTGCTGATGATTTATTTTCGCAGCGATTACGCCGAGCTTCTGGCCTCGGCCTTCTTTCCGCTGCTGTTTCTGGAGGCCTTGCAACTCGCAGACATTTTGGAATCTCACGAGCGCCGACGCCCTGTCCCCACGCTCATTTTCTTCTCCGCCACGTTCGCCGCCGTGTGGCTCTCCAACGCTCCCGCCGGAGTAATGGCTACATACAGCGTCACGCTGCTCTTCGCCTGGGCTGCGCTCACGCGCAAATCGTGGCGGCCGCTCGCCCGCGGCGCCGCCGGCCTGGGGCTCGCCTTCGGCCTCGCCGCGTTCTACATCGTGCCCGCCGCATTCGAACAGCGCTGGGTCAACATTTCGCAAACACTCTCGACCGGCTTGCTTCCCTCCGAAAATTTCCTCTACACCGCCATCAAAGACCCCGAGCACACCTTCTTCAATTACATCGCTTCCACCATCGCCGTGGCCATCATCGTCTTCACAGGCGTCGCCGCCCTTGCGACACGCCGGGAAAGCGCGCAGCCGACCGCCGTCCCCGCGCAGCGCAAAATCTGGAGCGCATTCCTGCTCCTCGCCGCGATCTCCACTGTCTTGATGCTGCGTGGCACGTTCGTCCTCTGGCAGCTTTTGCCGGAGCTCCGCTTCGTGCAATTCCCCTGGCGCTGGATGTCCATTCTCACCATCCCCTTCGTCTATTTTCTCGCCGCCGCCGTAGCCCGCCGCCGTTTCCGCTGGCTCTGGGTCGTCGCAAGCGCGGCCCTGCTCGCAAGCACCGCCGTTTTCCTCGTGCAGCACACCTGGTGGGACGACGAGGATTTCCCCACGCTGCGTGCCGCGTTCGCCAGCGGGGAAGGTTTTGACGGCACCGACGAGTACGATCCTATCAGCGACGACCACTACAACCTCCCGCAAAAGACTCCCAGCGTGCAGCTTTTTCCGCTCACCGACGATGTGGATGCGCAAGATTCCCAGCCGCTCACAAACTCCAAAGTGTTCATCGATCGGTGGACTGCGCAAGAAAAGGTCGTGCGCGTCACGTCATCGCAACCCGCACGTTTAGCGCTGCGGCTGCTGAATTATCCCGCGTGGCAAGTCGAAGTAAACGGCGCGCGCATCCAGCCCCAGCATCCGGAAGATTCCGGCCAAATGCTCGTCGCGATACCCGCCGGAGATTCGCGCACCGCGGTGCACTTCGCCCGGACCCCGGATCGAACGCTGGGCAGCATTCTTTCCCTCCTGAGCTTGCTCACAGCCGCATCTTTGCTGATCTGGCAGCCCCGAGCGCGTCAGGAGTGACTTCGCACCGGTGCCCGCAGCTCTCGGCCTCGTTGTCGTGCTCTCCAGCGAGTCGCTGCCACCTCAACCCAAGCGGCAAAGTGCGACATTCGCCTTCGAAAGGAGATTGTCGCTCCATGTCGCTTGCCAAAAACAGAGTGAATGCTTACAGTCGCGGTCAAGCGCCAGGATCTGGCGGATTGTAATGGAACCGTGTTGGTAGTAGCTTTTCGGCATCTCATCCGGCGGAGTAAATCATGTGTTTCACGCGAGTCGCCCTCAGGCAGTGGTGCATTCTGTTGGTGTGCGCTCTGGCCAGCGTTACGGCGGCGGCGGACGACCCCAAACCTACGCCTGAGAACACCATTCACGTGCAGCTCGCCGAACCGGTGAAGCCGCAGGCATTTTCCCGGCCGCTCAAATTTTTCCTCGTGGACGTAATCGACCGCTCGGGCAGTGCACAACCCATGATGGTCTTTAAGCCGCGCGGAGGAATTTTTTTGGACCACACGCCGTCAGATATCACGCGAGCAGGACTGGAAACCTGCTTGAAATCCGCCAATATGCTCGCCGCGGACCGCGATTCGGCTGACTTGCTGCTGACCGTTTATCTTTTTAATTTCGGATTGAGCGATAGCTCGGGAATGGATTTCTTCGGCAAAGTGGAATTTGCCGTTACGCTGAAAAATCCGAAAACTGCCAAGTCGCAACAGATCACGGCGTCGGGAACCTCGATTGCCGGTGTCGCCGTTCGAAAGAAAAACATTCAGAAAAACGTGCAGGAAGATATCGAGCGGGCCTTCGCCGATGCCCTTCGGAATCTGCTGCGCGGCGTGAAATTGCGCGATGCCGTGGCGGCGTTGGATGTTCCGCCGGACCTTCCGGCCGCTCCGGCACAGCCCCCGGCTCCGCCTCCGACCACTGCGGCGGGGAAACCACCGGCAGCCAGATGAGAACGAAGAGAAATTTGAAGGGAGAAAAACGATGAAAATCATGGCATTGGGAACGCTCGCTGCGGTCCTGGCCGGGACCCTGCCCGCAATCGCAAAAGATCCCGAGCCGCAGTTCAAGTCCGTGGAGGCCAAACATTTTCCCCGCGCGGAAGGCGTCGAGCTATCCCCGGCATTCTCCGACTATCTTTACGCCGAACTGCGCGCGGAACTCACCAAGGCCAAACTGTTCGGCCAGGTCCTTGGCGAGGACGAAGTGGTGGACGCGGCGGATGCTCCGAAATCGCTGGTCATTGTCGGCACCATCACCGAATACAAGAAGGGCAGCGTAGTGAAGTCTGAGCTCATCGGATTCGGCGCTGGAATGCGCAGCCTGAAGGTAGACGCCAACGTCGCGCGGCGCAGCGATCAGCAAAACCTGACGGCCATTCATGTTCACGTGAAAGTGTCTCCTCGATGGGATGAGAAGATCATGGCGCGGGCAGCGGCAAAGAATATCGTGAAGCAGCTCAAGAATTCGCTGAAAGCGGAAACAAAACCCTCCTGACGCGGGGAACGCTCCGGCAACTCCGAAAGACACCATGAGTCACGGGACACAAACTTCGCTGCGGGACCCATTGGCCGCCCTGCTCTTGGCGCTGGTCATCGCACTGCCGGCGCCGCCGGCTTCCGCAGGATCCAAAGTCAAGCTCCACGGTTACATTACCGGGCGGCCGGACGACCAGACCGTGGCGATCCTCGACGATAAATTGGAGCTCACGACCGCGAGCCGAATTACAGGGCAGGATGCCGCCGGTGAGCACGCGCTCAGCCGCGCAGACCTCGTCCCGGGAATGCTGATCGAGGCGGAAGGTCAGTGGCTCGACCACCATAAGTTTTTCGCCGAAAAAATCACCGTGGACCTTAAGGATTCCGAAAAGCACGTCCACGGCACTGCTTACTTGCAGGAGGAGCCCGCCGACGGCGCAAAAATTGCCGAAGGCGAAGCTGCCGGACTAAAAGCGGATGGCTACTGGCTGGAACTTGGTCCCCACACGCGCCGGGAATGGGATCTCGCCAAAGCTCGGGCCACGCCCGTTCTCGTGGCTTCTGGGGACAGCGCCTCGGCAAATCAGACTGCGCTGGCTGGATTCCACGTAACCTACGCCGGCGTGAGGCGGAGCGATGGGCGTATTACAGCCGAACGCGTGGAGTTGGGCCCGCCTGCGCCGGCGGACGCTTATAAGATGCCGCACGATCTAGAAGTCGTGCGCGCAAAAGATCCGCAGACCGGAATCGCGGTAATCGAGTTCCGCCAAGGCAAGAAGGTGCAAGGAAGAATGAAGCTGCTGGCGGTGCCAAGCGTCCAGCAGTACGTCTCTCAATTGGGAGACTCGCTGCTCCCGTCCGGCACGAAAGGCACCACGCGCTCGCTGGAGTTCCGGTTCTTCGTTGTCGAAGATCCAACGATTAACGCGGCTTCGCTGCCCGATGGAACGCTGCTCGTCAATACCGGGCTGCTTGGCGCGGTCGATAACGAAGCCCAGCTTGCATTCATCCTCAGTCATGAAATTGCTCACGTCCTACAAGTGCACCACCGGCGCGAAGTCGAAGAAACGCGAGGCAAGCGGATTGGCCTGGTCATCGCCGGAGTAGCGGCGGGTGCGTTTATCGGCAATGCAGGCCTGTTCATGGCCGAAATTGGCATCGCTTCGGTCGTGAACGGACACCAGCGCGAACTGGAAAACCAGGCGGATCGGCTCGGACTGCAAAACGTCATCGAACACGGCTACGACCCACGCGAAGCGCCGAAAATGTCGCGCATGTTCATCGAACGCTACAGCCAGCGCACCACCAGCAGGCTGTGGTCCGATCACGACTCGAGCCTGATGCGCGGAAGCTTCCTGACCGTCCAGCTCATGCGCCAGTATCCGGAGAGTCATTGGGAAAAAGCGAAGAAGGACACAGACGCATTTCAGGCCATGCGCGAGGCCATGGGGCCGGTGAAGATCGAATAAAGCAAGCGCCGCGGCGACCGCGCTAGCGCCGATCTACAGTGGGATGGCGCACGTCCTGGCCTTGCACCATGTAGATCACGTCCTCAGCGATGTTTGTGGCGTGATCGCCAATCCGCTCCAAATTCTTCGCCACCAGGATCAGCTCAAATGCCGGGAAAACGACGCTGGAATCGCCCATCATGTACGTCAGCAATTCGCGGAAGATTTGATCCCGGTAGTGATCCACCTGGTCATCCATTGCCAAGACTTTTTGCGCCAGTTCCACGTCGCGCCGCACCAGCGCGTTCAGCGAATCCCGCATCATCTCTTCCGCAACTTCGCTCATGCGCGGCAAATCGACGTACGGCTTCACCCGCGGATGCCGCAATATGCGCACCGCGGACTGCGCAATATTCACCGCCTGATCCCCGATGCGCTCGAGATCGTTGTTGATGCGAGACACCGCCAGCACCAGCCGCAAATCCGTGGCCATCAACTGGTGCAGCGCCAAAAGCTGCACGACGCGGTCACTGCTCATCCGAATCCAGCACCGAATGCACCGCTTGATGCACCGCGCGCTCCGCCAGGCTGCCCATCCACAGCAGCCGCTCTTTCAGCTCGTTCAAGTCTCGTTCGAAGTGACGTTCCATGAAATCGATCCCTTCACTGCGGAAACGCGGGCCCGAAACTCAATCCACCTTCCTCACCCGAACCGTCCGGTGATGTAAGCCTCTGTCCGCGGATCGCCCGGGGTGGTGAACAACTGCGGCGTCGGGCTGAACTCAATCAGTTGCCCCGTCAGCAAGAACGCCGTAAAGTCGCTCACCCGCGCCGCCTGCTGCATGTTGTGCGTCACAATCACAATCGTGCAAAGTTCCCTCAACTGCACCAGCAGCTCCTCAATCTTTGCTGTGCTGATGGGATCCAGCGCCGAGCAAGGCTCGTCCAGCAAAAGCACTTCCGGTTCTACCGCCAGCGCCCGCGCGATGCACAGCCTCTGCTGCTGGCCGCCGGAAAGCTCGTGCGCCGATTTGTGAAGGTGGTCCTTCACTTCATCCCACAACGCGGCATGGCGTAAACTTTTTTCCACCGCCTCTCCGATCGGCAGCTTCGATCCGTTGATCCGCAGCCCGTACGCCACATTGTCGAAAATCGATTTCGGAAACGGGTTTGGGCGCTGAAAGACCATTCCCACGCGCCGCCGCAATTGCGTCACGTCCTGAGCAAGAATGCTCTGTCCATCGAGCAGAATTTCTCCTTCCAGCCGTGCGTTCCGCACCGTCTCGTGCAGGCGGTTCAGGGTCCGCAACAATGTCGATTTGCCGCAGCCCGATGGCCCAATCAGCGCCGTAACCCGGCTCGTCGCGACCCCCAGGCTGATGTCAAATAGGACCTGCTTCGCTCCGTAGTAAAAGTTCACCTTATTGATGTTCATGCGCATCGGAAGCGCGCTAAGCGGCTCCCGGCTCATGGACCCGGTCTGTGTTGGGGTGATGTTCAAGGACACGGCCGGCCTCACAGATGCATGCATATTACGCCCTCGGAACGGCGATGCCGCGAGCCAGAATGGCCCGCGCAACAATATTGATGACCAGAATCAATCCCAGGAGCACCAGCCCCGCGGCCCAAGCTTGCCGGTGCCAATCCTCGTACGGCGCCAGAGCATACCTGAAAATCATCTCCGGCAGCGAGGCCGTCGGCTGATTCCAGCCGGGACTCCAGAATCGGTTTCCTAAAGCAGTGAACAGTAGCGGCGCTGTTTCGCCCGCCACGCGTGCGAATGCCAGCAGCACCGCCGTAAGAATGCCGCGATAGGCGGCCGGCACGATCACCGTCGCGATCGTCTTCCACTTGCTCGCACCCAGCGCCATCGCAGCTTCCCGCAGGGCGCGCGGCACCGCCAGCAGAAATTCTTCAGTGCTGCGCAACGTGATGGGAATCATCATCAGCCCCAGCGCGAAGCCGCCCGCCATCGTGGAGAAATGCTTGAACGGCAACACCGCCAGGCTGTAGGCGAAAATCCCGATCACGATCGACGGCACGCCATTCAGCAAGTCCGCCGCATACCGCACCACGAACGCCACTCTGCTCCCGCTGAATTCCGCCAGGTAAATCGCCCCCAGAAAACCAATCGGCACGCCCAGCAACGAGGCGAGCAGCAAAAGCTTCGCGCTGCCCACAATCGCATTGGCCATGCCGCCGCCGCTTTCTCCCACCGGCGCCGGCAGCTTGGTGAAGAAGTTCCAGTTAATCGACGCTCCACCGTTATAGACCAGGTATCCAAGAATGAAAAACAGAACGCTGACGGCCACCAGCGCGCACACCCCAGTCATCGTCAGCATGAAGCCGCTCACGAATTTCCGCCAGCGCAGCCCCGGGCTCATGCGAGAGCCGTCCCGCTGCCGCGCTGCGAGGTGATCACAATCAGCAGCCGCGCCACTCCATTCAACAAAAACGTCAGCAGAAACAGCACCAGACCCAGCTCAATCAGCGCTTGCAGGTGAAGATCGCCGGTCGCTTCCGTGAACTCGTTGGCGATGACCGCCGCTATCGAGTATCCTGGCGAAAACAACGAAGCGCTGATCGTTGGCGTATTCCCGATGACCATGGTCACCGCCATTGTTTCGCCCAGCGCCCGCGCTAGCGCCAAGAAAATCGATCCCATGATCCCCGTGCGCGCAAACGGCACAACCACTTTCCAGGTCGATTCCCAGCGCGTGGCACCCAACGCCAGTGCCGCCTCCCGCTGGTCCCTCGGCACCGACATCAGCACCTCGCGCGACACCGAAATGATATATGGGATCACCATGATGGCCAGAACAACCCCCGCCGTCAGGAATCCCACTCCATACGCTGGGCCGCTGAACAGCGGCAAAAACCCCAGACTTTTCCTGAGCCCCGGCTGCAGATAATCCCGCATTAGCGGCACCACGATAAACACGCCCAGCAATCCGTAAATCACACTCGGCACCGCTGCCAGCAGGTCGATGAAAAATTCCAGCGTGTCCGAAACTCGCGCCGGTGCCAGTTCCGCCAGAAAAATCGCCGCCCCGATTCCCAGCGGCACGGCAATTACCAGCGAAACCACGGCCGTGACCAGCGTTCCGTAAATAAACGGCAATGCCCCGAACTGCTCGAAGACCGGATCCCAAACGCGCGTCACAAAAAAATGCAGGCCGAATTTGTGCCGGGCCAACGCCGAGTCCTGCCACAGCTCGAAAATCAACAAAGCCGTGACCAGCACCACTGACGCCGCAAACAAAAAAGTCACCAGCCGCGCGATTTCATCTCCTTCGCGCAGCCGAGCCAGAAAAGAGCGCGAGCCCGGTATCGGGCTCGCGCTCGGAACCGTCGTAGTTGCAGCCATCATTCCCTTGAATGGCGCGGGCTTACTGGATCTTCGCTAGCGCCTCTTTCTCTTTGGCGATTACTTCCTTCGGCAGCCTCGCGTAAGACAATTGCTCAGTGTAGTTCTGCCCGTCCTCGAGCATCCAGCTCAGGAAACCCTTGATCGCGTCACGTTTCGCCGCGTCCGAAAATTTCTCCGGGATCAACAGCCACGTGAAGCTCGCGATCGGATACGCCGTGTTGCCCGGTGGATTCGTGATCGACACCCGAAAATCATCCGGCATCGTCTTGGCTACGGCAGCCGCCGCGGCGCTGACGCTCGCTAGATCCGCTTTTACAAAATTCCCCGATGAATTCTTCACACTGCCGTAAGGAATGTTGTTCGAGACCGCATAAATCAGCTCCACATAACCGATCGAATTCGGCGCGTTCTTGATCTGGCCGGTCACTCCCTCGTTGCCTTTGCCCCCCAGACCCACCGGCCAGTTGACCGAAGCACCCTTTCCAACTTTATTCTTCCATTCATCGCTGACCTTCGAAAGGTAATCGGTCCAGATGTACGTCGTGCCGCTGCCGTCTGAGCGGTGCACCACCACGATGTCGTTGGCGGGGAGTCTCACTCCCTTGTTCGTCGCGACGATTGCGGGGTCATTCCACTTTGTGATCTTCCCCAGGAAAATTCCTGCCAAAGCCTCGGGCGTGAAATTCAAAGCCGATGTGACTCCTGGAATGTTGTACGTCGGCACGTCCGCACCCAGCACCGTGGGAAAATGCAAAATCCCAAATCCATGCTTATCTTGAAATGCCTTCAACTGCTCGTCGTTCATGGGCCCGTCGGAAGCTCCAAAATCGACGGTGCCCTCGGTTATCTGCCTGATTCCGCCGCCTGACCCGATCGATTGATAGTTAATCTGAACTTGGGAATTCTTCTTCTGGTACTCGTCGAACCATTTTGAATACACGGGATACGGGAAAGTCGCGCCAGCCCCATTGATAGAAAGTGCGGCATGCACCAAAACAGATATCACCATTGTGAGGGCGAGGGTAACCACGCTCACGCCTGCGATTCGCTTCATGTATTTTCTCTCCATCTTCACGATTTACCGGCTTGGATGCCCCCAGTGTCCCCCTCCTGTGTTACAGGATTGTTACAATCAGGCAGGGGTTTCCTTGCAATTAGGCGGCTCAATTAGAGGTAAGAAAGGCGCTCAACGAGCGGATTCAGGCCGAGTAGTGACGTTAGTCCCAGGCCGCAGCTCGTCCGTAGCGCGCAGCACGACTTCGTCTCCGACCCGCACATCACCGAAAATCTCGACAAGTTTTCCGTCGAGTTCCCCGGTCTGCACATTTACCCATTCCGTTTTGCCATTCCGGACGCGCACGACAAACGTTGCCTCCGTGGTCCGGGCCACGCACGAAACTGGCACAAAGAGCGTCGCATCAGATCGCCGCACCGGCCAAAGCACTTCCGGGAACATTCCGGACGCCAATCGCCCGCGGGAATTGTTGACGTCCAGCTCCACCGGCATGGTCCTCGTCTTCGCCTCAATCGAGTGCGCAATCCGCGCCACGGTCCCGGAAAATGTTTCATTCGGGAATGCCGGCACATCAAATTCAACTTTGGCTCCTGCCGCTAGCCCGGCCACATATTTTTCCGGTACAGGAACGACAAGCCGCAGCCGCGCGGTCTGCTCCACTCGGACAAGTGGCACCGCAGCCCCCGAGCCGCCGCTGGCCGGGCCGACCAGCGTTCCGGGGTGCACGTTTCGCTCCGTCACCACTCCATCGAACGGCGCACGAACCTGCAAATATCCCTCAATTTCGCTGACCGACTTCAGCGCCGCCCTGGCCGCCTCCACGCTTTCCCGCACCGCCTGCAACCGCGCGCGATCCGCTTCCGCTGCCTTCTGAGCCACTTCCAGGTCGTTTCCGGCGACCACGCCAGGAGTAGCCGACGCAGTCTTAAGCCGCTGATACGTGCTCTCGTCCGAAGCCAGCTTGGCCTCCGCCTCGATGCGTTGCGCTTCCGCGCCTTGTAGCTTGGATTGCGCTTCCGCATGCTGCGCAGCAATCTCCGGCGCCACCAGCCGGATCATCAACTGCCCTGTTTTGACTCGCGATCCGCGATCTACCGTAATAGCGTCGACGAACCCGGTAACCTTCGGAAACACCGCGACCTCTTCGTACGGCTGCAATTCTCCGGGCAGGCGCACGACAATCGCCAGCTTCCTCGAAACCACTTTGGCAACCTCGAGACTCGGGGGCGACGCGCTACCCGCCTGGCTCGCGCCGCCAGACTGCGACAATGCCGGATTCGAAGTGCAGGAAACGCACAGCCCAATGCTGCTCACCAGGGCCGCAACGAACAATTTGGCGTGCGTCATGATGCCTCTCCAGGCAAAGGGTTCCCCTGCGCCCCGCCGTCCTTCGCAAAAACACTCTGCGGATCATCCGGATCCAGCGACGGCGAGCGCACACCCGCGCGTTCTTGCACCACGGAAAAAACCGCCGGCAAAATCAGCAACGTCGTCGCCGTCGCGAACAACAGTCCGCCAATGACCGCGCGGCCGAGCGGCACCGTCTGCTGGCTCCCTTCGCCGATTCCCAGCGCAATCGGAATCATTCCGGCAATCATCGCCATGCTGGTCATCAAGATCGGTCGCATGCGCGTCTGCGCCCCATGAATGGCCGCGGTCCTTGCATCCTTTCCGTTCCTTCGGTGCTGCTCCGCAAAAACAATCAGCAGAATCGCATTCGCCACCGCTACCCCGATGGCCATGATGGCCCCCATGAAGGACTGCACGTTCAAGCTCGTCCGCGTAATAACCAGCATAAAAATCACTCCGCAGACCACCGCCGGAACGGTGGAGAGCACCACGAAAGCAAGTCTCATCGACTGGAAATTAGCGGCCAGCAGCAAAAAAATCACCAAGACAGCAATCAGCAAGCCTATCCCCAGGCTCGTCAAAGTCTGCTTCATCGGAGCAATCTGTCCTCGCACGCTGACCTTTACTCCGCGGGGCATCGCCCCCGCGCGTTGGATCGCATCATCCAACTGCCGTGCAACGCGTCCAAGGTCCACTCCGAAAACATTGGCTGTCAGTGTCACCATTCTCTGCCCGTTCAGTCGATGATACTCGCCCACGACCGTTCCATACCC
>WNFC01007758.1_pt1 | contig 11806 bp, 14 predicted proteins | sample 5400541 | NCBI WGS metagenome assembly WNFC01 (sample SAMN13153342, study PRJNA577476) | soil metagenome | isolation source: 120 cm saprolite under Douglas fir tree site 2 hole 2 replicate 1 | place: USA:California | collected 2015-04-18 | reverse complement strand
CAGCCGAACGTTCGTCAGCCCGGCGCGCTCGATGTGCGCCAGACACTTGGCGACGCCGTTGAGATAGGGCTCGCAGCCGATCAGGCCGACGTCAGGATTCTGCTCGGCTTGCCAGACCAAGTGCTCGCCCGCGCCGAAGCCGACTTCGAGCCACACGCCATCGGGCGGCAGGCTGCCGCCGAACGCCTGGGCGAGATCGATCTTGGCGGGCTCGACAGGCAGCGCGAGCGCGAGGCGGGGCAGCAGCGTCTCGAGCAGCGACTGTTGCCCGGCCCGCAATTTCTTGCCCCGCCGACGGCCATGCAGCGTCCGCCGACGAGCTTCGACCATTGCCGTCTTACATCACCACGTCGATCAGATACGGGCCCTTTTGCGACATGGCGTAGGTCAGCTGCTTGGTGAGCTCTTCGAGATTGTTCGCCTTGCCGCCGGGCACGCCCATGCTCTTGGACATCAGCGCGAAGTCGAGCGTCGGACGATCGAGGGTCAGCATGTCGATGGCGCGCGGGCCGGGGTTGGCCGCGCCGACGTCCGCGAGCTGGCTGTAGAGGATGTTGTAGGAACGGTTCGAGAAGATCATGACGCAGACGTCGAGGTTCTCGCGCGCCATCGTCCACAGCGACTGGATGGTGTACATCGCGCTGCCGTCGCCGATCATGGCGATCACCTTGCGGTCGGGACAGGCGATTGCGGCGCCGACCGCGACCGGCCCGCCGAAGCCGATCGAGCCGCCCATGTTGTTCAGCCAGTCGTGCGGCGGGGCGCCGGCGCTGAACGGGAAGAAGCCGCGGCCCGTCGTGACCGATTCGTCGACCACGATCGCGCCCTCGGGCATGGTGGCGCCGAGCGCCTGGCCCAGGCCCTCGAGCGTGAACTTGCCGGTCGGGCGATCGGGCCGGCTGGGCTGGGCGACGCCTGCCGGCTTTTCGTTCAAGGCGCCGAGCTCGGCGGCGAGCGCCTCGAGCGAGCCTAGCGGATCGCCGTCGACCGGGCAGAGCGTGGTGATCTCGCAATCCTCCGGCGACAGCACGCTCGGCTTGCCGGGATAGGCGAAGAAGGCATAGGGCGCCTTGGCCCCGCACAGCACCATCTGCTTGGTGCCCTTGAGCTGCGCCTGGGCGTTCTCGATCACGAAGTGCAGGCGCAGCACCGGCACGCGGCCGGCACCGCGCTCGATGCGCGCCGTGCCGCCTGCGCCTTGCACCTTACAACCGGTCTTGGCGGCGATCTTGCCGGCAAGCTCGAGGCCCCTGGCGCGCAACGCCCGGCCGCCGATGAACAGCATCGCCGACTGGCCGCTTTTCAGCGCCTTGGCGGCGGCGACGACGGCCTCGTTGGCGGGCTTCTGCGGTTGCGGCGTCTCCGGCGTCTCGGCCGCGCCCTCGGCCTCGGTCCACGCCGTGTCGGCCGGCAGGATCAAGGTGGCGATCTGGCCCGGCGCCACGCGCGCGGCTTGAATCGCCGCGGCGCCATCCCTGGCCACGGTCTTGGCGGTTGGCGAGGTCTTGACCCAGTGCGAGAACGGCCGCGCGATGCCTTCGATGTCGGCGGTGAGCGGCGTGTCGTACTTGATGTGATAGAGCGCGTGCTCGCCCACGATGTTGACGATGCCCGAGCCCGCCTTCTTGGCGTTGTGCAGGTTGGCCGCCGCATTGGCGAGGCCGGGACCGAGATGCAGCAGCGTCGAGGCCGGCTTGTCGGTCATGCGGTAGTAGCCGTCGGCGGCGCCGCTGCACACGCCTTCGAACAGGCCGAGCACGCAGCGCATGCCTTCGACGCGATCGAGGGCGCCGACGAAATGCATCTCCGACGTGCCGGGATTGGCAAAACAGACTTCGACGCCGCCCTTGACCAGGGTCCTGACCAGACTCTCCGCTCCGTTCATTGACGCCCCCGAACGCTGAGAAGTAACAAGAAGGGGTGCACCCTAGGACGTTGATGCCGGCCAAACCATTGCGATTGCTCGCGAATCCATGGCGAATTCCGGCAAGCGACGTTCTTGCTTTATTCTCAACGGATTATTCAGTATACTTGAACCAATAATTTCAGAACGAAAGTCATTACCCATGAGCCATTCGGTCCCCTCCGAGAGCTCGGTCATCGACACGACATTCCTCGTCGGCACCGACCTCGTCGAATTCGATCATCGCGACCTGCCGATCTACCAGACAGCTGAAGCCCGCTGGGATTGCTTCGACGAGCAGCCGTACGGCGTGCCGCTCGACCGCCTGTTCGGCGAGCCGGGCGATGTCCACATCGATGGCGCCATGCGCGAGCCGCCACAGGACATTGCCGCCTTAGGCCACGACCCGCTGGTGGTTCTCGCCTCGCTTTCCGATGGCCTGATCCTTCCGGGGTCCGAACCGCTGGCGGCGCTCGAGACCTCCGTCCACATCCAGCCCGAGGCAGCGACGAACTTCGATTTCGGCGCCGACGCCCACACCGTCGTCCATCTTCACGACGGCTGGAGCTGGGACATGGCTGGCGCCGACTGGATGTTCGGCGCCTAGGCGGAGTCGCCGAGCTCGAGCTGGACGAGGTTCACCCAGTAGGCCGCGCCGGTCGTCAGGATCTCGTCGTTGAAGTCGTAGAGCGGCGAGTGCACGTTGTGGCACCCGCCCTCCTCGGTGCCGCCGTTGCCGATCATGATGTAGGCACCGGGCTTCTTCTCCAGCATGAAGGCAAAGTCCTCGGCGCCGGAGATCGGCGGCGTGTTGGGCTCGACATTCTCGCGGCCGACCGTCAGCGCCGCCGCCTCAACCGCCAGCGAGGTCTGCTCGACGGCGTTGATCAGGGCGGGATAGCGCCGGAAATACTTGCTTTCCGCCGCGCAGCCGCCGGCCTGCGCGATGCCCGCCGCCAGCTCCGCCAAGCGGCGCTCCAGCAGCGCCCGCACGGCTGGAGAGAAGCTGCGCGCGGTCCCGCTGACAAGCACCTCCGACGGGATGACATTGGTCGAGCCGGCGTTTCCGCCTGCGATATGGCCGACGCTCAGCACCGCCGCCTGGCTGGGCGCTACGTTGCGTCCGATGATGCCCTGCATCGCCACGATGAATTGCGCGGCGACGTAGGTCGGATCGGTGCCGCGATCGGGCATGGCGCCATGGCCGCCGGTGCCCTTGAAGGTGACCTGCCAACTGTCGGAGGAAGCCAGCATAGCGCCGGAGCGGATGGCGAAGCGGCCGGTCGGGATGCCCGGCATATTGTGCATGCCGTAGACGGCGTCGCAGTTGAACTGGTCGAATAGGCCTTCCTCGATCATCACCCGCGCGCCGCCCAGCCCTTCCTCGGCGGGCTGGAAGATGAAATGCACGGTGCCGGCGAAATCGGGCGACGCCGCGAGATGCTTGGCCGCGCCCAGCAGCATCGTCGTGTGGCCGTCATGGCCGCAGGCATGCATCTTGTTGGCGTTCACCGACGCATACTCGAACTCGTTCTTCTCCTGCAGGTGCAGCGCATCCATGTCAGCACGCAAACCGATCGTCTTCTGGCCCGGCCGGTTGCCCTTCAAGGTGCCGACGATGCCGGTCTTGGCCAGCCCGCGATGGATTTCGATCCCCCAGGATTGAAGCTTGTCGGCGACGATCTGCGAGGTCCGCTGCTCCTCGAAGGCGGTCTCGGGATGGCGGTGGATGTCGCGGCGGATGGCGGTGAGGCCGGCGTGGTCGGCCGCCAGGAGATCGGGCGTGAATCGGGTCATGGTCTTCCTTTCGCAGGAGCCAAGACTAGCCGCCGCGCGGGCGTCCCGTCGAGCAAGCCGGTCGGCGCCAGGCGCTACAAGTGACTGTCGCGCGGACGGCGCCCGGCCTATAGAGTGGGGGCCGGTCCGCAGCGGGTCGCAGAGAAGGGAACTTCGCATGACCTACAGACTGTGGTGGACCGTCGGTTACACCTGCACGACGGAGCGGCAGTTTCTCGCGGCCAAGCCCCGTCTGGTCCCGGCCGTCTACGAGATGCTGGACGATGCGCTGCGCCGGGCCGCGCAAGTCGCCCGGGCGGGCGGTGTGGCGTGGCTGATCGAGGGCGACGACAAGACGCGGCTCGAGCGCGGCCAGGTCGAACAGACGTTGCGCAAGCGCAGCCAGGAACTGGAACCCCAGGCGCCGCCGACCGATCGGCCCAGGCGATATAGCGGCCAGTAGGAACGAAAGTCGGCGAGCCATGATGGGCCGGTCCCGAGGAGATGTAGTCATGCAGCTGACGGCGGTCCTTATTCCAGCTCCGGAAGGCGGATACATCGCAAATAATCCAGAAACCGGCACGACCTCCCAAGGGGAGACGATCGAGGAGGCCTTGGCCAATTTGCGTGAGGCCACGGAGCTCTATCTTGAGGAATTCCCTTTGCCGTCGAGCGGCGGGCCCTTCATTACGACCTTCGAGGTCGCCGTGAATGCCTAGCCTGCCGAACGTTTCGGCGCGCGAAGCAATTCGCGCCCCGAAACGTTCGATTTCGTCATCAAGCGCCAGCGTGGCCGCCACGTCATCCTGCGACGCGGATCGACCGGATGCGCCGTGCCGGACCACAAGGAATTGAAGATCGGCACCTTGAACGGCATTCTGAAGCAAGCCGGCGTTTCGGCTGATGAATTCGTCGCTGCGCTGAAATAGCCGTCAAGGATTGTCAGGGCCGGACGGGGTGGCGCAGCCCAGCCCGGCGCGCTAAACCCGCGCCGCCATGCTCCTGTTTCCCGCCATCGATCTCAAGGACGGCAAGTGCGTGCGGCTGCTGCGCGGCGACATGGCGCGCGCCACGGTGTTCAACGACAGTCCCGCCGCCCAGGCCAAGGCCTTCGCCAATGCCGGCTGCGAATGGCTGCACCTGGTCGATCTCAACGGCGCGGTCGAGGGCCATCCGGTGAACCGCGCGGCGGTCGAGAGCATCCTCAAGGAGGTGGCGGTGCCGGCGCAGCTGGGCGGCGGCATCCGCACCATCGAGAGCATCGCCCAATGGATCGATTCAGGCGTCAAGCGGGTGATCCTGGGCACCGTCGCGCTCAAGGAGCCGGGCCTGGTGAAGGCGGCCTGCCGGCAGTGGCCGGGCCAGGTCGCGGTCGGCATCGACGCCCGCGACGGCATCGTGGCGGTCGACGGCTGGACCAAGCAGAGCACGGTGCGCGCGCTCGACCTGGCGTTGCGCTTCGAGGACGCCGGCGTGTCGGCCATCATCTACACCGACATCGACCGCGACGGCGCCCTGGGTGGCGTCAATGTCGACGCCACCATCACCTTGGCCCAGCACCTCACCACGCCGGTGATCGCCTCGGGCGGCGTGAGCTCGCTCGACGACCTGCGCGAATTACGGCCGGCCGAGGAGTACGGCATCATCGGCGCCATCGTCGGCCGCGCGCTCTACGATGGCCGGGTCACCGTGCCGGACGCCATCCGCGTCCTGAAAGGCGACTAGGCCGGTGCTGAAGGTCCGCATCATCCCCTGTCTCGACGTGCATGACGGCCGCGTGGTCAAGGGCGTGCAGTTCGTCGACCTGCGCGACGCCGGCGACCCGGTCGAGCAGGCGCGCGTCTACGACGCCGCCGGCGCCGACGAGCTCACCTTCCTCGACATCACGGCGAGCCACGAGAACCGCGACACCATCCTCGACGTGGTGGCGCGCACGGCCGAGCAGTGCTTCATGCCGCTCACCGTGGGCGGCGGCGTGCGTGCGCTCTCCGACATCCGCCGCCTGCTGCTGGCCGGCGCCGACAAGGTCTCGATCAATTCCGCCGCCGTCGCGCGGCCCGATTTCGTGCGCGAGGCGGCCGAGAAATACGGCGACCAATGCATCGTGGTGGCGATCGACGCCCGCCAGACGGCGCCCGGCAAATGGGAGGTCTTCACCCATGGCGGGCGCAAGGGCACGGGGCTGGACGCCGTCACCTGGGCGCGCCGCATGACCGATTCGGGCGCCGGCGAGATCCTGCTCACCTCGATGGACCGCGACGGCACCAAGTCGGGCTTCGACCTCGCGCTGACTCGCGCGGTGTCGGATGCCGTGCCGGTGCCGGTCGTCGCCTCGGGCGGCGTCGGCACGCTCGATCACCTGGTCGAGGGCGTGATCCGGGGCGGCGCCTCGGCGGTGCTCGCCGCCTCGATCTTCCATTTCGGCGAATTCACCATCGCCCAGGCCAAGGAGCGGCTGGCCCAAGCCGGCGTTCCGATACGACAAATCTCGCGCGCGGCGTGATTTTGGCGTAAAATGACAAAAGCGCCCGGCCAAGAGGCGCGTGTCGATCGCCCGTTTCCTTGGGCGGCGGAGTTCCCCCTGAATGGCCAAGCACAAGAAAGCTAAAAAGGCGCACAAAAAGAAGCGCCAGAACGGTCTTGCAAGCATCGACGAGCACGTGCTCGACCGGCTTTATTCCGTGATCGACAGTCGCAAGGGCGCCGATCCCGACACGTCCTACACCGCCCGCCTGTTCAGCCGCGGCCGCCAGCAGATCGCCAAGAAGCTGGGCGAAGAGGCCGTCGAAGCGCTGATCGAAGGCATCCGCGGCAACCGGGCCGGGCTGATCGGCGAAAGCGCCGACGTGCTTTATCACCTCCTGACCCTGTGGGCCGCGACCGGCGTGAAGCCCCAGGCGGTCTGGGGCGAGCTGTCCCGCCGCGAGGGCCTGTCGGGCATCGCCGAAAAGGCCGCGCGCAAGCGCACGTGACGGCAAAAGGTGACAACGAAGTTGTCATCGCGGGCGGAGTAACCTCCGCCCTGAAGCGAAGCGAAGGTATTATTGCGGCCTCAAAGGCCCCTCGCCCTTCGGGTTCGGGGTGACAGCCGAGTTCGGAGCTCCCATGGCCGCCTACGATCGCAACAACGTCTTCGCCCGCATCCTGCGCGGCGAGCTGCCGTGCAAGAAGGTCCATGAGGACGCCTTTGCGCTGGCCTTCCACGACATCCATCCGCTGGCGCCGGTGCATGTCCTGGTGATTCCCAAGGGCGAATACGTCTCCCAGGCCGATTTCTGCGCCACCGCGCCAGCCGAGCTGGTGGTGGGCTTCTGGCGCGCCGTGGCCAAGGTCGCGCACGACCTCGGGCTCGAGCCGCAAGGCTATCGCATCGTCGCCAATCACGGCCCCAATGGCGGCCAACTCGTCTTCCACTTTCATGTCCATGTGTTCGGCGGCCGACAGATGAGCCATCGCATGGGCAACATGCCGCGGCCTGGCGACAAGGAATGATCCCTCGCCGCGTCCTGCTGGCGGCGGGCCTCCTCGCGCCCGTGACGGCGCGCGCCCAAACCGGGGGCAAGGGCTTTTATAGCAGCGGCACCAAGCAGCGCGCCGTGCGCTTCGCCGGCAGCGACGGCGCGAGCCTGGCGGGCACCCTGCTGTTGCCGATCAAAAGCGAGCTCGGGCGGGTGCCGGGGATCGTGCTGGTGGCTGGCAGCGGGCCAACCGACCGCGACGGCAACAACTCGCTGGTTCCCGAACGCATCGATCTCCTGAAGCAGCTCGCCGAATTGCTGGCCCGGGCGGGCATCGCCACCTTGCGCTACGACAAGCGTGGCATCGGCGGCTCCACGCCGCGACCGCGCGGTGCACTGCAGGAACAGGAGCGCTTCTTCGCCTGGGACAATTTCGTGGGCGACCTGGTGGCCGCGCACGGCGAGCTGATCAGGCACGACGAGATCAAGCCCTACGCCACCGCCCTGCTCGGCCACAGCGAAGGCGGCCTTTTGGCGCTCGCCGCCGTGCCGGAGATCACCAAGAGCCGGCCACACGGCCTGGCGCTGACGGCGACGCCCGGCCGGCCGATGCGCGACATCTTGCGCGCCCAGATTGCCCGCAACGCACCCCAACTTCTCGACGGCGTCGAACGCACCATGGCCACGATCCAGGCCAGCGGCCATGTACCGGCCGATCTGCCGCGCGAGCTGGAGGTGGTGTTTCCGGCCTATGCCGGTCCGTTCCTGCGGCGGCTGCTGTCGTTCGACCCGGCGCAGGTGCTGCTTGGGCTCGAGCTGCCTTGCCTGGTCGTGCAGGGCGCGGCCGACCGCCAAGTGGTGCCGATGGAGGACGTGCAGCCGCTGATCGACGCCCTGGGCAAGCGCGGCGCGCCAGGCGAAGCGGTGGTCATTCCCGGGGTCAGCCACAATCTCAAGCTGATGCCGTGGCCCGCCGATACCGGCTTCGGCGGACCGATCGCGCCCGCCGTCGCCGCCAAGCTCACGGACTGGCTGGTCCCATTGCTGGGTGCTTGATCGCTCACCGAAGGGGGCCGATCATCGCGCCGACAACGGAGGAAGCAGCATGGCCGCGACGGTGTGCGCGCTCACCCCTTCAGTGGGCGCGGAGATTTCCGGCGTCGATCTCAGGGGCTTGAGCGACTCTGATTTCGCCGCCGTCGAGCGCGCCTGGACGACCCATTCGATGATCCTGCTGCGCGGCCAGACGCTCAGCGACGACGATCTCCTCTCTTTCAGCAGGCGCTTCGGCGAACTCGATCCGCCGCCCAACCAGGAGCGCGGCCGCATCAGCCCGCCGGGCTATCCCGACATCTATGTCGTGTCCAACGTGCTCGATGCCAAAGGCGATCCGATCGGCGCGCTGGGCGCGGGCGAGGCGGTCTGGCACACCGACATGAGCTATCTCGACCGGCCGCCCGATGCCTCCATGCTCTATTCCCTGGAGATCCCCGAAAGCGGCGGCAGCACCTGGTTCTGCGGCATGCAGGCCGCCTGCGACGCACTGCCTGCCGAGCTCAGGCGCCGGATCGAGGGCCGGCGCATCAAGCACGACGGCACCTACAATTCGGGCGGCTATTTGCGCCAGGGCGTGACGCCGACCGACGATCCCCTGGCCGCGCCCGGCGCCTGGCATCCGGCAATCCTGCGCCATCCGGCCAACGGCCGCGCCACGCTCTATCTCGGGCGCCGGCGCAATTCCCATGTCGAAGGCTATGCGCGCGAAGAGTCCGACCGGCTCCTCGAAGCGCTATGGGCGCATGCCACCCAGCCGCAGTTCGTCTACCAGCATGTCTGGAAGCTGGGCGACCTCGTGATGTGGGACAACCGTTCGACCATGCATCGGCGCGATCCGTTCGACGGCACAGCGCGGCGCATCATGCATCGCACCCAGATCAAGGGCAGCCACAGGCCCGTGGCGTTCGGGACGGCCGTCGCGGCCTGAACCAGCAACCGGAGGAAACATGCGCCGGCAGAAGAAGTTTTATGCCTGGGGCTACGCCGACGAGGACCTGACGCCGGAAGAAATCAAGCCGTGGGAAGCCGAGATCGCCCAGCGCTACGGCCTCAACAGTTTTGACGTGACGCCGCCGCCCAAGCCCGAAGAGATCACCTTGCGCGCCCCGCGCGTCTCGGTGCCGCCCGGACTGCAGTCGATCGTTCGGACCGACCACCTGACGCGGCTGGAACACAGCTACGGCAAGGCGGGCTTCGACACCACGCGCATGTTCATGCGCTCGGTGCCCCATCCGCCGGATGCCGTGGCGTTTCCCGAGAACGAGTCCGACATCGTGCGCCTGCTCGACTGGTGCGATGAGATCGGCGCCAAGGCGATCCCCTATGGCGGCGGCTCCTCGATGGTGAAGGGCATCGAGCCGCCGGCCGCGGCCGAGAAGGTTTTAACCATCTCGACGCGCCACATGGACAAGGTGCTGGAGGTCGACGCGGTGAGCCAGGCCGCGCGCATCCAGGGTGGCGTCTACGGTCCGGCCATCGAGGACCAGTTGCGCGACACGCCCTTCACCATGCGCCACTACATGCAGGCCTATCGCTGCTCGACCTTGGGCGGCTGGATCGCCACGCGCTCGGGCGGCCACTACGCCACGCTCTACACCCACATCGACGACTTCGTCGAAAGCACCCGGGTGGTGACGCCGGCCGGCACCTTGGAGACGCGCCGCCTGCCGGGCTCCGGCGCGGGGCCCAGCCCTGACCGGATGTTTTTAGGCTCCGAGGGCATTTTGGGCATCATCACCGAAGCCTGGGTGCGGCTGCGCAAGAAGCCGACCTTCCGCGCCTCGGCGTCGGTACGCTTCAAAAATTTTTTCGCCGGTGCCGACGCGGTGCGTGGCATCACCCAGGCCGGCCTCTATCCCGCCAATTGCCGATTGCTCGAAGCACGCGAGGCGCTACCCGGCATTCCGTGGAGCAGCGAGGAGGCGGTGCTGGTGCTGGCCTTCGAATCGGCCGATCACCCGCTCGATGCCTGGATGGCGCGGGCGCTGGAGATCTGCCGCGACCATGGCGGCGTGGCCGATCCGACGGCCGACGACGAGAACGCGCACCGCTCCGGCGCCGCCGGTGCGTGGCGTAACAAGTTCATCCGCGCGCCACACTATGGCGAGCATGCCGTGGCCCGCGGCATCCTGTCCTCGACCTTCGAGACCTCGATGACCTGGGAGCGCTTCCGCGACTTCCACCAGAAGATCTCCCAGATCACCCGGGACACGATCAAGCGCGTGACGGGCCGCGACGGCACGGTCACCTGCCGCTTCACTCATGTCTATCCTGACGGGCCCTGCCTCTACTTCACCTTCGGCGGCATTTTGGACAAGCGCGTCGCGCTCGATCAGCTCATGGAAGTGCTGTCGACCTGCACGGCGGCGACGGTCGAGCACGGCGGCACCACCACGCACCATCACGCCGTCGGCCGCTTCCACCGGCCGTTCTATGACAAGCAGCGGCCCGAATTGTTTGCCCGCGCGCTGCGCGGCGCCAAGCGCGAACTCGATCCCAAGGGCATGATGAATCCCGGCGTGCTGATCGATCCGTGAGGCGGCGATGGACTATCTCACCGGCCCCCTGCTGGCGTTCCTCGGTATTTCTGCCCTGGTGATCATGACGCCGGGTCCGGACACGGCCATCACCATCCGCAATACCTTGACAGGGGGCCGCGCCGGCGGCGTCGCCACGGCGCTGGGCGTCGCTACCGGTCAGGCGATCTGGGCGCTGGCCACCAGTGCCGGTATCGTTGCCCTGCTCGTCGCCTCCGAGCCGCTGTTCCTGGCGGTGAAGTATGCCGGCGCCGCCTATCTGGTGTGGCTTGGGCTGCGGTCGCTGCGCGCAGCCTTTCGGCCGGCGACTGGCCAGAGCGCGATTGCGACCGCGCGACCGCTCACACCGGGCGCCGCCTTCAGCCAGGGTGTGATAAGTGATCTCAGCAACCCCAAGATGGCGGCCTTCTTCACCAGCCTGTTGCCGCAGTTCGTGCCGTCCGACACGGCGAGCTTCGCGGCCCTGGTCCTGCTCGGGTTGTTGTTCAGCCTGCTGACATTTTTTTGGCTGGTGTTCTATACGCTGGCGATCGCGCGGATCGGCAAGGTGCTGCGCCGCCCGGCAATCCGGCGCGCTCTCGAAGGCATCACCGGCGCGGCCTTGATCGGTCTTGGGCTGAAGCTTGCGACCGAAGACCGTTGAAGGAGATCGATCGATGACCAGGACCTACAAGGGAAGCTGCCATTGCGGCAAAGTCCGCTACGAGGCCGACCTCGACTTGAGCGCCGGCACGGGCAAGTGCAACTGCTCGATCTGCACCAAGCGGCGCTACTGGGGCGCCATCATCAAGCCGGAGGCGTTTCGCCTGCTCGCGGGCGAAGGCGAGCTGGCCGACTATCAGTTCGGCACCAAGAGCGGCCATCACCGGTTCTGCAAGACCTGCGGCATCCCGGCGTTCGGCCACGGCTACATCGAGCAGATCGGCGGCGCCTATTATTCGGTGAACCTCGCCTGTCTCGACGATCTCGACCCGACGGAGCTCGCCGAGGCGCCGGTCAAGTACATGGATGGCCGTCACGACAACTGGTGGAATGCGCCGGCCGAGACGCGGCATCTGTGAAGGAGTCCGGCCTGG
>WNFC01028054.1_pt1 | contig 11807 bp, 12 predicted proteins | sample 5400541 | NCBI WGS metagenome assembly WNFC01 (sample SAMN13153342, study PRJNA577476) | soil metagenome | isolation source: 120 cm saprolite under Douglas fir tree site 2 hole 2 replicate 1 | place: USA:California | collected 2015-04-18 | reverse complement strand
GATTTCAGCGGTGGGCTCGCTACGCGCCGTGCTCAAGTTTTGAGTGTTGTTGTCGGTGCGTACACAGTGGGTCTCATTATGTTAACTACTCTTGCCCTGGTATGGTCTGAACCATTTCCTACAACTCTAGATTTAATGTGGGGAAGTGTGGCAGGTTTGGCGGGCGCCGTAGGGCTGGTAGCCTTCTACCAGGCGTTGGCAGTCGGTCGGATGGGCATCGTTGCTCCGATTGCCGCAATGCTTTCTGCTGCATTACCTGTACTATTTGGTGCGTTTTTTGAGGGGCTACCAGGACCACTACAACTCATTGGTTTCGTGCTTGCTTTAATTGCTGTAGGACTTATCTCGGGCCTCGGAGTAGTGAAAGGGCGTCCTAAGGGTTCAGGTCTGGCATTACTGGCGGGGCTAGGTTTTGGAAGTTTCTTCATCCTTATCAGCCGAGTCAGTAATGGTGCCGTTTTTTGGCCACTTGCGGCTGCAAGGCTCTCCTCTCTTCTCTTTTTGCTTTCTGTTGTACTCATCAGGCGCCAGAAGGTGCTACCTGAAAAGTCAGTCTGGCCTGTGGTATTTTTAGCAGGAGCGCTCGATGTGGCAGGGAATGTATTCTTCGTGCTCGCGACGCATGCTGGGCGACTCGATGTCGCTGCGATCCTCTCATCTTTGTACCCAGCTGTAACCGTTCTATTGGCAACTATTATTCTCAAGGAACGAGTGACTCGATTACAGGCTATTGGTATATTTGTTGCGCTGGTGGCAATTCCGTTGATCTCGATATGAAACGCACAAGCAGGGTACTCCCAGCGCAATCCACATACTGGAGGAATACCCTGCCGAGTATCTGCTCAGGAATTGATACTACCCTGCTCTTGCTGGCGCAGCCTGTAGCGTTGTATTTTACCGGTGCCGGCACGAGGCAACGCATCGCAGAACTCAATGGCGCGTGGATATTTATAAGGGGCGATGCTTTGCTTGACGAAATCCTGCAACGTCTTTATCAGAGCGGTATCTCCGGCATAGCCAGGCTTGAGCACCACGAACGCCTTGACGATGGTACCGCGTTCCACATCGGGCGCGCCTACAACAGCACACTCTGCCACGGCAGGATGCATAAGCAAGGCTCCTTCTACCTCCGGCCCAGCAATGTTGTAGCCAGCCGCGACGATCATGTCGTCTGTGCGCGCCTGGAACCAGAAGTAGCCATCATCATCCATCATATACGCATCACCAGTGAGGTTCCAACCATGCTTAACATAAGTGCGCTGGCGTTCGTCGTCCAGATAGCGACATCCAGTAGGTCCCTTCACACCCAATCGCCCAATTTTGCCGGGTGGCAACTGTTGACCGTTCTCGTCAAGGATACATGCCTGGTAGCCCGGCACCACTTTGCCCGTGGCACCGGGGCGCACTTCGGCACCGGCTGAAGCAATAAAGATATGTAGCATCTCGGTGGAGCCGATACCATCTACCATCTCGATGCCGGTCGCTTCGCGCCACATCGTGCGAGTAGAAACCGGTAGCCACTCACCCGCGGAAACACTTTGCCGCAGCGTCGTGAGATCAGACCTGTCGGCGATTTCCGCCATCTGGCGATAGAAGAGCGGAGTGGACCAGGCGATGGTCGCTCGGTAGTCTCTAATAGCCGAGAGAAGAGTTTCGGGCGTCAGTTTCTCTAGCAAGACCGTCGCGGCACCCACACGCATCGTGAAAATAAGCAATGCGCCAAGCCCAAAGGTAAAGGCCAGCGGAGGCGTCCCAATAGAGATATCATCCGGTGCCATACGGAGAACCGATTTCGGGAAACAATCGCAGGCAGCGAGGATATCGCGATGAAAATGCATGGATGCCTTCGGTTGGCCAGTCGAGCCCGAAGTGAAGGCGATCAGCACTGTATCTTCGGCGGCAGTGTCTACCGCGCTGAAAGGCTCATTCCACGCTTTCATGCGTGCCTCAAGCCCCTCGGTGGAAGAATCATTGAAATACATGATCTGTTGTAGCACCGGGCAGCGCTGCTGCGCCGCTTTCAGTTCGGCATCCAGTCGCCGGTCGCAGATAGCGGCACTGATCTGCGCTTTCTCAATAACGTCAACCAGTTCTTTTTCACGCAGCAGAGGCATTGTTGCTACCACGATGAGTCCGGCTTTGGCGACGGCGCACCAGCAGATGGCCAACATGGCGTTGTTAGCACTGCGCAGAAGCACACGATTGCCGGGAACCAGCCCCATGTCATGTGTCAACACATGGGCTACTTTGTCGACCTGCGTCTGCATCTGTGCATAGGTCAAGACGCCTTCGGCGCTAAAAATCGCTGGATGATCGCCATGTCCCTGGTGAATCTTCGTATCCAACAGTTCAACAATGCAATTCAAGCGGTCGGGGTACTGTAATTCGGGGATCGTAAAGATCATGTCGGGCCACTGGACGCGCGGTGGCAAATTGTCGTGTGCAAAGGTATCAATGTGAGCTGAATATACACTCATTGTGTTCCCTCCTTTGGAAACAAAGATGCGATTTCGGAATGAGTCGCACAACCCCTCCGCGTAGCTGGTAGGTGCGGACTGTTCCGAAGATGCGTGGTACGTATGCTTAAGTATACATTACAGTGGTTTATCCACCACGTCCGACCAACTCGCGTGGATTGCCATGCATCAGTACAGCTTCTGATGCTGCCTTCATCGCTGCCTCTGTAGCGAAAAGCTTGGCAATCGATGTAGCTTTTGTTGCGGGTAATCCTTGATCTTTCACCCATGCGGCACGATAGACGAGTAGTCGAGCTGCCTCTACGCCGGCAGCCATATCAGCCAGCGTCGCCTGAATCATTTGAAAGTCCGCAATGCGCTGACCGAACTGGTGGCGCTGTGTTGCATAGGCGATACAGGCATCCAGACAGGCCTGCGCGATGCCAAGCGCGCCTGCGGCTACTCCCAGGCGACCACGATCAAGGGCAGACATCGCGACTTTGAAACCTTCTCCTGGGGCGCCAAGTAAAGCACTTTTATGCACCCGGCAATCTTTAAGAGTAATGTGTACGTGTTCTGATGCGCGATGGCCCAATTCCTTGCCCGGCATAGGCTCTCGGTGAAAACCAGGAGTACCGGTTTCGATCAGAAAAGCGCAGATGCCTTTATGGCGAGCTGAGCGGTCACGACTTGCGAATACGATAGCGATATGAGCACTGGTGCCGTTAGTGATCCAGATTTTCTCGCCATTCAGGACGTAGTAATCTCCTTCTTCCCTGGCAGTGCTTTCCATACTGGCTACGTCTGACCCTGCGTTTGGTTCGGTTAGAGCGTAACAGCCGATCCACTCACCGGTGGCCAGTTGTGGAAGGTAACGACGCTTCTGTTCTTCGGTGCCCCAATCACGAATGCAGAGGGAGACGAGGCTTGTATGAACGGTCAAGAAACCTCGTACGGAGGAATCGACCCGTCCCAGTTCTTCGCAGAGCAAGGCGTAACTTACATAGTCCATGCCCGAGCCGCCGTACTCAGGCTCGATTGGTCCTGCCAGGAAGCCCAATACGCCCATGCGCTTGACCAGATGTAAAGGGAATACGCCTTTCTCGTCTGCTGCGCGTGCTAGTGGCGCCACCTCTTGTTCGGCGAACTGGCGTGCCTGTTGTTGGATGCGCTTTTGTTCGGATGTAAGTTCGAAGTCCATGGATGCTCTTTTCGTATTTGATCTAACCGGGCGACGCGAGCCGGCGACCGCGAGCCGGGCGACCACGAGGGTCGCCCCTACATTTCTGTCAAGGCGACTGCGAGCCGGGCGACCGCGAGGGTCGCCCCTACATTTCTGTGTCAATTACGGCAAAACCTTCTATTTCGACGAGTGTTTCGTTTTGGAAAAAGCGTGAAACCTCGAACAGGGCCATTGCCGGATAGTAGGCGCCGAAGAACGATCGATGCACTATGCCCAGGGGTTCGAGAAGTGCGAGATAGTCATCTCTGTCGCGAATAAAAATATTTAACTTTGTAATATCTTGCATCTTTCCACCTGCGGCTTCGACAACGGTTTGAAGATTGCGAAGTGTCTGTTCGTATTGAGCCACCAGATCTCCGGGTGCCGTGATCTGCCCCCCGGCATTGCTGCCAGTTTGACCCGCTAAGAAGAGCAGGCGTCCACCAGTTACAAGGACACCGTGGCTAAATCCAACGGGACGTGCAAGGGTTGGTGGATTGATGATAGTTTTTTCCATGTTAAGTGCTCTACCTTCCAATGAACTTTGGCTTTTCTTTTGCCTTGAAAGCCTCGAAGAAGCGGCGGTGGTCGTCTCCCATGAGCATGAGAGCCTGTGCCTGGGCTTCGGCTTCAATTGCAGAGACAAGATCCATGCTCAATTCGTGGTTGATCATATGCTTGGTCATCGAGATGGCAAAGATTGGTCCCTGTGCGAGTCGTTTGGCCCATGCGTTTGCTGAGGGCAACAAATCATTGTGGGATACCACGCGATTCACGAGTCCATAGCGTTCAGCGGTGGCAGCGTCAATAGTATCGCCGAGCATCAATAGCTCGCTAGCGCGGCCCAATCCGACGATTCTTGGCAATAAATAACCGGCTCCCATATCGGCCCCGGTCAGACCCACTTTAGTGAAGAGGAAAGCAAAGCGAGCCTTCTCAGAGGCGATGCGTAAATCAGCAGCCAGAGCTATTACCGCTCCTGCTCCGGCGGTCATGCCATTGACGGCAGCGATGATCGGCTTATCCAGCAAGCGCATATTTTGCACAACTGCCCCGGTCATGCGCGTGAACTCGAGATGACCTTTCAAATCGCGTTTGAGCAGTTCACCGATGATTTCGTAAACATCGCCACCCGAGCAGAAATCGTCACCTGTGCCGGTAAGCACAATGGCGCGCACAGCATCGTCGTAGCGCGAGGTTTCAAACAGATCACGAAGCTGGGCGTAGACCTCAAAAGTCAGTGCGTTCATCACTTCGGGGCGATTGAAGGTTAGCGTCGCTATGCCATCGCTCACTTCATAGAGGAAATCAAAGAAATTATGACATCAGACCGCCGCCATCGACATTGATGGCCTGGCCTGTGATGCCCCGGTTGATATCCTGCGCCAGGAAGACTGCGATTGCTGCGACCTCTTCCGTCTCAATCAGGCGTTTCTGTGGACTCGAATTTTCTAATGCCTCGCGCGCTTTTGACTCGGGCATTCCTGTACGAGCCACGATGTTGCTGACACTCGCATAGGTCATAGGTGTATTCACGTACCCGGGACAGATGGCATTGACCGTAATATTGTATGGCATCAATTCGACAGCAAGGGCACGTGTGAGGCCGAGCACACCATGTTTCGCTGCTGTATATGCGGCGATATAGCTTCCCCCAGCTCTGGAGGCAATGGAGGCGATATTGATGATACGACCATAGCGCTGTTCAATCAATGCCGGGACGAAAGCCTTAGTTACGTAGTAGACACTGGTTAGATTGATGGAGAGCATGCGATGCCAGAGTTCATCGGAATGGTTCAAAAACTTGTGGCTGCCAGCATTGCCTGCGTTATTGACTAGAATGTCTATACCGCCTAGCCCCTCGATGAGGGTTGTGGCCATGTGGGTGACCTGTTCAGGATCGGTCACATCGCAAGAAATCGCCAGGCTTTGGCAACCTAAGGCGTGAATTTCGTCAACGAGCTGTACGATTTCAGAAGGAGTACGGGCAGTCACAGCCACATTTGCTCCTGCCTGCGCAAGGGCTAAGGCGATACTACGACCGATACCTCGTCCCGCGCCGGTGACTACTGCACGCTTTCCAGCAAGCAGGCGGCTGTTTTCGTTTGACATAGATAATGATCCTCCAATCGCACTCTTAAAGGTCTGCTTAGAAAGTCCTTTGTCTAGGAAACTGGTGTAGTCCAGTAGTGATCATTCAATTGTGGTGAGTCCATAATGCACAGATCAGCGCGGCCAGCAGCCAGCATAGTATTGACTTCGTCGCTTGTAGTTAGATATCCGCCGACCATCGTGAGAATACCTGCCTCGTTGCGTATCCTGTCGCTGAATGGTGTCAGGAAACTCCGGCCATAGGCGGGTTCGCTGTCAATGGTTGTCTGGCCTGCTACTACCGCGATTATATCACACCCATGCTCTTTGAACATTTTAGCGACTACTACTGCGTCATCAACTTCAAAGCCACCCTTGACACAGTCACTGGAAGAGATGGTGACAGAGATTGGCTTGTCCTTGGGCCAGGCTGCACGCACGGCATCGAATATTTCCAGGGGAAAACATATTCGATGCTCCAGATCTCCACCATACTCGTCATAGCGAAGATTAGTCAATGGTGAAATGAAGCTTGCCAACAGATAGCCATGAGCAAAGTTAAGTTGCAGTACATCGAAATCTGCTTCGAGAGCTCTCTGAGCGGCGCGTACAAAATCTTCGCGCATATGGTCCATATCGACTCGATCCATCTCTTTGGGAAGCTGGCTAGATGGCGTATAAGGTGTTGATGATGCTGAAAGTAGTGACCAGTTGTCGTCGTGTAGCGGCCTATCCAGTCCCTGTGCTCTTGGACGGGTCGAGCCACGGCGTCCGGCATGGTTCAAGTGGATTGCGACCTTTGCTGGTGTTTGGCTATGAATGAAATCGACGATTTGTTTCCATGCCTCAACATGGTTTGCATTGTATATGCCGACGCTTTCTGGCGTGATGCGTCCCTCAGCGGAAATTGCCACGTGCCCGGTTACTACTAATCCAACTCCACCTGACGCTGCGATACGCAACTGTTGTATATATGCTTTATCCGGCATGCCATTTTGCGCTGCACAAGTGGAAAGCGGTGATAAGACCGCACGATTGGACAGATTGATGGTACGCAATCTCAATGGTGAGAACAAGGGTGGTGGAGCAACTAGACCCTTCGCTGCGCTCAGGGTGACACCCGGTGTGAACAAGGGTGGTGGAGCAACTACAGACCCTTCGCTGCGCTCAGGGTGAGAGCCAGCCGTGGTGTTAAGCATTGAATTGGCTTTCTGCGCAGTCCAGCGATCAACCATGTCTCCGAAACGCGGATCGCGTAACCGGAGGTCGTCATAGGTAATTCTGCCACTGCGGGTAAGCAAATTGAAGGTGAACTGCACCGGGTCGAGGGTCAGATAACGCTTGAGTGTTTCAAAATAGGCCTGGCTTTCCCTGGCAGCTTTTTGAAAGATCTCAACAACAGGTTTTCGCTCCAGTTCATATTCATTCAAGGCTGTTTCCAGGTCGCTGTGCTGTTCTAGTGCACTGGCAAGAGCTATAGCGTCCTCCATCGCCAGCTTTGTTCCCGAGCCAATGGAGAAGTGGGCAGTGTGTATGGCGTCACCGAGCAACACCATGTTCTTATAGTGCCAGTGCTGTGTTTTAAGCGTGGGGAAGCTAATCCATTTCGAATTGTTTGACAACAGGGTGGCTCCGTCAAGATTATCTGCGAGAAGTTGCTGGCAATATGCAAGACTTTGAGCCTCATCTGCCTTGTCGAGACCTGCTTTCAGCCAGGAAGCCTCGTCACATTCAATGATAAAGGTACTTGTTGTGCCGTTGAAGGGATAGGAGTGGACTTGAAATAAACCATGTTCATTTTCGCGGAAAATAAACGTGAAGGCATCAAGCACTTTATTAGCGCCAAGCCAGATGTACCTGGCCTTGCCGTATTCCAGACTGGGTTTGAAACTCGATTCATACGATTTACGCACAATACTGTTGAGACCATCGGCGGCAATGAGCAGGTCGTAGTCTCCAAGCCCGGCAAGTTCGTTTATCTCGCAACTGAAATGTATGTTGATACCGAGTTCGTGGCAGCGACGTTGCAGAATGTTCAGCAGGCTTTTGCGCGAGATACTGGAAATAACATGTCCTCCGCAACTTATCTTCTGATCTCGATAATACACATCGATAGCATCCCAGATCACGAACTGATCGGTGATCTGTTCGTATGTTTTATTATCGGCCCTCTGGAAGGAGGCCAGTGTGCGATCTGAAAAAACGACGCCCCAGCCATAGGTGACGTCTGCCGCATTGCGCTCGATAATGGTGATGTCGTGCGCAGGATTGGTCTTTTTGATGAGCAGGCTGCTGTAGAGTCCTGCCGGACCTCCACCAAGAATGACTATCTTCATCCGGCCCACCTCCTACCTTGTCCAAGAAGTATCTCGGCAAGGCGGTCGAGTTGAGCAAGATCGGGTACAGTAGGGAAAAGCACCAGCTCATCGCATCCTGCATCTTGATAGCCACGAATGAACTGAGCTATGGCTTGAGGACTTGTGAGAATGCCTGCCGCGATTCTCTCCGCAAAGGGACCGGTGAAAGCGTAGTAATCTCTCAGATAGCGAGAGCCTGCTTCCTCAACAGCGTCATTGCCGAGAGCGAAGTAGCCTTGCGCCCAGAGTTGCGGTTTGCCAGGGCGGCCTGCATCACTCCATGCTGCATAGGCTTTGTCAGCGGCGCGCGCAAAGGCTCTGGGTGGTCCTCCGCCATGCACGTATCCATCGGCATAACGTACCATGCGAGCGTATCCCTGGTCACTCAAACCTCCTACCAGCAGATCTGGGCCTTTAGATCGCACTGTTTTTGGTCCTATATGGCTATCTTCCCATAGAGATCGTAATGAGGAGAGTTGTTCAGAGAGTCGCTTCCCACGACCCCGGTAGTCGACACCAGCGACGTCATAATCTTCTTTGCGTGCGCCGACCGCAAGACCTAGCACAAGCCTGCCACCTGAGAGAGCATCAAGCGAGGCAGCGGTTTTAGCCAGCAGAGTATTGTTGTGCAGAGGGCCAATGACGATAGTGGTAGCCAGTTTGATGCGGTGAGTGACGCTTGCAACTGCGCCTAGCGTAATGAGTGGATCGTAGCTATCGTAGACCAGTCGATCAAGTACTCCCAGGCTGGAGAATGGGCCCTCTTCTGCCCGGCAAGCCCATTCGATAATGAGCTGTCCATGTGCACCTGGAACAGTACTGGGTAGTCCAACTCCGACTTGCATAGACGCAACCCCTTTGTTGGTTAAAAGAAATATTGTTAACTTGCGCTAAGTATGCAACAAAGCAAATGGTATTTCAAGGTGGCAGAGATGGGTATTGAAGTTTGAAAGACGATGTTTTTACACGACGGATAAGTAAGTGAAGAATACGATTTATTTATTCACGATTATTTATTTTTCTTCTATCTTTTATTGAATAGGATGCATATAGGCTGCATTTTGCGCGGTATTTTTTAGCACAACAATAGAGTTGTTCTGATACCACAAAAAACTCTGAAGTAATTCACCACATGGTTACAAGCCTGCCTTGTGAAGAGAGTCGCAGCAGAAAAGTGAGGGTGATACAGGATTTCCTGACAATCCACATTGACAAATAGAACATAGGTACTATATACTGTACATATGTTAGTGCAATCTATACCCGACACATTAACTAAGCTTGCTCAATTGGGCAACACAACTCTCTATGAGCCGTCTGGAGATCAGCCGCAGGCGGAGCAAAAGCGTGTGCCATACCAGTCGCGTAGTCTTGATGAATGCATTACAAACGTTGTGACTCCGAAAGGCAAGAAGCCCATTCTCAAGACTATGATGACAACTGCTTGCGAGCGGAATTGCTTTTACTGTCCGTTTCGTGCCGGGCGCAGCAAGACGCAGCGTATGACTTTTTCCTCGGATGAGATGGCAGGAGCTTTCGATACGCTACAGCGTGCAAATCGGGTAGAGGGTATCTTCCTCTCTTCGGGTATCATCAAGGGGAGTGTGACCACGCAGGATAAGATCATCGATACGATTGAAATCATTCGCAATCGATACGAGTATAGGGGCTATATTCACCTTAAGATTATGCCAGGGGTGGAGTATGAGCAGTTGTACCGGGCCATGCAGTTGGCGGATCGCGTGTCGGTGAATCTGGAGGGGCCAACGCAGGAACGATTGAGCGCACTTGCTCCAAAGAAAGATTTCCAAAGGGAGTTACTGCACATGTTGCAACTGGCGGAGGGGATTCGGAGCACGCATCCGTATGAAAAGCTTGCCGGGACCGTGACACAATTCGTAGTAGGAGCAGTGGGCGATACCGATCAGGAATTACTCTCGCTCAGCAATCGTCTCTATCGACACTATGGGCTGACTCGCGCCTATTATTCGGGCTTCAGCCCAGTCACCCAAACTCCCTTTGAGAACTTGCCTGCTACCGATCCTCTCCGTGAGCATCGCCTCTATCAGGCCAGCTTTTTGCTGCGTGATTATGGTTGGAGTGTAGAGGATTTGCCGTTCCTGAGTGATGGGAACATGCTGCTAGATATGGATCCCAAACGAGCATGGGCGGAGAGGTATTTGCGAGAAGCTCCCATTGAGATCATGAAGGCAAGCCGGAGACAATTGTTGCGTGTACCGGGTATTGGGCCTGTTGGGGCTGATGCCATTCTTAAGGCCAGGCACCAGGGTAAGCTCACCGAGGTCATTGACTTACAGAAACTCGGCATCCGTGCGCCTCACCAGGCATCCCCCTATATTCTGCTAGATGGACGAAGACCATCGACACAACTTCGTCTGTTCTAGCAATCCATATGTACTCTTGTTTGGGTATTGTTGGCGAAGTGGTTTTCCATGCTTATGTTCAAGCTCATTAGCATTCACGTTGTGCTCACTGTGAGACCTCCACATTAATGACTTCACGCCGTTGGGCACTCCAAACTGACCAACCCTCTTGTCAACGACGCCTCCGCCACCTACACTCTTGACAGTGGAGCGCTTTAGCTCCGACGATGTTTCTGATGGAGGAGGAAGACATCATGTTCATCCTGAACGACGAACACCGCCAGCGGGCAGGGATTGGAAGTCTCTCGAAACGGTGCCGGTACTGTTCCGAAGCCTTAGCAGCCTATCCGCTCATTCTCTCGGATGATGCCGGGGCTGTCTATCATGCCGCCCGCGCCACGGAGCTTGCAACGGAGATCCTGGTAGACCTCTACACCTTCTTTCGCCCGCCTGCCCCGTACCAGCTGCTGTTCGTTCTCACCGCGCAGCATGCTGCTCCCTCTCCCTGAGGAGGTGCTGGTTTTGTGAGCTGTTTCGACATACCTGTGAGCCTCGACCAAGGGTGGGGCCACTGGTGTAGATCTGCTCGTACGTGAGGGTGGTTACTGTAGGCGAAACGTCTACTTCGATTCCAAGTTGCTCCAAGCGCTTGACCAAGTCTGATTCGTGCTGTTGTTCCATTGTTTTGTCCTTGAGTCGTTCCTATCGCTTTTGTGTTTGCCTGCACAGCGCACAGACTCGCTTGACCAGCCCGCTTGTCGTCATGCCGCACATCACGCGAGCCGTTTGCGACCTGCATGATGTGCAGTAGCCGTCTGACTCTGCGAAAATGTGTGTGCAGCGTCTGGGCACTTCGCGTAGGTAGGGAAAATTGCCATTTCCAGCCAAATTTTCGCTTTCGCTGCTGCTCATGGCTCTTGCTCCTCTCTACTATTCGACGGCTTGTAGGTGGATATGCCCATGCTCGTCAAAGAAAAACGAGACCGACGGGTTTGTCTTCGCTGCTCGAAACAGACAGGCCTGACCCAGTTTTTTCACGACTTCTACAACCTGGACGTTACGCTGGGCAAGCGCGCCAGGATAGGCTCCATAGGCTTTCGCAGGGAGGCATTTTCGGCTCGCTCCGAGGCCCTCTCTGCCTCGACTCGAGCCGCCTTGGCTCGCTCTCGTGCCAGTTCCATTTCCAGTTGCACGATACGTTCTTCTGCTGTTATCGCTCTATTTTAACAGCCTCTGCAATCCCTGACCTGAGCAGTTACTCTTCCTCATAAGATCTAAATACACTTCTTCTCTCTCG
>WNFC01023117.1_pt1 | contig 11807 bp, 5 predicted proteins | sample 5400541 | NCBI WGS metagenome assembly WNFC01 (sample SAMN13153342, study PRJNA577476) | soil metagenome | isolation source: 120 cm saprolite under Douglas fir tree site 2 hole 2 replicate 1 | place: USA:California | collected 2015-04-18 | reverse complement strand
GTAGCAGCCCGCACAGGGCGAGAAACGCGATCGCGCGGACATGACTGATCGTCACAAAATCGATCACGCCCGCGAGCCTGCTGCCGGGATTCACCCGGTTCTTAGGCTGGCGTGGCTCTCCAAATCTGGGGCGGGCATAATAGGTCTCGGTCATCGGGCTCCGCATACGCCGAAACCGCTATCGGGACAACCGGTTAGCAAAGCTCTATTGAATTCTGATGACAACTGTGTCCGCGGCGCCCGTGGCGTCGATCACGGTCAATCGGGCAAAGCCCGGGCCGGGCGGATCGACCAGACGCTGCCGCCGGCTGTCGATTTCTCCCACCGCCACGCCGTTAACGAGCATTGTCAGCGGAAGCACGCCGCCGGCGATTTTTACCGGCATCGCGGCGAGTTCCGCTCCACCCGAGCGATCCACATCGATCCGCGAGCCATTCAATGGAAACTGGATGTGCGGCGCCTGCTCGCCGCCAGTCCGGACCAGTTCCCCCACCGGCCGGAACCGGCGCAACGGCAGCGGAAGTTTCGCATTGCTCGCCAGCAGCGCCCCCTTGGGCGGCTTCGGCAGGGCCGCCGGGAGTTTTCCGGTTCGGGCGAAGGCGTCGAACAGAATGGGCGCGGCGGCGGTACGGCCGACAAGACCTGGAACCGGCGCGCCGTCGGGACGCCCCACCCAGACCCCGATCGTGATGCGGCCGTCGAACCCAACCGACCAGGCGTCGCGATAGCCGTAGCTGGTGCCGGTCTTGAACGCGATTCGGTTGTGGACGCCGTTTTCCGGTGGCGGCGTACCGATCAGCACGTTGCCGACCTGCCAGGCCGCGACCTGATCCATCAGCCGCAGTGGATCGCGCGCATCGTCTTTTGCGTTCATGATCTCGCGCAGCGGCCGCGTGCTGCCGAGCCGGGCTAATCCTGAATAGAGTTGCGCCAGATCCTGCAGCGTGACGCCGACGCCGCCGAGACCCATCGCAAGGCCCGGCGCTTCGTCTTTCGGCAGCACCAGACTGGCGCCCGCCTGCTTTATTCGCGACGACAGGCGGCTGGCGCCGACCCGGTCCAGCAAGAGGATCGCCGGCACATTCAGCGATAGTTGCAGCGCCTTGCGCACAGGCACCGTTCCCTGAAACGTCATGTCGAAATTTTCCGGCGCGTAAGATCCGAAGCGGATCGGCCGGTCGTCGATCAGGCTTTCCGGATGAACGAAGCCATCCTCGAATGCGAGGCCGTAGATAAACGGCTTCAGCGTCGAACCCGGCGAGCGTACCGCGCGGGTCATATCGACCTGCCCCGCGCGCCGGTCATCGAAATAATCAGGCGAGCCAATCCGCGCCAGCACGTCGCCGCTTTCATTGTCCACCGCGATGATGGCAATGGAAATACTCGGACCCAACGCGGCCGCGCGGTCGCGCGCCAGCGCTTCGAGCACTTTCTGCAACCCGGAATCCAGCGTCAACGCGATGACGGGCGTATCCTTCACGGTGGCCATCGCCTGATCGGCGGAATGCGGCGCGAGGATCGGCATCGGCTTGCGCATCCGCGACACCGGTACCGACTTGGCCTGAACCGCATCTTCCGTCGCCACGCGGCCATCTTCGACCATGCGATCGAGCACGCGGTCGCGGGCGATCCGCGCGATGGTGGGATAGCGATCAAGCCGGCGGTTTTCCGGCGATTGCGGCAACGCCACCAGCAGCGCCGATTCCGCCAGCGACAGCCGCTTCGGCTCCTTGCCGAAATAGCCGATGGACGCGGCACGAATACCCTCGAGATTGCCGCCGAACGGCGCCAGCGCCAGATACAGATCGAGGATCTGATCCTTGGTGAGCTGCCGCTCGATCTCGATGGCGCGCACCATCTGGCGCAGTTTTGCATGGACCGACCGCTGCCGCCGCGGCTCCATCAATCGGGCCAATTGCATCGTGATGGTTGAACCGCCGGAGACGATGTGACCGCGGGTGACGAGTTGAAGCGCGGCGCGGCCCAGCGCAAAAGGATCGACGCCGGCGTGGGAATAGAAACGCCGGTCTTCATACGCCAGCAGCAGCTTGAGATAACCGGGATCGACGCCGGTTCTGGCATCGACCGGCAGCCGCCAGCGGCCGTCGGCCATGGCGTAGGCGCGCAGCAGTTTGCCGTTGCGGTCGACGATGGTGGTGGAGATTTGCCGGGCCTGCGCGAGCGGCAATGGACCGAGCGAGACGACCCACGCGCCTATCGCAATGGTGACAGAGGCGATGATTGCGAACGAAAAGGCGACGATGCGAGCGGCGCCGCGCTTACCAACGCCGTCATGCCCGGGCTTGTCCCGGGCATCCACGTCTATTCTTGATCGCGACGAAGACGTGGATGGCCGGGACATCTGGCGCGAAGACGGCGCTTCGCGCCTTTTGCCCGGCCATGACGACAGAGAGTATTTGTTGCCTGGCGCGCTCATTTCGCCGGACGCACCTCAACTGAGCCCGTGCCGGTGCGGCCATAGCGCGAGGGGTTGTACATGTCCTCGACATAGGCCTGCGGCAGCACGTATTTGCCCGGCGATACCGCCCGCACCACATAGGCTACCGTGAACACCGCCTTGTCGTCGGCGGCGCGGTCGATGGCGGCGGTGAAGCGGTCGTCGCGGAACTCGGTATTTTCCGGCTCTTCGCCATCCTCGATCCAGTCCAGCGTGCCGGTGTCGCCGGAGGAGACCAGATGCGGGTTGTCGATCTCGAGGCCGGCGGGGAGATAATCCGACACCATGATGTGACCGTATTCCGGTTTGGCCTCGGTGATCTTCAACACCACCGCAAAGCGATCGTTCTGCCTGGCCTTCGACACATCGGCCGGCTTGCCGTCGAGCGAGAAATAACTGCGCTCGATCTTGAAGCCGTTCGAGGCCGCGGGCTCCGGCGTCACCGGCGCGCCGCTCACCGAAACCACCGCCTGCACCGCCGCATCGCCGATGTTGGTAATCTTGATCGGCTTGCCTTCCAGTGCGGCTGCCTTGTAGCTGCGATACAGCGCGGTTTTGACCGGCGCGCCATCGACATCGAGGGTCAGCGTTTCCTTCGCCAAAGCGCGCGACGCCAGCACCAGCCAGGCATTTTCCTGGGTCGATGTGTAAGGCGTCAATCCGCGCGCCACTTCGACGCGCGCGACGGCCAGCGTCAGCGTCGCCCGCGGTGCGTTGCCTTCGCTCGCAAGCGAAACCAATGCGGCGGCATCGCGCAAGGCGCTGCCATAGTCGGTCCGGCCGAACTCCAGCACAGGTTTCGGCGCGAGGCTTTCGAGCGCAGCGGCATAGACCCGCTCCGCCCTGCCCTTGTCGCCGACCAGCGCCAGCGCCGCCGCGAGTTGCGATTTTGCAATCGGGGTGGCCAGATTGTTCAGCTTGGTATCGGCAAGGTAGCGCAGATCGCCAATGGGTGCGGTGCCGTTACGGGCGAGCACGTAGAGACCGTAAGCGAGGTCACGCCCGCCGTCCTTTTCAGGTTCGTTGGCGTTCACGACCGAGTTGCGGATGCGATCGAGCGCGCTCTTGAACAACACATCCGGCACCGCAAATCCCTTTTCGCGGACGCGGGTCAGGAAGTCAGTGACGTAGGCGTCGAGCCAGGCGTCATCGCCGCCGGCCGACCACAGCCCGAACGATCCGTTGGAGCCTTGCCGCGCCAGCAGACGATCGATGGCATCCTTGATGCGCTGATCGACTTCGGTGTCCATGGCGAGATGCGCGCCCGCCGCCAGATCGTTGACATAAAGCAGCGGCATCGCCCGGCTGGTGATCTGCTCCGAACATCCATGCGGGTAACGGTCCAGCGCCTTCAGGATGGTCGCGGCATCGAGCGCCGTGGAGAGACTGACCGACAGCGAGACGCCGCCGGTGCCCTGCACCAGATCCGAAAACATATCGGATGTCAGGGTCAGGCTCTCACCCGTGGCTAGCGTGCGGATCGAACGGCGCGCGAGGATTTGCGTTGCCGCCTTGACGTCGAGCGCATAGTGCCGCGCCAGCGTCAGTCCGTTCGGTCCCTTGATATCGACATCGAGCTGCGCGGTTCCGGCACCGCCGGCGTCGAGCGCCAGCGACATCGAGCTTCGCTGCTTGGCTGCGAGCTTTACAGTCGTGTCGGGATTGCCCGTCACCTTTATAGGGCCGGATGTCTTGACGCTGATGGCGTAGTCGCCAGGCTGACCTTCGACGTTGTCAAGGTCAAAACTCATGGTGCCCTTATCGCCATTGAGCAGGAAGCGCGGCAGCGTCGCCGTCAGCACCACGGGATCGCGTTGAGCAGGAAGCGCGGCAGCGTCGCCGTCAGCACCACGGGATCGCGGACCGTGACATCGGTCGTGGCACGGCCAAGCTTGGTCGCGGTCCACGCCACCGCCATCACCCGCGCGGTGCCGGCGAATTCCGGAATTTCGAAACTGATTTCAGCCGAGCCGTCGGCTGCGACGGTGACAATCCCGGAATACAGCGCCAGCGGCTTCTGCGTCGGAGGACTTCCCTGCAACTCGGCGCCCGCGGAATCGCCGCCGGTCTTGAGCTGGCCGCGCGTACCCTGCATGCCGTCGATCAATTGCCCATAGAGGTCGCGGATTTCCGACGTCATGCGGCGCTGGCCGAGATAGTAATCGTCCGGCGCCGGCGGCTTGTAGTTGGTGAGGTTGAGAATGCCGACATCGACCGCGGCGACGACGATTTTTGCGTCCTCGCCGGGACTTAATCCGCCGAGCTTGACCGGCAACTTCATCGTGGCGCCGGGGCGCACCAGGGCCGGCGGCGAGAGATTGACAGCGAGGGTGCGGGTCTTCTTGTCGATGCCGAACCATTTCAGGCCGATGGCGCGACCCGGCATCCGCAACGCCGCGGCATCGAGCGGACGGCGCAGCGTCGCCACCACGTAGGCGCCGGTGCCCCAATCCTTGCCGACGGGAATCTTGACCTGCGCGGTACCTTCCTTGACGTCAGTGGTCTGGGTCGTCAGCAGCCGGTCGCCCAGCACATTGATGGTGAGCTTGCCGGCCGAGCGCGCGTTGACCGACACCACCATGGTGTCGCCGGACTGATATTCCGGTTTGTCGATCGAGGTTTCCAGCAGATCGGGCGTGTCGGCGCTACCGTCGGAATACCAGCCGACATCGAACTGCACCGATGTCAGCGGCCCGTCAGTGTCGGTCGATTTGACGTCGAGACGATAGTGGCCGGGCTGCGGCGACAACGTCACCCGTGACGGCTTGTCGGGGGCGACGGTCAGATCGCCATCGGCAACCCGCGTGGTCGTTTTGACCGGCTCATATTCCCAGGACGAACTCTGGCGGTACCATTGATAGCGGGATTCGATCTTCAGCAACTCATAGCGCAGCCCATCGCGCGCCAACTGCTTGCCGTCGGGTGCTACGAACACGACGTCGAAAGCGACCTTGTCGCCTTCCGCGACGCTTCTGTCGCCGAATAACGGCTTGATGCCGATCATCGCCGCGGCAGGCTGGACCGGCAGCACCAGTTTGCGCTCGACCGCGCGGCCGCCGGCTTCCGCCATGCGAATGAAGATCTGGGCTTCCTGCGGACGCGTCGATGACGGCGGTTTTGCCAGACTGACCGGGAATGTCGCGACACCATTGGCGTCGGCCTCGGGCAGGTTTTCGATCGGCGTGCGTTCGTTGCTGGCGGTCTCCTCGTCGGCGACGCCGAACTGGTAGCCAGCAAAGCCCGGCCGTGCCGAAGCCGGCGCCACCAGCATTTCGCCTTCGAGCTGCAGGCCCGAGGCCGGCGCGCCATACAGGAAATGGCCATCGACTTTGAGTTCTACGGGAGCGTCAGCTTTGATCTGTTTGTCCTTGGTGGATACGTCGAACTCGATACGTTCGGAGACGTAGTCCTCGACCATGAAGGTGGTTTCCCCCACCGACGAGGCCTTGGGATCGGTGAACGCCCGCGCGCGCCATGTTCCGGTCGGAACGGCGGAGTTGAGCGCTACCGCCATGCTTCGTCCGCCCGCGCCCTGATCCGGCAGCACGGCGCGACGGAATTCGACGCCGTCGGGGCGCTCGATCACCAGCGTCAGCGGCCCGCCGGTCACCGCATTGCCCTGGCCGTCGCGCAGAAGTGCGGTGAGGTACACGGTCTCGTTGGAGCGATAGACGCCGCGTTCGGCATAGACGAACGCATCCGCGCCGGCGGGAACGGCCCGGCCGGAAACGCCGCGGTCGGAGAGATCGAACGCGTCGGTTTTCAGGCTGAGGAAAGCGTAGTCGGCTTTATCGCCGGTCACCGTCAACATCGCCGGAGACAAACCGCCCTCGCCGCGCGCAAGGCCGGCCTCGAACAGCACGTGACCGGCGTCGTCTGTCTTGCGGGTGGCCAGAATCTCGTTGTTGCGGGCCACCAGCCGCACTTCGGCTTTCGCTACCGCATCGGTAGATGCCAGCGAATTGACGAAGACGTGGATGCCGTCATTGCCGGAGAAGGCCGTCAGGCCGAGATCGGAAACGATGAACCACTGCGTCGCCAGCGAGCCGTCGTCGTCGCTGCCGGGGCCCTTGGCCGCGGCGGTCATGACGTAGACGCCCGGCTGCAGATCGCCGAGGGCCTGGTCGACCGGAAACGCCGTGGTGACGTCCTGGTTGAGCGTGGTCGCCGTCGCCAGTTCGCCCGACCAGACCTTCACGCCGCGCTCGCCGCCGAGGCTGGAAAGCTCATACTTGCTCAGCGCCCGCTGAAAATCGCTGTCGATCACCGTATTGACGAGATTACGGTCGCCGATCCGAAACACATTGACCGACACCGCCGGGGTATTGACGCTGACCAGCGGAATGCCGCGCTGGCCGGTGCGCGGCAGCACATAGGCCCGCCCGGTGAAGCGCACGAACGGCTTGCGGTCGCGCACATAGATGTTGAATTCAGCCGATTTCGGCAGGCTTTCCCTGACGGTGGACGGCAGCCCGGCGCGCAGATTGATGTTGTAACGCTCGCCGTGCTTGAGACCATCGACGCAGAGCTGCTTTCCTTCCGACGACAGTGCCGGCTTGTCGTTGCCCGCCAGCGCCAGGAACGGCGCGAAGTCGGTGCGCTTGGCAAGGTCCTCGGAGAACTGGAAACAGGCGCGCGGCGACGCGGCGTCGGAATCGACGGTATAATCCAGCAGCCGGAAGCCATACTGGTCGCGCATCTTTTCATATTGCCCGCGCACGTCGGCAACTTCGCGCAGGTCGAGCGAGAGCCGAAACGCATCGAGCGCCGGACGCCACAGCTTGCGCTCGGACATTGCGCGGCCGAGCACGGCAAGCGCATCGGCCTCCTCCGCAGGATTGCCGGCGCGTTGATAGGCGATGTAGGCGGCGGTCGAGGCGCGTTCGAGCAGAAAGGTTTGCTCGCTGCTGTTGGAGGGCCGAATCTGGAAAATGGTGCGGGCCAGCCGCAGCCAGTTGGCGCTGTCGTCGGGTGCCGTGGCGGCGATCTGCCCCAGGACTTGCAGGCCGTTGCGGAAATCGCTGCGCTTGAAGGCGGCATCGGCATCGGTTCGCAAGCTTGCCCCCGACTTGGCGACCGCTCCGGCTTCGCTCTTGATCTGGGCTTCCAGCTTGATTGCCGAATCGGCCAGATCATCGCGCTTGAAGGCCTTATCCGCCGCCTGCGCCGTGACAAGGCCAAGCGCCAGCACTGCGCAAAGCGTTGCGGCACGAACCAAACCGATCATGATGGAGCTCCCTGCGGACAAGCGCCCGCGTCTCAAACAGAAATGCGCAAAAGGTGACGGACTCGTGGCGTTGGAACGGAAACGGAGTAACGAAAAAGTTGTACGCGACATTGCCAAAGAGCTTGGCCAAAGAGCTTGGCCGAACAGCTTGCTGCGCCGGCAGCGGCGGAGCGTTGCGTGACGGGCGGGCCGAAGGCAACGATCCACCGCTTAAGCTTTGTCGTCGGATCGCCAAAAAGGGTTCGGACGGGGCTTGGCCGGAAAGCGGATTTTTCATATTGGCAATGCTATGAAGGCCAGGTTTCCTGAAGTTACGGTCCCATAGCTCAACTGGATAGAGTAACGGATTTCTACTCCGTGGGTTGCAGGTTCGAATCCTGCTGGGATCGCCAACGATTTCAACGAGATGCGGGTTCTATTAAACCAGGCCACTCGGGTGGAACGGATTTCACGGTTGGACGTTTCGAAACTGTGCCGGCCGCCCCGGCATATCAGCCCCGACCAGGCGGCCTCAGCGTCCCCCAACGCTGGGGCCGTTTGTTTTGATGGCACTCCGGGCGGAAGCCACAACTTCCCCTGCTCGATATCATCTTAAAAGGCCACAGCGTCGGCGGTTGTGTGCCTTGGGTCATGCGGTGACCTCGCCGAGGGTGTCGGCGTCTCTCTCAATTCAATTACTCTCTTAGCGCCGACGCCGCCCAAGCGGAATATGATCGCTGGACGGCGTTGGATTAGGTACCGAGCCCTCATAATCCCCCGGCGTTGTTTTGTCTGCGCTGGCCATGCCAAGGTTCAATGGAGCGGGACCGTAGAACTACGGGATTTGTCTGTCCGCTCGACCGCGCTTCAATGCGGCACCGGTAGCGCCGACATCAAGCTTAACACACGGCTCTCGTTGCGAGCACCGACGGTCAAGATAACGTCATCACACCGGAGATTTTCCCGGACCCACCGTCGCAAAGCCGTCGGTCAAAACATTTTCCGACCGACGGTCGTGTTTGAAGCAGGGTATCGGTCTCATGATTAGATATTCATCTTACGGTGGCACGAATTATCGCACGAGCCCGAGCGCACCGACCAAGTTGTACTGCTCGCTTGAGATAGAATATCGCGCACTGCAGGACCTGCGAGAGCGGGTTAGAAAGGCTGAGGCCGCAGCCCGCAACGCGCCTGCGCGATCAAAAAAATCGGCCTTGCCGCTCATTGAGCAGCGATCGCGCGTGATGAAATGAAGCATAGATTATTTATGGCGGTTCTGGTCGTCGCTATCGTGTTAGCAATGTTGGGATGGCTCTATGCTTTAGGATGGGTCGCGCTCAAGCTCTTCTAGTGGAGCCTCGCGAAGCAACAATGCCGCCAACACGACGAGCGATGGTGTCCACGCAAGCATCGCAGTCAGCCTGATCCCCTGAAAACCGACAGAGTGTTAGCTTGGCTTAAGAGCGAGCCGCAGCCGCCGAAGTAAAGTCGGAACATTTTTCTCGGTTCTTCCGTGAGGACGGATCATGGACCGGCCACATCGCGGGATCGTGATCTTGAAGCGCGGCAACCGGTGGTAGCGTACCGCTACGGCGCTTGCGCATGAGCGTCTCCACGGGCTCCTCCCCCGGGAACTTGCCCCCGTTCGAAATCAGCCCCTTCGGACGGGGGTTTTCTTTGGCCCTCAAGCTTTCAGATGTCCTGGTCTTGCGCCTTCGACGAGCCAATGGTTCGGGTCCGCGGCGGCTTACTCATTCGCTAGTGCACGCTCATGTCGGCCTGCTTCAGCCGATCTATAAGCGCTTCCTTCTCGGCAGTGATCTTTGCGGCAAGCGTCGCACTGAGCCGTTCGTGGAGCATCAACAGCTCGTCGATAGACATTGAATCAAGGTCGCTTTGCTTCATGACGGTTTCCAACCATGGACTCCGCTATCGTGAGTAGAACACGCCAATGATCAAAAAATAGGAACGCTTCCGGATCACGGCGTTCCGCTGAAGGAACACCGTATTTTTACTGTGTTTCAAAGGCAACATGTGCACGTTAGGGTGCTCACGGTGATTCATGCCTAGGACGACATGGGTCCTGCCAAGGGAGAGTCAACGTCAGTCAGTGAGTATATAAAATGCGCTCTTTTCATGAGAACCTTTCAATTTTCACCGATAATTCGACCAATCTCCTTATTCAGATCTCCGAATTGAACGAACTCCGTGAGCGGTTCAGGAAAGCACAACAATCTGCCCGGAGAGTGCGGCAATCGAAGCGGCGGAAAAGAACGCTAATTGAGCACGCAGCACTTCCCTGAAGGCAGATAGCTGATCGCACGATCCAAGCCCGCCGGCACCTGGGACCGCCCCTTGATGATCCTATCCTGCCGCCGGGTGGGCGCGAGCTGGTGACTCTGCGCGATGCCGGCGACTACATCACATCACAAGCCTGCCGAAGGCTGAGCAGGATATCGAGGAATGGCAGATGGCGATCGGTTGCCTGATCGGCGCCGCCGAAGGCCGCGACCAGCCATTGCACGCGCGTCGGCGTGATGAGGGCTATCAATCGGCACGTTGAGCGGGTGTTCGCTGCACCGCGAAAGCATACGCATTGCGGACGCCGGAGTGCCAGCATTAACCGGCAGCGCGGACATCAAGCTTAACACTCGACTCTCGTTGCGAGCACCGACGGAAAAGATAGCGTCTCGCACCGGATATTCCCTGACCCACGGTCGCAAAGCCGTCGGTCAAAACATTTTCCGGCCGACGGTCTTGCTTGAAACAGGGTATCGGTCTCATGATTAGATATTCATCTTACGCTGGCACTAACTATCGCACGAACCAAAGTGCGCCGACCAAGTTGCTTTGCTCGCTTGCGATCGAATATCGCGAGCTACAGGATCTGCGAGAGCGGGTTAGAATAGCTGAGGCCGCCGCCCGCGATGCACCCGCGCGATCAAAAAATTCGACCTGATCGCTCATTGTGAAATGAAAAGCCCGCCGGTCGTGAACCGGCGGGCTGGAAACCCTCCTTCGCGTCCGGTTAGGCCGCCGCTCTGGAGCGCACCGTCCTGAGCAACGCGTTAAGATCGCCTGCTATCAGCCAATCGATTCTGATCCGGTGACGCTCGGCAAAGTTTAGTTAGAACGTCCTCAGTCGCCAGCCGTCCTGCAAAGGCAGTTTCCGCTTCGGGAAGATTGTCGGCGAAGCCGCTTTATCGCCCCGCAAAGTGCTATATCTACCATCAGGCCGCGGAAAAATTCCGCGTCCAGAATGCACGCTCAAAACGGGGAGGAGAAGTATGCCCTTGTTCATCACGTATGCATCGTATTCCCATTCCGGCGTGAAGGGACTCGTCAATAAACCGTCGGATCGATCTGCCGCTGTTAAGGTATTGATCGAAAAAGCCGGCGGTAAATTCGTCGCGCTATACAACACGAAGCTCGCTGATGGATCGGATGCAGTCGCCATAGGCATGGCTGTTGCAGCAACCGGCGCGCTGTCCAAAATCGAAACCGTTCGCGCTTGGACGCCAAGCGAATTCAAAGGTATCGCGGAAAAGGCCGCCCGGGTTGCTGGTGCCTACACCCCGCCCGGCGAATAGCGCCATCCACGGCGCTTGGTAGCGCCGGTACAGCAGACCTTGCTTGGGACGGCCTCAGTTCGGCCCACGCGCGCGCGTGGGCCGTTTCTTGGGTGCCTCACCTCTCATGCCGATGGCCGTTCGCAGGGTGAAAAAAGGCAACTAATCAGAAGGTTGTTCCGGCTTCCGCAATGGGGCGGATATCAGCCGGTACCGCGGAGCCTCAACGCCGCTGAATGTCTCCAGGGTGTGCCCGCAGGACGGGCAGACAAAACTGTCAGCCTCGCGCGGGGCCGAATGGAACTCGGTCCGCTCGTAAAGCGCGCCGCACGTGCAGGTGACTTGCGAGGTTGTCATTTGGGATTAGGCCGCCCGCCCAACAAAGGTTCCGGGAACGATTCTCGACCTTGTGGCTTGAACCTGTGTGCGCTTGGCGGTGTCGAGCGCGCGGAACACCCCGACGAGGAACCAGCCCCCCTCTGTCGGGGGTTCTGCTCGGTGGCCCCCAACGTCGCCGAGAGCGGTGCTAAATTACCATTTTTAGTAAAAACAACGGTTTAATACCAATTGCTCA
>WNFC01007757.1_pt1 | contig 11807 bp, 9 predicted proteins | sample 5400541 | NCBI WGS metagenome assembly WNFC01 (sample SAMN13153342, study PRJNA577476) | soil metagenome | isolation source: 120 cm saprolite under Douglas fir tree site 2 hole 2 replicate 1 | place: USA:California | collected 2015-04-18 | reverse complement strand
GCGGGTCTGTTTTCAACCGGGTCTTCACTTCCTCAATCGAGAGATGTGCTGCTGCACGCGTGACTCTTGCCATATCTTCCTTCTTCTGTTTTGAGACAACACCTCTCTTATTCTACCACGGAATGCGGATTGGTATCAGAGCCTCTACGAGAAACATACCCGTTCTTGCTGAGGCTACGCTGAGTGGCTACTGAGGAGTGCCTGAAGCATTTTCTCCGGTTGTGATGCCATCGTGACCTGGTGTAAACGTCTTGTGACAGTGTTGTGATGTTCCAGCGTTAGAATCCCCTTGTGATTGAGGATGATAAGGCGGAACAATTGAGCACTTCCTCACATGTAAGAAGGAGGAAACCATCGATGCAGCATATCCTGGTCATAGATGATGATCCTGCTGTCATCAGCTTATTAAAACGCGGTCTTTCCTACGAAGGATTTGCTGTTGCTACTGCCACATCGGGAGCGGAAGGTCTTGCTATTGCGCGTGAGCATCCCTCGGACCTGGTGATTCTCGATGTGATGATGCCCGGCCTGAACGGCTTTGAGGTATTACAACGCCTGCGTGCGGGTGATGGACGCCTGCCTGTGCTTATGCTGACAGCCAGGGATGCGCCTGCCGACCAGGTGCAGGGGCTGGAGTCTGGTGCTGACGATTACGTCATGAAGCCATTTACCTTTGAGGTCCTGCTGGCGCGCATCCATGCTTTGTTGAGGCGGCAACAGGTCGAGCATCCCCCCATCTTACACTTTGCCGATCTCACATTGGATACCGGGAGCCACGTGGTCCGTCGGGGAGAGCGGGAAGTAGCGTTCACCAGCCTCGAATTCAAGTTGCTCCACCAGTTGCTCCTGCATCCTGGGCAGGTCCTCTCCAAAGATGTCCTGCTCGAACGAGTCTGGGGCTACGACTTTGATGCGAACATCGTGGAGGTCTATGTTAAGCAATTGCGACAGAAGCTTGAGGCTGAGGGCGAACCTCGCCTGATCCAGACCATGCGCAATGTTGGTTATGTGCTGCGGGAGAATTAGCCCATGTCGATTCGTCTGCGACTAGCCCTGTGCTATGGTGCGCTCTTTGCTGTGATTATCCCGCTGCTCACCTTCCTCAGCTATGCCATTCATGCTCGTGGGCAATATGACGACCTGGATCGCGCTCTGGTGGTGAGTGCCGGACACGCGGCTGCTGAAGCTGCTACCTCTATCAGTGGACCGCACCTGGTTCAGGGAAGAGGCGACCTGGAGATTGCGCTCCGCCTCTACAGCGCCAATGGCGTCCTGGAGGAGAGCTCCCTTGGCACCGCAGCGCTCCCATCCATTGATCCCAGAGCCGTCCTGCGGGCGCCAGCAGGTCCGGCCTACGACGCGCTGGCCCAACTGGTGCCACCACTGCTGACCCAATCACCTTCACCTGCCGGCGGCGCCTTTGGTCTGCTCGTAACACCAGAGCAACGCTGGCGTCTCTATGTGCTTCCCCTCCATGGCACAGGAAGGGTTTCAGGCTCTATTGAAGCGCTGACCCCGCTGGGACGATTGGATGCCTCGATCCGTGCCTTTCAGCTCACCTTGCCGATCCTGGGACTGATGAGCCTGGTCGTAGCGCTGGTGGGAAGTTGGGCTATCGCGGGGAATGCGCTCCGACCCATCGCGAAGATGATTCACACGGCGCAGAGCATTGCCCTCTCGCGTGACCTCTCCCGTCGCGTGGAGACACCTGCTCACCAGGATGAACTCGGTCGCCTGGCCGCCACCTTTAACGAGATGCTGGCGAGCATCGAAGCGGCCTATCAGGCGCAGCAGCGCTTCGTCTCGGATGCCTCACACGAACTACGTGCCCCGCTCACGGCGATCCAGGGCAACCTGGAACTGCTCAATCGCCACCAGACGATGCCGGAGGCTGAGCGTAAGGAGGCCCTGGCTGAGATGACACGAGAAGCCGGCCGCCTGACTCGCCTGGTCGCGGATCTCCTGGCTCTGGCCCGCGCGGATGCTGGCGTCCCGCTCAAGCAGCGTCTCCTTGACCTGGATGCGGTCATCCTTGATGCCTTCCATGAAGTCCGCCAGCTCGCTCATGGTCAAACGCTGGTGCTTGATCCGTTTGAACCAGCCCAGGTCATGGGGGACGAGGACCGCCTCAAGCAACTGCTGCTGATCCTGCTCGACAACGCACTCAAGTATACTCCCGTCACTGGACAGGTCACCGTTGGTCTACGACGGCGGAAGGCTCATGCTGAGATCGTGGTGCGTGATACCGGCGCTGGCATTCCACCGGAGGATGTGCCGCACGTCTTTGAGCGCTTCTACCGTGCTGATCCTGCCCGCAGTGGCGATCCGGGAGGTACCGGCCTGGGCCTATCGATTGCGCACTGGATTGTGGAGCAGCACGAAGGAGAGATCACGCTTGAAAGCCAACCGGGCCAGGGAACGCTTGTCACTATCTACCTGCCTCTCCCCGAGAGACCTCCTCTCACCCCGTTGTCCACTCCTCAGCGAACCCTCAGCCAGAACTCAGCCTAACTTCAGCAATGTCTGCCATGCTGTAATAAGAAAGAAGGCACAACGGGAAAGAAGCGCTGGATGAATCCTGTTCTGGCCCGGCAAGTTTCACTACCAGGATGGCTCTGCTGAAATGACAGAAGGAGAGCATGATGAAGAACCAACGGATCACATTACCGGTTTACGACTTGAGTTGCGGTGGAGGAGGGGTACTCATTATCGAGCGTGCTCTGGCCCGGACACCAGGAGTGATGCATGTGTACGTCAATCCTGCAACCGAGATGGCGTATGTCGAGTATGATCCCACCCTGTCTGATCCCACCCGCCTGGTGAAAGTCGTTGAACATGCCGGCTTCCGTGTTGGCTCACCGAGCTTGCGGTGAGGTAGGTATCAGAGGAAGGAGTTGGAAGATGTCTCTTGCTTACCATAATCTCTTACAAGACAAGATGCGTTCGACGCTCAGTATCCTGGGGGTGGGACTGGCCATCATGCTCATTCTGGTCTTGAACGGCTTTCTGCTAGGAGTAGATCGAGCAGCCTCAACCTACCTCGATCATGCCCCCGGCTCGGTGGTCGTCGCGCGGAAGGATGTGAAAAATTTCATTGTCTCCAGTTCGCTCCTTCCACCTGGTATGGCCGACACAGTGCGCAGGATGGAAGGAGTTGCAAAGGTGGCCCCCATCCTCACGCAGCCGGTCTACTTCGAGCTCCATGGACAGAAGCAATTTGTCGATATGATCGGCTATGACTCCAGGTTTGGAGGCGGACCCTGGAACCTGGTCGACGGGCGCGAACCTCGTGCAGATAATGAGGCGGTGCTGGACAGGGTGCTGGCTCAGCAGCATGGGATTGTGCCCGGAGACAAACTTCCTGTGCTGAATCGTACATTCACCGTGGTCGGGCTATCCGCAGGTACGAGCACCTGGATGATGAGTTTTATGTTCGTCCGTAAAACGGCTACAGAGTCTCTCCTGCTGATCCCCGGCGCGACCGGTTTTCTGCTTGTCACACCAGCGAATGGCACCATTGCCTCGACAGTACGTGATCGCTTGAGTACGCTGCCTGGCACACAAGTCTTGCTCAAGAGTGAGTTGATTGCCAATGATGTTGCCCTTCTCACCCGCACCTTCAGCGCACCACTGCAATTGATGGTCACCATTGCCTTCCTCGTCGGCTTGCTCGTCGTCGGGTTGATTATTTACACCTCGACGATCGAACGGCAGCGCGAGTATGGCATGCTGAAAGCAATTGGGGCACGCAATAGGATACTCTATCATGTCGTGACTATCCAGGCGGGACTTATTGCCATCGTAGGATCCATTATCGGCATAGCGCTGGCTTTGGGCGGGGCACAATTGATCATGGCACTGCGTCCACAGTTCCTGATTGTGATTGAACCGAGAGCCTCCTTCGAGGCTCTGGCGGCGGGACTTGTCATGGCTGGACTCTCAGCGCTGTTTCCGGCTCGCCTTCTCGCCAGGCTTGCCCCGGCAGATGTTTTCCGGAGGTAGTCTTTGCATCCCTGCTGATTGCGCAGCACTAGCTGCGCGAGCCTCGTTGCAGGGATGGATTTCAAGGAGAGAGACGATGTTCCGTTATGCCTTACGCAATCTCTTGCAAAACAAAATTCGACTGGTCATTTCCGTGGGTGGAGTCGCCCTGGCGCTCTCGCTGATACTTGCGCTTGATGCTATCGTGACAGGTGTGGAGGGACGACTGACCGCCTATATTGATAACTCTGGTGCGGACGTTTTCGTTTCACAGGCCGGGGTACGAAACCTGCATATGGTCTCCTCCTGGCTTCCTGCTTCGGTCGTAGGCAAGGTGCAGGCGGTCTCTGGGGTTGCCTCGGTCACCCCAATCATGTACCTGACGGACACGATGGACGTGGGCCCCAACGAGGATCGGTATAGCGTCTATGTGATCGGCCTGCCACAAGGAGCCACCATGGGAGGCCCGTGGCGTGTTGCCAGGGGAGTTTCCATCCCGGCTGAGGGGCAAGCGGTCATTGATCGCGGTGTAGCAGAAAAGTACAGCCTTGGAATTGGGGACAAGGTGAACATCCTGGGTCAGGAACTCACCATTGCTGGCCTTTCTGACGGCACTGGCAATTTACTCAACTCGGTGGCCTTCATCTCCATGGACGACTTTGCACGTATCCGTGGGAACATGCAGATGGGCAACGCTGCATCCACCGGTGCACAGATGCCAACGGTGAGTTTTGTGCTCGTGAAAGTCAAAGCGGGAGTTTCACCAGAAGCTGTGGCAACACGGATCGAAGAAGAGGTGTCTGGCGTGACCGCCCAATCACGAGAGGCATTTGCCACACAGGAACGGAAAATCGTCAAGGACATGGTGACTGACTTAATCACCACCATGAACCTGGTGGGATTCCTGGTTGGGCTGGCGGTGATGGCGCTCACGGTGTATATCGCGACCCTCTCCCGGCGGGGAGAGTACGGCATCCTGAAAGCAGTGGGCGCCCGCAATCGGTACCTGTATGGCACCGTCTTAGCGCAGGCACTCTCTAGTGTGGTGGTAGGATTTACTCTGGCACTGACGCTCACCTTCCTGCTCTCAGTCGCCGTACAGAACCTATCATCCACCATGACGCTGCAAATCAGTGGCGCATCATTGCTCAAGGTCGGTATCGTGTCGCTGGTGATCGCTGCACTTTCCGCTCTAGTCCCCATTCGGCAAATCGCCGGACTTGACCCGGCCATGGTCTTCAAAGGAGCTCGAACATGACAAACAAGACGACATTGCACATCGCGCATCTCACCAAGTACTATGGGTCTGGCACCACCCTCGTCTCGGCCGTCCGTGATGTCTCGCTTGAGGTGGCACCAGGTGAGATTGTCCTGATTATGGGACCATCCGGGTCTGGGAAAACAACGCTGCTCCAGATGATGGGAGCCTTGCTCAAACCGACAGAAGGTACGATTCAACTGAATGGAACGCTGCTCAGCGCACTGGAGGAAAACCGCCTGCCCGGCATCCGCCTGCATCAGTTCGGGTTTATCTTCCAGGATTTCAACCTGCTCTCAGCACTCACGGTTCTGGACAATGTCGCTCTCGTGGCAGAACTCGCTCGTACGAAGCGTAGTGAGGCCAGGAAAAGAGCTGCCACGCTCCTCACCGAACTGGGGCTGGGCGAGCGACTACATTTCCTCCCAGAGCAACTTTCTGGTGGTGAAAAGCAACGGGTCTCCATCGCCCGCGCTTTGGTAAATGACCCGGTCCTGATCCTGGCTGATGAGCCAACGGCCAACCTGGACTCAAAGATTGGACACGAGATCATGCGGCTGCTGCAACGTATCGCGAAAGAACAGGGGAGAAGCGTGGTCATCGTTTCCCATGATCAGCGCATCCAGGAGATTGCCGATCGTGTGCTGTGGTTGGAGGATGGGCAGTTCGAACAGATGGCGACCATGGCTACGGACCCGGTCTGCGGCATGAAGATCGAGCGCGAGAAAGCGGTCACGACAGAATGGGAGGGACAGGTTTTTTCGTTCTGCTCGAAAGGGTGCCGCAATGAGTTTTTAGAAGAGCCGCAGCAATTCTTGAACGCTGTTCCCCAATAGAATAGCGAATTCCACGCTGAAATGCCTGGACAAAGGGAGGACAATAATGGATATGCAAATCGTTTTGAGCGTGCTAGAGAAGATGCGGCAGTTTCGCTCGCGAGATCACTGGACGCGCCAGCAATTGGAGGCATACCAGGCGGACGCTTTGCGCAGCCTGCGCGAGTACGCCTACGCGCACTCGCCTTTCTACCAACAGTTCCACCACGGGCTGACCGATGCTCCGCTGCATGAGCTTCCGGTGCTCACGAAAGCGATGCTGATGGAACACTTCGACGAACTGGTGACGGATCGCGCCATTCGACTGGAAGAGGTGAAGACACACATGAGGAACCTCACCGGTGATGAGCGCTTTCTTGGGCGGTACTGGGTCAACGCCACTTCAGGGAGCAGCGGTCACCCGGGGATATTCCTTTTCAACCGCGCCGAGTGGATCACAGTGATGGCCTCGTTTGCCCGTGCACGCGAATGGGGGGGTGTCAAGGTAAACCTGACGCGCCGTGTCAAAACAGCAACAGTCGCCTCGACCACTCCCTTTCATATGTCAACGCGGGTCAACGCAACGCTGCACAGCTGGTGGATGCCGGAAATTCGCCTGGCTGCGAGCGAACCGAAAGATTCCATCGTGGAGCGCCTCAACGCCTGGCAGCCGGAGGTGCTGATCGCCTATGCCTCCATGGCGCGCATCCTGGCCGATGAGCAGCTTGCCGGACACCTGCAGATCACACCGCGTGCTGTGTTCACCAGTTCTGAAGTGCTCACGGAGGAAACGCGGCGGCGCATTGTGCAGGCCTGGGGCGAACGGCTCTTCAACCAGTACGCCGCCACCGAAAGTGGCAGTCTTGCCGCCGAGTGCGACCACCACCGGGGGATGCACCTGATGGAAGATCTCGTGATCATCGAGGTCGTAGACCAGGACAATCGCCCGGTGCCACCGGGAGTCTACGGTGACAAGCTCCTCATCACCGTGCTCGGGAGCCGCACGCAGCCGCTGATCCGCTACGAGTTGAGTGACAGTGTACGCCTCTCGCCCGATCCCTGCCCTTCTGGGCACCCCTTCGCGCTGATCGACGCTATTCAAGGGCGTGTGGAGGATGTCTTGTCCTTCCGGGGTGCAGCTGGAGGGGTGGTACACGTGCATCCGCTGGTCTTCAGCCGCATCATGGACACGCTCCCGGTGAGCGGCTGGCAGGTGATACAGGAGGCGGGTGTCCTGCGTGTGCTGCTCAGTGGCGTGCGTGGCGAGGTTGAGGATGAGACGCTTGCAGCCACCTCGCGGCAGGCGCTAGCCGAGCAAGGTGCCAACGTCCCGCGTGTGGAGGTGCAGCGGGTGCCTGCCATCCCGAAAACCGCTGCTGGCAAGGCTCCCCTGATCACGTCCAATCTGTCCAGCTCCTCACCACTTTCGGACGCGCTAGATTCCGGAGTGAGTGTGCAGGAGGCATTATAATTTCTACTGATCATTCACCAGAGGATGAATCTCACGGTGATGGTAAAGCCGAAGTTCCCGTATCGTTGCCATGCTTGTAACTCCAGGGACCCAGGCACTTTGTCAAGTAACTGCGGCCACTCAGCTGTGGAAAAGGAACAACATATGACTCCTCAACAGGCATTTCACATCGACATTCACCATCATTTCATCAAACCATAAGCCCACAGAGAGGCCTGGAGATGGGTAATTACTATACAGGCCGGCGAGCGCGGCATTACAACGCTCGCTGGCGCACGTTCACCAGGAGAACACTTGCCGAGGCGCTGGCGATGATCGATGTCGTCACGCTGCAAAGACTGCCGGAGCGCCTGGGACGCCCGCCTCGTATCCTGGACGTTGCCTGTGGAACAGGCGTTTTATTACAACAGGTGATAGAGCAGGTGCCGGATGCAGAAGCGTATGGCGTCGATGCGAGCGAGGACATGCTGGAGCAGGCACATGCCTCCTTGAAAGGCCAGCCAAACGTCCACCTTGAGCAGGCTACTTTCCGTGCCGGAGCAATGGGCGGTCTCCCATACGTGCCTGCAACCTTTGATCTCATCACATGCACCAATGCGCTCCACTCTGTGGCGGAGCCGGGCAGAGCGCTGGCCGGGTTGAGAAGATTGCTGACGCCAGAGGGGCAACTGGTGCTGGAGGATTTCGCTCGGCGCACATCTCCCTTTCCCCGGGCAGCATTCGAGTGGCTCATGAAGCAGATCGATGCACAGTATGTCCGTGCTTATACCCTCAAAGAGGCGCAAGCACTCTGCTCACAGGCAGGACTCGATGTCGTCTGCGGAAACGTGTTCTCAGTCGACTGGCTCTGGCATGGCTGGGTGCTGCGTGCGTATCGTGCGTCTTCTGGATCTTCACGACGCTTTGCTACTCCCTCAACTTCTTTTCCACGCCCTTGAGCAATACGGCATTGGTGGCCACGGTAATTGAACTGGCGCTCATGGCCAAGGCTCCCACTTCCGGCCTGAGCAGGATACCCAAGGGATACAGTATCCCAGCCGCGACGGGAATGGCGATCACGTTGTAGATAGCCGCCCAGAACAGGTTTTGCTTCATCTTGGTAACCGTGGCTTTGGAGAGACGAATCGCTGCCAGCACATCCAGCGGGTCGCTGCGCATCAACACCACCTCAGCCGTCTCGATGGCAACGCCAGTTCCCGCACCGATGGCAATGCCCAGGTCTGCCTGCGCCAGCGCCGGGGCGTCGTTCACCCCGTCGCCCACCATCGCGGTGAACAGCCCTTCCCCCTGGAGCTGCTTCACGTAGTTCGCTTTGTCAGAGGGCAGTACCTCGGCAAACACCCGGTCAATGCCCAGCTCGCGCCCGACAGCCTCACCTGTGCGCCGGTTGTCTCCGGTCAGCATCACCACCCCTATTCCCAGCACCTTGAGCTGGGCAATCGCCTCGCGCGAAGTTGCTCGCACACGATCAGCGACCGCGATCAGGCCGACCGCCTTGCCGTTCATCGCCACGAGCATCGCCGTTTTCCCCTCCGCTTGCAGCGCGGCTAGTTCCTCCTGTTCAGCAGGCTGCAACTGGATCGCGTGCTCCGCCAGCAGTTTCGGCGTCCCGACGAACACGGTGTTACCATCAACCTGCGCCTGTACGCCCCCTCCCGCAATCGCTTGGAACTGGCTATAAGGCAACAGCGCCAGCTGGCGATCTTTTGCTCCCTCCACCATGGCGCTTGCCAGGGGATGCTCGGAGTCCGCTTCCGCCGTTGCCGCCACTTGCAGCAGCCGGGCCTCGTCCAGTCCCGCCAGTTTGCCCGCCGCGAAAGCGACAATATTGGTCACAGCCGGTTTGCCCTCGGTCAGCGTTCCAGTCTTATCGAAAATGATGGCCTGAATTTTTGACGTTTGCTCCAGGGCCGTTGCGTTTTTAATCAGAATGCCGTTCCTCGCTCCAATCCCTGTTCCAACCGCTACGGCTGTCGGTGTTGCCAGGCCGAGCGCGTCAGGGCAGGCAATCACAATCGCTGTCACCGCGAGCGTGACGGCAAACAAGGCCGTTTGTCCGATGACAAAGAACCAGATCACAAAGGTGAGGACACCGGCGCTGACTGCTGCCAGCACGAGCCATTCCGCTGCGCGGTCGGCCAGGCGTTGCGCAGGGGCTTTAGAATTCTGCGCCGTCTGTACCAGTTGCACAATCTGGGCGAGTGCCGTATCACTGCCCACTTTGGTGGCTTTGAAGCGCAGCGATCCGGAGCCGTTGACGGTGCCGCCTATGACCTCATCGCCAGGCTGTTTGCTGACGGGCAGGCTCTCACCGGTGACCATGCTTTCATCGATGGCGCTCTCCCCTTCAGTTACGATACCATCCACCGGCACTTTCTCGCCGGGGCCCAGCAGGAGCAGGTCGCCTCCCTGTACCTGCTCGACGGGCACCGTCTCTACCTCTCCAGTGGGCCGGATGACATTGGCTTGCGAGGGTGCCAGGCGAAGGAGGGCATTGAGCGCATCAGAGGAACCCCGGCGACTGCGCATCTCCATCCAGTGGCCGAACAGCACGAAGGTCACGAGCATCGCTGCCGCATCATAGCTGGTCTCCACCTGGGGTGCAAAAAAGGTCACAAAGATGCTGAAGAAGTAGGCCACCAGCACGCCCAGACTCACCAGCACGTTCATATTGAGCGTGCGATTGCGCAAGGCACGCCAGGCACCGGAATGGAAGATCCAGCCTCCCCACCACACCACCGGTGTGGCAAGGACCAGCAGCACCCAATTGGGGCTGATGCCGAAGGGAGTGGGCAGGTGCAACTTGAAGAGATTCACGCCCAATGGCGAGTACAGGACGACAGGGATAGTCAAAATCAGCGAGACAAAGAAGCGATTGCGCATATCCGCTTCCATCGCGCGCGCCATGGCCGGGTTACTCATGTCGTGTTCCATAGGTCCCATGCCTACCATCGCGTGTGCAGGCACTGCTTCTGGTCTTTCATGCGCCATGCCCTCCATAGGATGAGTGGTGGGAGCTGCTGTTGGCTCCCCCACCGTAGCGGGATGATGGCCATCTCCGTGATCCATCGCGGGCATGGAACCGGCCCGTGGCATCGTTGCATGCAGTGTGCTGAGTTGAGCCGAAAGGGCTGGATTGCTCGTCTCGCTCCATGTTTCTCCGCAGAGAAATCCACAATCCTTGATAAGTTCCCGCAGCTGTGGATCGCTCAAGCGGGTTTCATCATAGGTGACAGTCACCGTTTGAGAAACGTAGCTGGCCTCTACCTGGGCAATAGCATCAAGCTTGCTGAGGTGTTTCTCGATCTCGCGCGCACACCCGGCAAAGTTGAGACCTTTGACGGGCAACGTGGCAGTTTTCATCGTGTGTATCTCTCTCGTGAAGACAGGTCTTCTTGCTATGCAAAACAGACGACAGCGTCTATATCCTCGGGAAGCGAGATCATCCTGTTACCGTAGCTGCACGTCCACTACCACCCACAGGCTTGCTATCCCGCCTCTGATGATCTCACTGGTGGTAGGCGGTTCCTCTCGAAAGACAACCACCCGCTTCCGCACCCCTACCAGGGGGGTATGGAAATACTATACCATACTTGTCATGACGTGTGCAAAGAAGGAGTTCCCGTCCTGGGAAGCGTATATCATATACTACATCCAGAGGAGTGTCATCTCTTCACCAACTGTTCACCGGCACTGTGAGTATCAGCTCTATGGCAAACCATACAATCCTGACCTCATCTCTGCCGGTTGCGGAAAGGAGCTAGACTGCTGTGACACGCATTCTAGTGGTAGACGATGAAGTAGCACTGGTGGAACTGGTGCGAGGCTATCTCGAACGCGAGCAGTATGAGGTGCTGACGGCGTCGGACGGGCGCACAGCCCTCGCTCTTGCGCGCACTGCCCAGCCGGACCTCGTCGTGCTCGACGTCATGCTCCCCGAGCTCGACGGCATAGAAGTCTGCCGCCAGCTGCGGCAGTTCTCCGACGCCTATGTCATTCTGTTGACCGCCCGCGCAGAAGAGATCGACAAAATTCTCGGCCTGACCGTTGGCGCGGATGACTACCTCACCAAGCCGTTCAGCCCGCGCGAGCTGGTGGCCCGCATAAAGGCTTTGCTGCGGCGTCCCCGCCAGGCGGCAACCGCGCTCCGCACGGGCTCAGAACCCCCTGATGATGCCCCTGCACCGCAGCGCTGGGAAGACTTGACGATTGATGAGGCGCAACATGAGGTGACGCTGCACGGGCAGCCGGTCGAACTGACCGCGCGTGAGTTTGCCCTCCT
>WNFC01018890.1_pt1 | contig 11808 bp, 8 predicted proteins | sample 5400541 | NCBI WGS metagenome assembly WNFC01 (sample SAMN13153342, study PRJNA577476) | soil metagenome | isolation source: 120 cm saprolite under Douglas fir tree site 2 hole 2 replicate 1 | place: USA:California | collected 2015-04-18 | reverse complement strand
AAGAACCGGCCCGCGTGCTGTTTGTCTTCCCCTCGCATCAGGTTGAACAGGTGCGCGTCAGCGTGCCTGGAACGACGACGGGTTTCCCGTCGGAGAGGGGGTTGTCCGGCTACGAGTCGCCGCAGGATCGGCCACTGGAAAAGCGAAGTTAACGAGGCCGTGGCGGGCGGCAGCGGGTAACGCAAATCCTCGGCTGCCCCGCCTCGTCCTTATCCCGGGAACTCGGCGCAACGGCGGGTTTCCGCCCATTCAGGCGGTCGCTATGCCGGTTCGCCCATCGCCAGGCGCAGACCCGAGAGATACAGCTCGCGTTGCTCGGGGTTGCGAAGACAGCTGACGAGGCCCGCGGGATCATCAAGCGGCTGCGCGCCATCGTCCCTGTTCCGGTGCCGGACGTCGAGTCCCCCAAATAGACGTGCGAGATCGGCGCCCTTTCGACTATCCGCCTCCGGATCTGCGCTCCAGCCGTCCTGGCAAAGCCGAAAATAGCAGAATGCCCCCAAGCGAGTGCGGGCCCGTAACGCGGATCTCGCTCGATCGTTTGAGCGAGAAGACGTAACGCCTCAGGAATTTCCTTTACCGCCGACTTGACCATTGCGTAGGCGCGCAGGTGGAGGTCCTAGGCGGTGAGGTCGCTTGTCGGGCGGTTGGCCGAGCGTGCGGTTTCGGCGGCCCGCAATGTCGGCGGCGAAGATCGCGGCGAGTTTGCGCTCTACCGGTTGGACGGGCACACTTGGCTCCTCCCCGGTGCAGTATATTGACCAGCGCGATTGGCGTACGACCTTTGAAGCGTTGAGCGTCTCGTGAAAAACCCTGATCGACCGTTTTCGATCGCGGCCGCCCGACGTCGGCACCCGCGACGAACGACCGGTTAGGGTCGGCTTGAGCCGTTGCCTCGGGATCAGGCGGTCGATGGTCTCGAAGGATCGCGAATGGCTCCACCGGGTGGATTTCTGCCGTCCCCGATTTGCCCGGCCCGCGGTGCCCATACTTGAAAAGCTGCCATTTGCTGCCCGAAGCCACGACACCCGACAGTGCGGCTATTTTAGCGCTGCCGCTGGTAGGTCGACAGGCAGAGGAATATCCTCGTCCATGAGAGGTTACCGCTCCTCGGAGCCGAGGATCACCGCATGGACGTAGCGGCGTGGCTACGCGGGCTGGGGCTCGAACAATACGCGCCTGCATTCCGCGACAACGATGTCGATGGCGAAGTGCTGCCGGAACTGACGGCCGATGACCTGATGAGCATCGGCGTGGCCTCGGTCGGCCATCGCCGCAAGCTGCTGGCCGCGATCGCCGCCCTGGGGACGGAGCCCCCAACCGTGGTGCAGTCAGCGGCGAGCGCGACATCTGCTCCCATCTCCCCTCCGACAATCGACGCTGAACGCCGCCAGCTGACGGTGATGTTTTGCGACCTGGTCGGCTCGACAGCACTGTCGACGCGGCTCGACCCCGAGGATTTGCGCGAGCTGATCGGCGACTATCCTCGCGCAGTCGCCGATACCGTCGGCCATTTCGACGGCTTTGTCGCCAAATACATGGGCGACGGCGTCCTGGTCTATTTCGGCTATCCGCAGGCGCATGAGGACGATGCCGAGCGGGCGGTGCGGGCCGGGCTCGCCGTGATCGACGCGGTCGGCCGGCTGGCGACAACGGAACCGCTGAACGTGCGGCTCGGCATTGCCACCGGGCTTGCCGTGGTCGGCGATCTGATCGGCGAGGGTGCCGCGCAGGAGCGCGGGGTGGTCGGCGAGACCCCGAACCTCGCCGCCCGGCTGCAGGCCCTGGCCGCGCCGAACACGCTGGTCATCGGCGAAGCGACGCGGCGGCAGATCGGCGGGCTGTTCGACCTCGCCGATCTCGGCCCGCAGGCGCTTGCCGGGTTTGCCGAGCCGCAACCGGCATGGCGGGTCATTGGCGAGAGCGGGATGTTGAGCCGCTTTGAGGCCTTGCGCTCGGGGGAGACGCCGCTCGTCGGGCGCGAGGAGGAAGTCGAGCTGCTGATCCGCCGCTGGCAACAGGCGAAAAGCGGCGAAGGACGGGTGGTACTGATTTCCGGCGAGCCGGGCATCGGCAAGTCGCGGCTCACGGCGGCGCTTTCCGAGCACATCGAAACCGAGCCCCATACCCGCCTGCGCTATTTCTGCTCGCCGCACCACCAAGACAGCGCGCTCTATCCGTTCATCGCCCAGCTCGAACGCGCCGCCGGGTTCGCCCGCGACGACGCGGTCGAAGCTAAGCTCGGCAAATTGCGGGCATTGCTCGCCCCGGGCACGCGGGATGACGACGATATCGCGCTGTTGAGCGAGCTCTTGTCTTTGCCGAGTTCCGCCGCGGACCTCAACCTCAGCCCGCAGCGCAAGCGGGAGAAATTGTTCGAGGCGCTGCTCGGCCAGCTCGAAGCCGAGGCGCGGCACCGGCCGGTGCTGATGGTGTTCGAGGACGCCCACTGGATCGATCCGACCTCGCGCGAATTCTTGGATCTGACCGTTGACCGGGTGCGCCGGCTGCCGGTACTGCTGACGATCACCTTTCGTCCCGAATTTCAGCCGCCCTGGGGCGGCCGCTCCCACGTCACGAGTTTGGCGCTCAATCGGCTCGACGAACGCGATGGCGAGGCGCTGGTGCAAACTCTGGCCGGCAATGCCGCGCTCACCGCCGATATCATCGCGGAGATCGTCGAACGCACCGACGGGGTGCCGCTCTTTGTCGAGGAGCTAACCAAGGCGGTGCTGGAAAGCGCCGCGCAAGGAGACCGGGTAGCCGCTGTGCTGGGAACGGCATCGCTCGCCGCGCTGTCGGTGCCGGCGACGTTGCACGCCTCGCTGATGGCTCGGCTCGACCGGCTCGGACCGGCGGCCAAGGAGATTGCGCAGATCGGCGCGGTGCTCGGCCGCGAGTTCACTTACGAGCTGATGGATCATGTCGCCGCGCGGCCGGACCTCGATGTCGCGCTCGGCCAGCTCGGCGATGCCGGCCTGTTGTTCTGCCGCGGCGTGCCACCTCAATCCTCCTACTTGTTCAAGCACGCGCTGGTGCAGGACGCTGCCTATTCGACCCTGCTGCGCGGCCGGCGGCAGGAATTGCACGCGCGCGTCGCGGCAGCGCTGGAAGAGCATTTCTCCGATCTCGTCGAGCGCCAGCCCGAACTGCTCGCCCATCACCTAACCGCGGCCGGCAACACCGAACGCGCGGTCGATCAATGGCTCAAGGCCGGCCAGCTTGCCGCGTCGCGGTCGGCCCATTTCGAGGCGATCGCGCATTTCCGCCGGGGTCTATCATTGCTCGGTTCCTTGCCGGAAACCGAGGAGCGGGACCAGCAGGAGATCGCTCTGCAACTCGGCACGGGCCTGTCCTCGCTTACGGCGAAGGGGCTTGGATCGCCCGAGGCGGCGGAAGCGTACACGCGAGCCAGAGATGTGTGCGAGAAGATCAACGACGCGGATCGCCTCTTCGTCGCGCTCTGGAATCTATGGCTGACCACGGCGATGCGCGACATCGATGCGGCCCGCCCACTGTCGAATCAGCTATTGATATTGACGAAAACCGAGGACGACAGCGCGCTGCGGCTCCAGGCCCATCACAGCGCCTGGTTCACCCGCTTCTATGCCGGCGAGCCCGCGCCGGCGTACGGCCATTGCGCAGAGGGCCGCCGTCTCTACGATTTCGAGCGACATCGGTCGCATGCGTTTCTCTACGGGGGCCACGATCCCGGAGTTTGTGCGCACCTAAACGGGGCCTGGCTCGAGTGGCTGCTCGGTTATCCCGACAAGGCGCTCGCCAGCGTCGACTGCGGCGTGCGCCTCGGCGAGCGGCTCGCCCATCCGCTCAGCCTTCACCAAGCGTTTTTCTACGGCGCGGTCCTCCACCTGTTCCGGCGCGAGCCGCAGATGGTGTTGCCGTACGTGCGCGCCGGCGAGGTAGTTGCAACCGAGCAGCGCGTCGCATTGTATATGGAGCCGGAGATCTTGCGCAGTGGCGCGATCCTCGACCAGGGTGCGGTCCGGGAAGCGGCCGCCTCGCTTGGCGAGAGCCTTGCTGAACGGCAGGCAATCGGCCGGCGACTGCATGGACCGTACCAGCTGGCGCTGTTGTCCGAGGGGCTCGCACGCGCCGGGGACCGCGACGGCGCCGTCGCTGCGCTGGCGGAGGCAGAGGCTGCGATCGAGACGAGCGGCCAGCGCTGGTGGGAAGCGGAAATTCACCGGCTTCGGGGGATGCTTCTCCTGTCCTCGCAGAGGTTCACCGAATGCGAAGCCTCTTTCGAGCGGGCGTTAGACGTGGCACGGCAGCAGCAGGCAAGATCGTTGGAATTGCGTGCCGCCACGAGCCTCGCCCGGCTGTGGGGCGAGCAGCGCCGGCGCGCCGAAGCCGGCAATCTCCTCGCCCCGGTCTACGGCTGGTTCACCGAGGGCTTCGACACCGCCGATCTGAAAGAGGCGAAGGCGCTACTCGACGAGCTGACGTGAGCTGGTGAAGACCCGGAGTGAATGGCCGCTTCCTGGTCAACTCGACGATCCGCTGGCGTGGCCGAGAAGGTCTCTTAAGGGTCGGCTCGAGCCGTTGACACGCCGTCATTGCGGAAGGGCGCAGACGGGTGGAGAGCTGGCATTCGCAAGCGGCCGTTTGTCACATCTACCTGCATCAAGGATAATCGCGTACCGATTTGGCCGCGTGAACTGACGCGGCGGGAGGCTGCGGTGAAGGCTAACTTTGCGCCGGGTCTGCACGTTGCGCCAGGTCAGGCTGCCAATGTCTTGGCCTACGATCGCTGGATCGGGCGGTGGTCTCGCCTGTTTTTGCCGGCGGTGATTTCTGCCGCGGAGGTGGCGCCCGGGCGCCGAGTGCTCGATGTATCGACCGAGACGGGAGAGGCGGCGCTGATGGCGCTCCGAGCCGCTGGAGCATCTGGGGTTGTCATCGGGGCAGATATCGCCCCTGCTATGCTTGTCGGTGCACGCGACCGGCTAAAAAACCCGTTGTTTTGTCCTGTGGCCGCGGATGGCCAGATGCTTCCGTTCAAGAGCGGTACTTTCGATGCCGTCATATGCCAGCTCGGTTTGCAGTTTTTTCAGGACCCCGCACGAGGGCTGGCGGAGTTCTATCGCGTGCTCAGGCACGGCTGCTGCGCAGCAGTGTGCGTGATTTCAACCCCCGACCGGGCGCCGATGTGGGGAGTTCTCACACGGCGCGGGACCCATAGCTGGCGGCTGAAATTCGAGGGCGGCGAGCGCGATCCTATTACAGACAAGCGCCGCACGCGTTATGTGACGGTAAAGGGTACGAAAAAGGCGGCGAAGATCGAGTTGATCCGCTTACTTGCCGAGGTCGAGAACGGAACCATCGTTAACCCGTCCAAAGTCACGCTGGCCGAGTGCTTGCGCGGCTGGCTCGACGGCAGCAACGACCTCTCACCGAAGACATTGGAACGCTATCGCCAGCTTGGCGAACAGCAAATCATCCCTCACCTTGGGGCGGTCCCTTTGCAGAAGCTCCGGCCGGCGCACATCCAAGAATGGCACGAAAAGTTGTTGAAATCGGGAGGCAGTGGTGGACGCGCCCTGTCAGCCCGGACCGTGGGTCATGCGCATCGCGTTTTACATCGCGCGCTCGAACGGGCCATGAAGATCGAGGTAGTTGGCCGCAACGTTGCCACCGTAGTCCGGCCGCCCAAGGTGGAAATAGCCGAAGTTGCGATCCTCACGGCTGAGCAAATGGCCGACGTGCTCGCCAGGCTCGACGGGCATCCCCTACACCCGATCGTCGCCCTCGCGCTCGGAAGTGGGATGCGTCGTGGAGAAATCTGTGCGCTGGCCTGGGATGCGGTTGACCTTGACGCCGCCGTGGTTCGCGTCGAGCGCAGCCTAGAGGAAACAGCTGAAGGTTTGCGCTTCAAGCCACCGAAAACTCGCTACGGGCGCCGGATCATCAGCCTCCCGGCCAATGTAGTCGAGATCCTGCTCGTGCATCGGTGGTGGCAGCTAGAGCAGCGGATGGCGCTCGGCCTCGGTCGGTTGGGCGGCAACGATCTGGTATTCGCGACGCCGGATGGCGCGCCCTATCCGCCTGACAAACTGAGCCGCGATTGGGGGAATACGGTTGCGGCAAAAAAACTGCCGCGGGTCATGTTCCACGCGCTACGCCACAGTTCCGCCTCCGCGCTAATTGCCGCAGGGCTTGACGTGGTTACTGTAAGCCGCCGCCTTGGGCACAGCTCGCCGGATCACGTTAACGGTCTACGCGCACCTGTTCAGCAAGACGGATACGGTCGCCGCTCAGGCAATCGAGGCGGCCATGCGCCTGCGGGCCTGAAGAGGGGTTTGGGTGCCAATTGGGTGCCAATTCCCCGTTTTGTTCTCGACGCACCCGTGCTAAGTCATTGCGGCCGCTTGTGCGGAGAGGTGCCGGAGCGGTCGAACGGGGCGGTCTCGAAAACCTCTGGCGGCGTCCCTTCCGGTGTCGCCTGGTCCCTGCCGGTCACTCAACGCCTCGGGTTGTCGGGCCGTGGGCGAGCCTTCGTCCCCTCGTATCCCTTCGGCTCCCGGCGCGTTTGAGTCCAAAGTTGGGTCCACCGGCCGGGCCGTGGTGTTTGTCGCCGGGACCACCTCGCCCATGATCACCTGCCCCGCCGTGACCGAGACCGCGGCGCTCGCCTTGGGTCGCGTTCCTCCGGCGTCGTCCGACTTGGCTTGCGGAGGATCGGGCGGGGCCATCGGCAGCTTTGCCCTGATAACGCGGAGTAGTCGGACGCACGGCGACAGCAGGTAGCAGTCAGCCTCGATCGCGTCGATTAACAGTCTGAGCGCGCGGACCTCTTGATCGGTTAAGTCTAACTGCATCGGCCAGAGATGAGCGCGGCGAGCCATACCGCGCTGGTTCACGTCTCGATTGGGTCACCTGCCGGTGCCACAGGTTGCGAAGCAGCAGCCAGCGATCGCAACCGAGGCGACGAAGGCGGGAAGTGCGGGCGCGCCGGCATCCACCAGAGCGCCGATCACGATCTCGACCGCGATAGCCATCAAAAGCGCCAACGCGGGGCTGAGCAGCACGGCAGCCGTGAGAATGGACAATTGCGCCCACGCAGGAAGGCTTCTCATTGCGGCGTCGGAGCTGGAAAGCTGGCCGGTTCCTCATGCGGCGCCTCACGCCCCAACTGAGGCGCCATCTCCCTACGCGGCCAGAGCGCGCGATGGAGTAGCCGGGCAATCGGCCGGACCAGCAGCAAGGCGAGCCCCGGACTGAGCCCGACGGCACTGTGTTCGGGGAATCATCGTGCTCGTGCCGCTCCTGCGGCATCGCGACCCATTGGTGGCGGGTTGGTCATTCCCCAGCTTGGAATCAGTCTAAACAACTGACGGAGCGATGCTCCGAGGAGGGCTGCGATGAACCGCAGCAAACTTTCCGTCAAAGCGATCCTGTTGGCGAGCGGCATCGGTTTGGCCGCGGCTTCGTTCGTCGGACCTCGACCGGCTGCTGCGCAATCCTATTCCGACGACAACGGCTGTCCTGCGGGTTACGTGAACGACAGCTTTGGCTATGGCTGCACCCTGCCGGGTTACGCTTATGACCCCTATGGTTACGGGTATTCCCCTTATTACGGGGGCTACGGCGCCGCGCACCATGAATTCGGGCACGGTCGGCGCCGCGCACCATGAATTCGGGCACGGTTTCGGCCACGGCATGGGTGGCGGCTTCGCCCATGGCATGGGTGGCGGCTTCGGGCATGGCGGGGGCGGTGGCCACCGCTAAATCAGTCCGCACCGCATCAGCTCGCGGATCAAGGTAGATCAGGTCTAAGCTAGGCAACCAATCGAAATTGTCCCTGAAATAGAGCATGTTGATCATGGGAGGGGACTCCGTGGCGTGCCGCGAGCGGCCAACCGGAAACGGTGCCCGATTCTCACTGAGCCGGGCCGACCTCTCATGTAGCCTTGCGCCTTCGTTCGCTCACGTCGACGCGAAAATACATCACTTGCGATAGCAACGCTTGCGCCCAGCGTCCGCTTCGAGCCCGGCGGCGCGATCTTCGAGTTGATGCTCGAGGCTCGCCAAGACCTCGTCCGCGCGGGCGGGACCCGCGTGCGGCACTGTTCTAACCTCCGCAACGCCTACCAGTCGGCCAGCGTGGGCTTGGGCCTCTGCAGCGCTTCGGAGCGCGCGGCGCGGCGGGTGATCAGCGCGAGCGGTACGCACAACAGCACCATGAATGCGCCGAGGATGACAAAGCTCTCACTCGCGCCCCAGCAGTCGGCGATCCCACCCATCAGCGGCGGGATCAAGATCGAGGTGAGCCGCTGCCCAGTCTGACGCAGGCCCACGACCGCACCCTGTTGATGGCGACCGACCGCCCTCGCCTGCACCGATAAGATGACCGGCTGAATTACCCCTTCGAGCCAGCCGCGCACCGCCTGCGCCAGCAGTAGCAAGGCGAAGATCCCGCCTAGAAGCGGTGTCATCGCAATCAGCAGGATGGACAGCACGGTGCCGCTCAGCATCGTGCGACCAGGATCGCCCAATCCCATCGCGCGCCTGGCAAAAAGCGAGCCGAACCCGCTCGCAATCTCGACGGTGGCGAAGAGGATGCCGATCATCGTGCCGACGAGTCCAATGTGGTCGAGATAACAACATAGACAGAGGTCTGGATGCTGTATGTCGTATTGCGCATCGACATGATGGCCATGGACAGCGCAATGGCCGGGATTGCGATCAGCGTGATCGAGCTGATGTAGTCCGACACTCGGGGCAAGGCGTCGCGGGCGCGGAACCCGGCTCGTCCCCTTCCGTCCCGTTGTCGAGGCCCAAAGATTTCGGCCTCCGGTGTGCGCAGCAGTGCGATCGTCAGCACCACGCCCCAAGCGGCGCCAAGGAGATAGGCCGGCCAGGCTCCGCCGTAATCCCAGACCGCACCGGCGAGAATCGGCGCCGTTGTCGAGCCGAGCCGGGCGAAGAAGCTGAACTTGCCGATATAACCTGCATCGCCCTCGGCGAGCTGGGCGATTAGGGTCTGCGCGCCCGACCAGGCGAAGGAAACGGCGGCACCGTTGACCAGCTGCAGCAGCAACAAAGCCCAGAACCCCGGCACCAGTGGAAACAGCGGCGCCAAAGCCATGCCGGTCCAAACGAAGAATAAGGTGACCCGGCGCGTACCGAATCGGTCCATCAGAACGCCGATGTGGATCGACAGGAACAAGGCGACGATCGAGCGTGCGCCCACCAGAATGCCGATCTCGGAGGCGCCGAGCCCTAGCGACAGGCCATAGAGTGGGATGAGGAAGGTGTAGAAATCGACATAGCCCATGCTGAGCGGCCCGGCGACGTAGAGCGATGCGAGGGGTCGTGGGCGGGACTCGTACATTCCAGTAGGGTCGATCTGTTGGCGGGGCTTCGGGAAACCAGCACCCCTCGCCTGGTGTTGGGCAAGCGTAAAATCGTCGTCGCGGCGAGGTCCATCCAGGCCGAGGGGCGTCAGGCCGGCTGCAGCTCGACCTAGAGAGTCGTGAACTCGCACACCGTCAGCACGCGGCGATCTCGGTGTCGTCCTCGGGCATTCGGAGTAAGATCCCGCGATGTCAGACTCGGACTGGCCGCGATCACCCTTTGCCGGACTGGCCGACTTTTCCGCCCGGCCACCTGTTCGCATGCTTTCACGCGACGAGATCGAACAGATGCTGGCGGCCCACCGGCTATATCTCGAGACGGAATATCACCAAGGCCACCGGGCAAACTTCGCATCGGCCGATCTCTCCGGGCAAGATTTCTCGGGGCTCAATCTGCGCGGGATCAAGATGGACCGCGCCGTGCTCAGGGGCGCAGATTTCACAGGAACTCAGCTGCAAAGGGCCACTCTGATCGGCGTGATATCGCAGGAGGCGCGTTTCGACAGGGCAGATCTATCCGGCGCCCGTCTAAGCGGGGCAAACCTCGTCTCGGCGAGCTTCGAGAACGCCCGTCTCGCCAAGGCCGATATGGAGTTTGCGCTGATGGCCAAAGCGCTACTGCGGGGCGCCTGTCTGCATGAGGGCGACATGAGCGGCGCCCAGCTCGATGGCGCCGTGCTAACCGGGGCCGACCTCCGTAAGGCGAACCTACGCGGGGCCGGATTTCGTAATGCGCAGCTCGACGAAGCCGACCTCCGCGATGCACGGCTCGGCGGCGCGTCCCTGGTAGGGGCCTCGCTGCGTGGGGCCGATTCGCGTGGCGCGTATTTGCGCTTGGCAAAGCTCGACGGCGTCGACCTGTCCGAGGCCAACCTGTATGACGTCGAAGGGCTCACGCAGGCACAGCTAGATCTGGCGCACCTCAGTAGCGGAACTAATCTGCCCGAAGGCTTGACGGGGGCGGAAGATGGCAAAAGATGAGCATGTCGCTGTGCTCGGTCGCGGCGCTGCAGCGTGGAATGCATGGCGGGCGGAACACGACGAGGTGCCGGACTTATCTCGGGCTGGCCTGCGAGGGCTCGATTTGACCGGGTTCGATCTTTCCCGGGCGGATCTTCGCGGTGCCGACCTCAGGGGAACGAAACTCTGTGATGCGGATCTGTCAGGCGCCCATCTGGAGGGTGCGAACTTCTTCAAAGCGGTACTCGATGGCGCCAATCTCGCCGGGGCTCATCTGGATGGAGCTCAATTTCTGAATTGTGCTCAGCTCATCGTTACTCGGAACTGGCAATCGGCCTACCGTGACGAAACGCTTTCCTGCGGGGCGGCTGCCCCCGACAGGGTGCCTTCAGAATAGATGTGTCGGCCTTCACACCCGGTGCATCAGCAGCCGGCGGAAGTGGGTTTAGAACACGGCTATCGCGTCACATGCGCGGATACCGCGAGCCACCTTCCATCCCGGCGCGCCCAGACGTCTGTATAGCGGCCATTCCGCTGCTCACCGTCCGCGGTGGTGTAGCTCGTGCGCGCGTGAATGATCGCGACATCTCCGAGAAGGCGCACCCGGACTTCCGCACCGAGAGGCCACTGATCGTCACCGGTAGAGCGGTCTGTACCAGGAATTGGCTCTTGTCGACGAGCGACCCATCGGGGTTTGAGCACAGGAAATCCTCGGCCAGGATCTCCTCGAACCGCTGCACATCGCCATGCTGCACCGAATGGATGTAGTCGCGGTTGAGGGCGGTCAACGCATCGACGTCGCTTCGCGCGGCTGCGTCAGTCTTCATGGGCGCCTCCATTCTGTCTGTGGTAATCTACGGAAGGCACCTTGAACGAGAGCTCAACAAATGGGCCTGGAATAGCAGGGTTCGGCCGCGGGTTACGCCAAAGATCCAACAGAGAAGGGACCGGGCGACTGCGCGACAAGCAAAAGGGAGGAAATGGAAAATGAAGCGACCTCTCCGCGTCCTCGCAGCAGCGGGCTCGCTGTTGCTTGCGCTGTCCGCCGTGGAAGGGGCATTTGCCCAAAAGCAGGGCGGCATTCTGAAAATGTACACTGTCGACAGTCCGGCGAGCATGTCGATCCTCGAGGAAGCCACGGTCTTCGCCGAGCGGCCGATGATGGGGGTCTTCAACAACCTCGTCATGTTCGACCAGCACGTGAAGCAAGACAGTCTAAGCTCCATCGTGCCCGATCTGGCCACCAGCTGGTCCTGGAGCGAGGACGGGACCGAACTCACGTTCCCACTGCGCCAAGGCGTCACTTGGCACGACGGCAGACCCTTCACCGCCAATGATGTCAAATGCACCTGGGACCTGCTGGCCGGCAAGTCAAGCGAGAAGCTGCGCATCAACCCTCGCAAGTCTTGGTACCGTAACCTCGAAGAGGTCACCATAAACGGCGCCGACGAGGTCACCTTCCACCTGAAGC
>WNFC01012440.1_pt1 | contig 11809 bp, 8 predicted proteins | sample 5400541 | NCBI WGS metagenome assembly WNFC01 (sample SAMN13153342, study PRJNA577476) | soil metagenome | isolation source: 120 cm saprolite under Douglas fir tree site 2 hole 2 replicate 1 | place: USA:California | collected 2015-04-18 | reverse complement strand
CTGTACGTATACCTCATAGTTTCAGAAACATAGCAGGAATCGGGTCTGGGTTCGAATCCCATCGCCCGCTCCATAAACCCTGATGACTCAGTTGACCTTACACGGCTAAGTTACCTGAATTCGACCCCTAATCAGTTCATTTTGGACGGCATTTGGACGGTACCGCCGCCATTTGGACGGTAGATTCCGTCTTGCTTCCGCCACCGGGATATCGCGGCAAAGCGGCGAGGATGGGCCGGAAGACCAACCAACAGCTCCATAGTGTCACTCGACTCTAGACGATAAGGTGCGGCTGGGACAGATTACTTCCGCGTAGCCGGTCATTCGGTAGAACGTGGTCTGCTACCTTCCTAGAGCAGTCTGAAACGCAAAGAATGTTTCGTGCACTATCCAATGGTATCTAAGCTGATCTCTAACCCTCACAGGCTGTGCAGACTGTACGATACTTCGTTGTGGATTTTCTTATGACGGTTCGCTGCGGAAGGTTAGGCGGGCGTGAGGCAGGCGGGGCCCACTTCAGGTGTGACTTGCAGCACCTTAATTTGCCTTTCGGACCTCAAGAAATGGCTTATAATTACGGCAAGTCTAGGCTTTCTAAAGCAGCGCCAAAATGTTCCAGCCTCTAACGATGCCCGCGCGATTGATCATCGCAGGAATGCTTCTGAGCTGGCAACCAATTGCCTTTGCCCAGGTTCAGGGCATGCAGGCGTTTGACAATCGCTTGGAAGGCACGAACGTGCACCCCCACGCATTGCAAGATTTCACGCTGATTGCACTCCACCGAGACTTTCGACCGTTCAAGCAAAGTGCCACGCTGCATGTGCGCTTTTTCCTTCCGCAAATCGCTTCAAGCCCCGATAGAAAAGTGTTTGTGGAAGCGGCCGAGTTGCTCGACTCTTTTCATTACTCGATGCAAGCGAAGAGTTCGAGTGCTTGGAAGGACGGAAACTGGAACGTTTTCGGTCCTTGGCCAACCCAGGACGTAATAGATCGGCTCAGTCTTGAGGCAACGAACATTGGCGTGCTCGCCGGATACAGAGTGGGCAACGATCCGCCGGTATACCTGCCCGTGGATGTATATGAGAAAGAGGGGCAGCCTTCCGTTCGAGCCTACACATTTCATTTCATCACCGGTCAGGACCTACAGTCCTTGGATGTAACTGTCACCGACGCAGCGGGTAGAATGATGAATGTGGGGAAGCCCCAGCTGAGATGCAAAAGGAATAACTGCAAGCTATTCGCTGCGGGGAGCACCGGATCTTTTCCACTCGATATGTCATCACTGCCGGCCGGCGAATATCACGTCAAGCTCCTCGGCCACATTCCGGGAAACCTGACACCGACTTCCATGGATATTGTTGTTTTTCATCATCCCTAGAAACCCGATGGCCCCGGAACCTGAAAAAACGTTTCGGTCGTGGGTTGCGTGGCTTGTCGGGTGCGTATGGATAGGGACCGCTCTGGGAATTTGGATCGCAACTCGCATTCATCCCTCGACCATGGCCGACATTTCGGTCAACACACGCAAGATTACTTTTCTGACCAACGCAAGCCGCATTCTTGGTCCGAGCAACGAAGAGCAGTTGACGGTTTCCGGCGTGAGTTCGTTGCAGATTCAATTCCACGGTCTGCAGAGCATTACGATTGGAGGCTCACAGAAGCATGTTGCGTCCCTGCGCGCGGAAGGAGATGCCCGAGCCACCTGCTTGTTCTACCGAGTGCGGAGTAGCGGATTCGAAGTCCTGGGATCGGCGGTGATCACGTTCGAGGTTGCGAATGCTTCCACGGCCGGATCGTTCAGCCTGAAATCCCACGGCCTGATGACGGACAACCTGTCGAGCCGGGCAGCGGAATCAAATACGCAGTCCGGCTTTGAATGCAGAGGATTGAGAATTGAAGGCGGACCGGCGGGAGAGGTCGAAGGATCATTCTCCCCAACGGGCGGCGATTCGATCTACGTAGCGACTTCTCCGGACACGCGTCTTGATTTCTCGCTCGCTGGACACGCCGATGTCAGCGACACGCAGATACCTGTGCTCAGTGAATTGCGTTTCTCTGAAATCGAACCAGGTACGTCCGAAGAAAAAAGCGTCCTGCTAAAACCAGCGCCTGAAGTGGCGTTCGAGAAAGTGATGCAGAAAGTGACTCTCAATGTGGCGGACTTGCTGGTTGTCGTTCCGCAGAAGAACTTCTATCTGAGGCAATTCACGGTGGCAGACGGCGTTCACTTGAGCCTACGCGGTGTAGTTCGGGATTTGCGATCGGGACCGGGGGCCAAGGCGCTGACGACGCTCATGCCGTCATCTTACGAACACATGAACAGCATGACGCGGATCTACGGCGCGATTCCGGCGCTCGCCGGCCTGCTGCTCGGAATTCTGGAGAGAATGAATCTGTTGGGAAAGAAATGAAGAGACAGTGGAAATTGCCTTTGGTCGGCCCGCTCCTCGCCTGGAGTCTTACACCGGGCATCGCCCTTTCGCAGACAAATGATCTTGAATCGCAGATGGACCTGGTGGTGAAGCTGCGCATCCATCGCACGGCACAGAGGACGGAGGAGACGGCTGCGGGAGTCTTTGTGGGAAAGGACCAGCAGAGCGCTTATTTCATCACCGCGTGTCATGCGGTGACTCAAATAGACAAGGACGAAAACATAAGCCGAGTTGCTTCGGTGGATCTACAATTTCGCAACAGCGCTGCCGTATTCCGAGCTTCCGTTTTCGAACGTTATGACGATGGGCTGGATTTGGCTGTTGTACTGATCCCTGTTGCAAATTTGCCTGCTGGCTTAAGAGAAGTACAAAGAAAAGATGCTGCTCGAGGTGTCGCGGGTCACGTGATCGGGCATCCCTCGGCAGGCGACTGGAGCATTACTCACGTGAGCATTCAAGGAACGACAACCCCCGACGGGAACATCCGTCTTTTTACGACGGAGCGTGACGTCTCGCTTGCCGAGGGGTATTCGGGAGGTCCGGTATTCGATTCGGAGGGACTTCTCCTCGGCATGCATACGGCGAGCGCGACAACGTACGGCATTGAGGCAAAAAGTGGAGACATCGCGGGTCAGTTGCTGGCTTGGCGCATTCCCACGAACAACGTGCTAGAACCGACGACGCGGGCGCAGGCGGAGGTTGAGATCAACCGGTTGCTCGACAGTTACGAAGACGCCTACAACCGGAAGGACGCCAAGGCCCTTTGGGCGATTTGGCCGAATGTGCCCGCCAAAACCCGGGACAACATTGTTGCCAGCTTCGAGGCAGCGCAATCGATCAACATGAAGATTACGAATCGCCAAGTCGTTGTCACAGTAGACGGTACGAGCGCGACGGCAACCGGCGACTACACCCGGCAATACACGCCAAAACACCAGAGCCCGGAAACGGCCCGCGGCACCATCGGCTTCGCGCTCAAAAAGCAAGGGCGGACCTGGATCATCGAGTCCACGAAATAAAATTAGTATTAATGTGAAACGAAATGTACGATATAAGCACGATAGTGTATCTGCGAGTATTTGATCTTTTCGGGGCCTTCGGGAACCGGGGCTGCCGCAAGAAAGACGGGTAGTCGGCTTCGGTTCGCCTCGGGCGAAAGGGGTCGAAACCATGTCCACGCGGCTGCTAGGTCCTGTGCTAATTCTGTCGATTGTTTCGACGTGGCCGAGTCTTAAGGCGCAGAGTCTTTGTCCCGCCAGCGTAGCCAGCGACAAGCTGATTTGCCTTATACCCCAGGTATTTGGACCGAACGGTCTAGTTCTACCCGCTGGTCCGTTCCAGAACAGCTTTGCAAGCAACAGCCTAGCACCGCTAAATTCGGCAATTGCAAGACAATCGGTCCTATTGCCGCTGGCGTCTCCTTCATCTGGCATCATCTTTACCCAGGATCCGGTTACCAAGTTGCCTGTCCCTTCCACGGACAGCCTTGGACCGATCTTCGCGGAGAGGGCCGAGACTATCGGCAAGTACCGGGCGTTCGTAGGATTTGACTATCAGTACCTGAAGTTCGACAGCCTTGATAACTTTAGTTTAAAAAAGCTTCCGGAAGTTTTTACACAGCCAGACAACACCCTTCTTGCACCTTCGGGTCAAACCTGCTCAGCCGCTCCCAACAGCCTTAATACTGGACACTGCGCTTACATCAGAGACGTGGTTAAGGTGAATAACAGCATTGACCTGAAGATTCATCAATTCATCACCTTCGTTACCTTCGGACTCACGAGTCGAATCGACGTGTCGTTGGCCGTACCGATCACAGATGTGCGACTCGGGATCGTCTCGGATGCCACCATTGTGAACGTCTCTGCTACCGGCGTTCATGTCTTCGATTGTGGCTCAACTAATTGCCCGAACCAACGATTCCCCAGCGCCCGCACGGCCAGCGGAATCGGAGACATAACTCTCCGTGTGAAAGGCACGGCGTGGAAAGGTGAGCGGTCCGCATTTGCGATTGGCGTGGATGTTCGGACTTCAACAGGTGATTCTCTCAACTTCCTTGGGGCCGGCGCCGCCGGCGTCAAACCGTTTGTCGTTTGGTCGCGCAGGGCCAGATTTTCTCCGCACGTGAACGCAGGGTTCGAGGTCAACGGAAGCTCCCGGATAGCCGGGGACATTTCGACGGGAACCAAGGAGAGGTTACCGAGCCAATTCACATATGCGGCTGGAGCTGACGTTTGGCTAACCAAACGCATTACGGCTGCGTTCGACTTCGTAGGACAACAAGTATTCGAAGCCCGCCGCCTTATACGAAAGGATATTACTGAACTGGGCGCATGCGCGCCGAATCAGGATACCCCGCCGGACCCACTTAATCCAACCTGTCCAGTTGGTTCTGGCCCGGCCAATATGGGCCCCGCGGACCCCAATCTTTCTCAGACCACGGGGACCTTCAACGTTTCCAATTTCTCGGTTGGTGCGAAATTACGCCCCTTCTCTAATCTCGTGATCACTGCCAACGTCTTAATCAAGATGAACAACGCAGGACTTCGGGGCGAGCCCGTGCCTCTCGTATCAGCCGCGTACACCTTTTAGGCATCCTGACGCAATAGGGTAGAGAGGGGAAGAGTTATGATGCGAGCCAGGTGGTTGTTAATCGCGCTTCCGTGGGTAATGGTTACGCTCATCTTCCTTCCCTGTGCTGTTGCCCAGACGACGTCCTTTCAAATATCTATCCCTCAGAAAGGGACCAACATCTCCGGTGGGTTTCCTCCGATTGGAACAGTTCAGGTTTACGTCACCGTGGCCAGCGGAGCCCAGGTTCAGTTTACGATTAAGCCCGATCCGTTCATGAACGGAACCCAGAGCGTAACCGCAGCGCCTACCTCTGCGCCGTTCAATGCTGTCAGCCCTGGTAATAACCCGCCACCCAGTCTGACCTTCTTGTACAGTGATCTCACTTCCGGCCGACATGACACGGTTTCGCTCACTCCGCCGGCGGCAGCTGTTACGACCGGCGGTCCGGCGACGTACAAGATTGATTTCCATCTTGCAGCCGACTTCATTAATTGCGCGGCTCAGCAGCCGACCCGGACGTTTACGATTCAGGTACGCAAAACAGATCCTCAAATCGCTGCTGTATGTATTGACTGTTTTGATGCGGGTACGACGGCACTAGGCTGCGTCCCCGATTCATCGTACCTTGTGCCTTTGGGCGGGTCGCGTGGTCCGGTCGCTACGGTGGTTGGGCAACCCGCTCAGACCCAAAGTTGCCAGAGATTGCCGATAGATGTGGTTATGGTTCTTGATAAGTCCGGCAGCATGGCAAGCTCAACGACGGGAACTTCCACGCAGCCAAAGATTGCGTCTCTGCAGAATGCGGTTAAGACTTTTGTAGATGTTTGGGACGGCATTCGGCAGCAGGAAGGCAATACGATTGCGGACCAAATCGGTGTAGTCCTTTTTGATTCCGCCGCAAAATGGTGGGGCGACCCAACCCTCAACACCGGACTCGTTCTCGGCCAAGACATGAACTCTATTGACACCAGTAATAATCCCAATATGAGTATCTCTAGCTTTCTCCAAAAATGCATAACGGGGACGGGATCGTGTGGCGAACTCGTTCCCGGGACGTCCACCTCGGTTGGCGCAGGACTCGTCTTAGGAAATAAGGGTCTCCAAAACGACACGAACAGGCACGCCATTCTGTTGATGACTGACGGGTTGCAGAACACCGATCCGAAAGTGGCTCCGGTGACGCCAGGCAATACTGAGCCCTTGTTATACTGCGACGCTCCAAGTGGCACTTTCTGTACAAATTCTCTTGGCGTACAAAATTGCACGCTGAGCGCTCCGTGTCCTCTTCACCAGTTTTCAGCCAGTCCCGCTCCACCGCGAGCCACCATTTATTCTGTAACTGTCGGGCTGGGCCCCGGCGTATCCGACGGCTCAGTGATTCAGCCCATTGCGACCAATTCAGGTGGCTTCTTCATGAACACGGAAACCAACGCCCCTCTGCTCAGCCCCATGTTCCTCGAATTGTTGCAGAACTTCCTCAAATTCTTTAGCTACGACACGGTCAGGATGATTTCCGAGCCGACGCCCTATTCCGCGACGATTCCAATTTCTACCACGAGCCACAATGTTGTATTCACGGTGACGTGGCCTAGCGAGTTTGGGTCATTGCGGCTGACGGCAACCCCTCCTGGTAACGCCCAACCGATCGTGAGAGTGAGCGCATCCGGATTTATCTCCGTCGTTCAACCCTTACCTTTGCCCGGCCCACTTGATCCCCTGGGGGATTGGAAAGTTCAGGTTGACGTGCCGCCATCGACAGATGTTTCGCGAGCCCCAACTACCAACGCAGTTCCATTCAATCTCCATGTGATGACAGATGACGCTGGGATCGAATCTGAGCTTTCGATTGTTCCGGAGGACTACAAAGCGGGCGACAGAATTCGGCTACGCGCCAGACTGACCCGCTTCGGTCTTCCCGTGCTCGGACTGGGATCGCACTCGGGGGACATACTTAAGGCACGGTTACTCAAGCCTGGACAGAGTATCGGAGATATGTTGTCGGACAGCAGGGCAAGTGGCGTTGCTTCATCAGGTCCTGACCCCCAGTCTGCGGCCGAAAACAAGCTGGCTAACATACTCCAGAATAGTCCTTCGTCGCTTAAGCCAGACGTTTCGGATTCCGTGCAACTCGTCGAGGATGGCAAGGGCGATGGAACCTACACCGCTCTCTATACTGCAACTCTGCCGGGGCACTACAACTTCCTGTTCTGGGTGGAGAGTACAGACCCGAATTCTGTTCGCTTTTCGCGCCAGCAACTAAGAACCGCCTACGTGCGCGCCGTTCCTGATGCGGGCAACACCGTCTTCCAGACGAGCATTCTGCGCCAGGAAAACCGTAACGTTCTATCGATCAACATGACCCCACGCTTCAAGCAGGGGCCCGGATGCATCAAGAGCGACCCCAAATGCGGGCGTATGGGACCGGGCTGGGCGAACTATTTTTGGTTTACTTCGCCGGGCGTCGCGCCATTCAAGGCCAAAGACAACTTGGACGGCTCTTACACGGCTTCTCTTGTGTTCACTGGTGCTTTTCCGCCCCCGGTCTCCGTGGGATTTGAAGACATCCTGGCGGTCATCGATGACTCCGTGACTTTTGACAACCTGCCAGCTAAGCCAACCCCGCTGGTTGACCACATCTCAGGGCCCGGCAAGTGGGCGGTCTTCGTAGACGCTGGCGCTGCCGTTCCGCACGGAACACTGAGCAATGCGTTCAACACGGGATTCAGTCTCAATGCCGGGTTGGAATACATCGCCACGAGCCAATTCTCAGTCGAAGGCATCCTCGGCTATCACGACTTTCCCGCGAAGGTTGGGAACAGGCTGGATCTCTATCAGTTTTCGGCCAATGGGAAGTTCTACTTGACGAGCGGCGGCCCGTTTCGACCCTTCGTGAATGGAGGAATCGGCGGCTACAAATTCAGTCCAGGCTCAACTTACTTTGGCGGTAATTTCGGTGCTGGCGTTTTGCGCGAGTTTGGACCGCATTGGGGCCTGCAAGCTTCCTACAACTTCCACGCCGTCAACACTCCCGGCGCAGCCACAAAGTTCTCGACATTTCAAGGCGGCATTCGCTTCGTGTTCTAGGTCGCGACGGCGGATTGTTCCCACAGGATTGCCCAAGCCGCTTTACCGAAGGTCAATTCCTGAGTACAATCAGGAAACAGCGAGCGGGCGTAGTTCAGTGGTAGAGTAGACGCTTCCCAAGTTCGGACGTGGGGCTGTCGCCACGTTTCTAGAGTCCTTGGGAGGACCTACGGAAGATGATTTGTAGCGGTTTTTTGGCTCCGGCCAATCCATTCTGGACGGTTTTGGACGGTAGCCGCAGGTATATCCCCTAGATTCAGCAACATAGCGGGAACCGAGGTTGGGTTCGATTCCCATCGCCCGCTCCAGTCACCTTGTTTCCTTCCAATAACTTAGCGATTGGTCGCGGCGGCAAAAGGCGGCATTAAAGAGCAAAACGAGCTTCGAGGGTGGCACCGCTAGCTCGCGCGAAAAGCCCGAAACACAATTCCGCACTTCGCTGAATTCTGGTTGCTACTGTGACAGAGCCCATAGCTGACGTAACTGATTGATATTAAACGGTGTCGGCGGACATCTTTTGATACCACAAAGTACCATATGTCACTTCTTATCGTCCCCTTATTGTACCCAGATTTGGCCGAGTTACTGAATTTCTCACACCCATTTCAGCATAGTCGGGTCGGAGGAGGCGCGCCGTTAGGCGCTAGCCTCCGTCCGCCTAAGAATTTTCGAGAACTGGAAGCGAAGATGTCGCCGGGGGCCCGTGTACACTCAGATGCTAAAACACAGAAGATGATCGCGGAAATGGCTCTCAACGAGCTTCGTCAGGCAATGGGAATAACCCAAGAGCGCTTGGCAAAGGCTTTGCGCATCAATCAAGCCTGCGTGTCCAAGATCGAAAGCCTTTCCGACATCTTTGTGAGCACGTTGCGCAAAGCCATCGAGGCGATGGGTGGAAAGTTGGAGATTCGCGCGAAGTTCCCGGCTGGCGAAGTGAGGATTCGTCCGTTTGGGGGGCTTGCCGGACCGCGGCGGCCGCGCTCCAGGCGTAACGACACCGGGCGCCGCGCGAAGGCTACTGCATAGCGAGCGCGATAGCGGGGGACACCTTGTTGTATATAGATGGCGAGTATCTTCGTCAGATTCACCGTGAAGTTATGCTGGGCTTTTTCCGCTTGGAGCAGCGGCTCTCCAATGGGAACGGCAGGGTCTGGCGGAGAGTAGCCTAGGTCAGACCGCTGCCGCATTCAGGACTACGGCAGTGCTGGCGGAGTCGTCGGAGCGGCAGACGCGGTTGGGTAACCGCCGATAGCGCCGCTCTTTCCGGTCATGTACGGATACAATTCCAGATGATTCCAAAGTGCCCCGGGACCATTGCCGGTTATCGTGTATCCAGGCAGGTCAATCCATTTTTTGTACGGTTGTCCGTTTACGGCAACCCAAGCCTCAATCAGGCTGTTGGGATAATTTCCATTTGCATCGATAGTCGCCAAATGTACATGGTAATAGAACGTAACCCAGGTGTTGGTCGGCCAGTAAAAGCAGGTCGTCGGAGTCTCTCCGCGATATTGGCAATTGTAGTCCCCTTGCTGCATGAGGTAGGGGGGAACACCGCCATTCGTGTAGAACCCGTTGCTGAGGCAATTTTGGCCCGCGATGGGAATTTTCCCGTCGGTATTTAACACGTTAACCACGCTCTGCCCGGTGCAACTGGTATTGCCATTAAAAAAACCGTGGTTCTTCCAAGTAGGCCATTGATATAGAGAATTATTGAAGTTAGAGAGCATTTCGGGAGAGATTCGCGTGGCCACTTGAAAATAGATATCGCTGTTGTTCCCTCCGATGCCGGTGAATGCGCTGTCGAACTTGCCCATGTTCGGTCCCTGAAACGCGGGTATGTCAATCCGGATACTGCTGGTTCCGGAGCGCATGACGGTCGTGTCTTGAGTCGGATAAATACCGGGGTAGGTTGCGTTTGGGAAAATGTTGACGTTTTGCTGAAAACCGGAAGCATCATCGAATCCCTGGCAGAAAACCACTCCTGGCGCCGTGCAACGCGCCTTGAAATCCTGCAAAGCGGCCGCCGCGCCCGAAGCATTCGAGACCGTTACCGAAACCGCGCTGGCCGTGGCGGTGTTTCCGGAAGTGTCGGTAGCCACCGCTGAAATGGCATGGGATCCGTTGGCGGCGGTCGAAGAGTCCCACGACATCTGATACGGGCTGGCCGTCAGCGGGGTCCCCACATTGGCGCCGTCGACGGTGAACTGCACCCTGGCAACCGCCACGTTGTCGCTGGCGTTCGCTGAAACGGTGACCGTGCCTGACACCGTCGCTCCAGCCGCCGGCGCAGTGAGCGACACCGTCGGAGGCGTCGTGTCCGTCGTGCTATTGGTCGAGAATATCGCATCGCCGCTGATGGATTCTATCCCCGCCGAATTCTTCGAGTGCACCCGGTAATGAAACAGCGTCCCGACCGCCAGTCCGGTCAAGGCTTGCGAATGGCTCGTCGCCAGTGTGGAATTCAGCGTCGTCAGAATTCCATAGGCGGTGGTTAGTCCGTATTCCACTTGCGTCGTCGCCGGAACATCCGTGGTCCACGATATGTTGGCAGCGATGGTGGTGATGCCACTTACGGTGATGCCGGAAATGGTAGGTCCGCTGCTCCCACCCGTTCCGGACGTTAGCCGCAGCGCGTAGGCGTTCTGTTGCCAGCCATTCACGACCGCGAAAACTCCCAGACTCGGAAAATACCGGAATCGGCCAAAGGTGCCGTTGGCTTGCTGTGCTCCCGGCCCGTTGGCGTACGTGACGGACGTGCACGAGTCGGTACTCGGAGTCGTACGCCAAGCCTGGATAAATCGAACTGAGCATCGCGCCACAGCCGGAGAACACCAGGTTCGTCACCGCTGCCGTGCCTCCGGCCGAAATATCCACTTTGAATCCCTGGTTGTTGCCCACGGAAATGAACAGCTTCCGCTTGGGGTCGATAACGGAGGAGAGGTGGTAGTCAGAACTAAAACTCTTAAAGGGCGTCCACACCTTGGTGGCCGGATTATAAGAAAATATTCCCCCTCCGTCTTTTGCAAAGACCAAGCCGGTGTTGGGATCATAATCGGCGCCGTCGCCAAAGGTCAGATAGTCGAAATGTGTCCCTCCCAAGGTGCCCGGAGCATTGCCGGTATAACCGATCCGCTGCCACTGGCTCGTTGAAAATGTGTACGTCCAACTGTCGGACGGGTTCGGCCCGCTTCCCGCCGCGCATGCCAGAGAGCCGTTGAAAGCAAACAGTTGATCCGCGGACGGCAGATACGCAAGTCCGCCGTAAGTGTGGCGCGCGTTTGGCGTTCCGTCGGCATTCGCGGTGGTGCAGGAATTAACTGGAGTGCTGGGATTGTTCAAGCGCGTAAAGGCCAGCGAGTTCAAATCCAGCGCATAAATTTCATTTCCGTTGTAATCCGTGTGGCCCCCGCCCCACACAATCAGCCGGTTGCGCGTGGCGTCCGCAACAGCGCCGCTCCATGCGGCCACCACGTTCGCGCAGCCCGTAAAGCCTGTGGGGCAGGCCGGACCAGCGGTATTCGGTATCTGATACCACCCGAGACTGGAGGGGATTCCTCCTCCGCTCGAGGCTGCCAGTGTTGTCGCCGAAGCGCCCGTCGATTGCGCCGATGTATTACCGGCGGCATCAAACGCGGAAACATTGTAGGTGTAACTGGTCGACGCCGTCAGCCCGGCATCCTGGAACGAAGTCCCTGGCGCCGTGGCAATCTTCACTCCGC
>WNFC01007755.1_pt1 | contig 11809 bp, 11 predicted proteins | sample 5400541 | NCBI WGS metagenome assembly WNFC01 (sample SAMN13153342, study PRJNA577476) | soil metagenome | isolation source: 120 cm saprolite under Douglas fir tree site 2 hole 2 replicate 1 | place: USA:California | collected 2015-04-18 | reverse complement strand
GAAGGCGAACACCTCGCCCGCCTTCAGCATCGCCTTGACCTGCTGGACCGACAGCAGCGGCGTCAGGATCTTCGCCTTGGCCATGAAGCGCTTGGCCGTGCCGGTCGCCATGTCGACCGACATGCGGTTGGGCAGATGTTCCAGGCTCAAGCCATAGAAGTGAAGGTGCAGCGCGTCGCCCGAACCGGCCGGCGTCTCGATATGGTGAAAATCGTCGGGCAAATAGCAGATGACGTCGCCGCGGCGCAGCGTCTTTTCCTTGGCCGGGGCCTCGCGCAACCGGACGACGTCCTCGCGCGCACCGCTGTCGAGGCGCTCGTAGACCACGTTGCGCTCTGCCCCATGGACGCCGGCGATGATCGCCCAGGTCGTGTGATTGTGCGGCGGCACCTTCTTGCCGGCGCCGCCCGCCGAGGCGTAGAGCGCGAAGCGGTGGTCCGGGTCCTCGCTCAGCCGATAGATGCCGCCATCGGCGCCGAGCGGGAACTCATCCTGCGGGAAAAGATCGGCACGGCTGGCCAGCGAAGCCAGAAGCCCGCCGATCTTTTCCAGAGTGGTGGTGCTCACGCCGCCCTGTTCGATGCGTCGCGCCTGATCGACCAACTGCCGCACGGCTGCGGCGCGTTCATGATGTTGGTTCATTTATTCCTCCGTTGGGCGCAGTATAGCGGGCCTTTCGTGCCCTGGCGCTTGTCGCCCTATGAGTCAACTTACGGTGGGGAGATGAAACAAGTCGTACCGGTCGTCCTGCTGGGAGCAGTGGCGATGCTGGCCCTGTCGGCCCTGGCTCAGACCGCCACCAAGCCGCCTGCCAAGCCCGCTCCCGCCGCCAAGACGGCCGCGGCGACCGCCCAGCCGGCAGCGGCCAAGGCCAAGCCGCATCCCACCATCATCCCGCGCCGGCCGGTCTTCGTGCCGCCGCCGCCGGTCATAGAGCTCGACGAGATCGCCGTGGTTGCCGACCTGCCCACGGTGCTCGACAACGCCACTCGCGACCGTTATCGGCGCATCTTCCAGGCCCAGGCGTCCGGCCAGTTCGCTCAGGCCGATGCCGAGATCGCCCAGCTCACGGACAAGACCCTGATGGGGTATGTCGGCGCCCAGCGCCTGCTGAGCCCGGGCTATACCGCACCTTATGACCAGCTCGCCGCCTGGCTGCAGGACTACAACGACCATCCCGATGCGCCGGCGATCTACAAGCTGGCGCTGGCCCGCCGCACGCCGGGATCGGCCGAGCTGACGCCGGCGAGCTTCGTCAGCCAGGCGCAACCGTCGCCCACCTTCGCCGCCGCCCGCACCGTGACCGGCGCCGATGCCGGCCGCGCCGCCGAGCTGCGCGCGCGCCTGCAGGGCATGGCCGACGACGGCGGTTTCAATGCCGGCTTCGTGCTGCTCGACCGCAAGTCGACGGTCGACATCCTCGGTCCGCAGGAAGTCGAGCTGTGGCGCGGCCGCCTGCGCACCCGCGCGCTCGAAGCCGATTCGCAACGCAGCGTGCAGGTGCCGATCGATATCGCCATGCCGCCCGACGCCAACTGGACCGCCGGTCTTTCGGGTTTCCAGCGGGGCAACATGGCCGAGGCGGCGCGCCGTTTCGAAATGGTGGCCGATGCGGCGCCCGATCAGGCCTCGTCGTGGATCCTGTCGGCCGGATCGTTCTGGGCGGCGCGTGCCAACCTGCTGGCGGGCAATCCGCAGAAATTCGCGCCCTATCTCAAGCGGGCGGCGCTGTACAACCGCACCTTCTATGGCCTGATCGCCCAGAAGGCGCTCGGCATGCGCATCGAGCCGGACTGGAACGTGCCCGCTCTCGACCGGCGCAAGGAAGCGATGCTGCGCGACGACCGCGTCGGCCGACGCGCGCTCGCCCTGCTGCAGCTCGGCGCAGTGACGGCGGCCGAGCGCGAACTTTACTCGGCCTCGATCGATGCCGATCCGCAATTCATCGAAGCCGCCCTGGCGGTCGCCCACAAGGCGTCGCTGCCCAGCCTGTCGGCCAGGGTCGGCAACGCCAACTGGGACCAGCGCCACAACATCAAGGGCTATGACGGCGCCGTGTATCCCCTGCCGCCGTGGCACCCGGCGGGCGGCTACGCCCTCGATCGCGCCCTGGTATGGGGCTTCATGCGCCAAGAGTCGGCGTTCAATCCCAAGGCGCGCTCCTATGTCGGCGCCATGGGCCTGATGCAGCTGATGCCGGGCACCGCGCGGCTGGTCGCCAACAAGCAGCTGCCCGACCAGGCCGGCGCCAACCCCTACGATCCACCGACCAACATCGCGTTGGGGCAGGCCTACATCGTCGGCCTGCTGAGCGACACCGACAACAACCTGGTGCGCACCGTGGCGGGCTACAACGGCGGACCGGGCAACGTCATGCGCTGGGACGGCTCGCTGAACGCCGGGCAGGATCCCCTGCTCTACATCGCCTCGATCCCGCTCAACGAGACCCGCGACTTCGTGCAGCGCGTGCTGGCCAATTACTGGATGTACCAGATCCGGCTCGGCCAGCCGACGCCGTCGCTCGACCAGATCGCCGCCCACGAATGGCCGCGCTACACGGCGCAAGACACCGGCCGTTGAGGAGCGCAGCGCCGCCGATATCAGGCCCTTCAAATTCCTTTCAGACCTCATATTCCTCTCCCCGCTAGGGGAGAGGTTAGGTGAGGGGGAATCGAAGATCGCCTGCAACCCCCTCACCCAACCTCTCCCCCTAGCGGGGGAGAGGAGCACGAGAGATGCAGGATGCTCCCTCGTTGACCATTCCCGTAATGTGACCATATCATATGGTCACATAGGGATATCGCCATGGAGAGGAAGATCAACGCCGCCGCCTTCAAGGCGCGGTGTCTTGCCCTGATCGACGAGGTCGCCGAGAGCGGCCAGCCCATCACCGTCACCAAGCGCGGCAAGGCGAAGGTGCAGATCGTCGCCGTGCGCGAGAAGCCGAAGACGCTGATTGGCGCCACGAAGGGCACGTTCAAGATCGTCGGCGACATCGTCGGCCCGCTCGGCGAAGACTACGACGAAGATCGCGAATGGCGGATCTATACTGGGCAATTCGATGACCCTCCTGCTCGATACACACACGGTCCTGTGGGTGACCGAGGACAATCCAAGGCTCGGAAGGGTCGCAAGACGCGCGTGCGACGTCGCTCTCGCGGCTGATGAGGTCGCGGTTTCAACGATAGCTTATTATGAAATCGGCCAGTTGCTGAAGCGAACCCGCTATGGCGGTGCTCCGAGCGTTCGCGATTGGCGTATGCGCATTCTGTCGATCGGCGTGCGCGAGGTAGAGCTCACGGCGGAGATCGCTGTACGGGCTTCTGATCTGGAGAACCTACCTCGCGACCCGATCGATCGTTTCATTGTTGCGACGGCATTGGTTCAGCAGGCGGTGCTGCTGACAGCCGACGAGCTAATTCTCTCCTGGCCAGGACCTTTGAAGCGCCAGGATGCGCGACGCTAAAAGCGTCAGTGCTTGTGCGGATGCGGGTGGGTCGGATCGACCCAGTAGACCTCTTCCGGCTTTTCGACCGGCGTGATGTCGATGTTGATCGCCACCGCCTCGTTGTCGGAGCGCACCAGCACGCATTCCAGCGGCTCGGTGTCGGAGGCGTTGATCTCCTGGTGCGGCACATAGGGCGGCACGTAGATGAAGTCGCCGGGACCGGCCTCGGCGATGAATTCGAGCTTGTCGCCCCAGCGCATGCGGGCGCGGCCCTTCACGACATAGATCACGCTCTCGAGGTGGCCGTGATGGTGCGCGCCGGTCTTGGCGTGGGCATGGATGGTGACGGTGCCGGCCCATAGCTTCTGCGCGCCGACGCGGGCGAAATTGATGGCCGCGGCGCGGTTCATGCCGGGCGTCTGGGCGGTGTTGGTGTCGAGCGAGCCGGCGGGAATGACCCGCACGCCGTCGTGTTTCCAGTCGGTCATGTCTTTCATCTAGGGTCGCGGCCTCGCGCCGGCAAGATGGCGGTTGTAGGATGTCACCATGAACCGGATCGACGACTCCAAGCCCTTCAAGCCGGTGAACATCGCCGTGCTGACGGTTTCCGACACCCGCACGCTCGCGACCGACACATCGGGCGACACCCTGGTCGAACGGATCGCCCGCGACGGTCACGTGCTGGCCGACCGCGCCATCGTCACCGACGACGTGGCCGTGATCCGCGCCCAGGTGAAGAAGTGGGTCGACGATCCCGCGATCGAGGCGGTGATCACCACCGGCGGCACCGGCGTCACCGGCCGCGACGTCACGCCCGAGGCGCTGGAGGCCTTGTTCGAGAAGCGCATCGAAGGCTTCGGCGAGGTCTTCCGCTGGATCAGCTTCCAGAAGATCGGCACCTCGACCATGCAGTCGCGGGCCATCGCGGGCGTCGCCAACGCCACCTACATCTTCGCGCTGCCCGGCTCGACCGGCGCCTGCAAGGACGGCTGGGACGACATCTTGCGCCAGCAGCTCGACATCCGCTTCCGGCCCTGCAACTTCGCCGAGCTGATGCCGCGCCTGAACGAAGGCAAGATGCCGAGAAGTGGTTAGCTGGGAGCGCGCCACTCCGTGGCGCAATCTTCCTGTGTATACGACAAGGAGCGCCACGGAGTGGCGCGCTCCCAGCAATGAATGATTCCCTGCTGGCTGCCCTGCGCGAGCGGCCGGCGTTCTCCGCGCTGACGGCCGGCGATCTGCAGCCATTGCCCGCGACCGGCACGGCGCATGGCCATGTGCGCTTGCCCGGCGGCCTGCTGGCGCGCGTCGCCTATGCGCACGAAGGCGATCCGACGGCGGTCGCGCGACTGTTGGCACAGGCGGCGGCGTTTCGCCATCTCGCGCCGGCGGGACACACGCCGGGCCTGCATGACGTGATCGAACCGCGCCCGGACTTGCCGGGCGGCGCGCTGATCGTCGACTTCATAGAAGGCCGCGCACCGCGACTACCCGACGAACTGGCGGCAATAGCCAACACCCTGGTGCACATCCATTCACTGCCTACGGCGCGAGTGCCGATTCCGCGCCAGAAGAATCCTTTCATCGAGACGCTTGAAGCGATCGAGCAGAATGCCATGCGCTTCCTCGACAAGGCCGTGCCCGATTCCGGGGCGCGCGCCGAGATCGCCGAGGAGCTTCGCCTGATGCGCGGCATGGCGCTGGCCTTCGCCCAGCGCGATCAGCCGCTCACCGTGGCGCTGGCTGACACCCATCCGGGCAACTTCATCGTCGATCGCGCCGGAACGGCGTGGTTCATCGATCTGGAGAAAGTCCATGTCGGCTCGCCGGCGATCGATCTCGCGCATGCAACGCTGGCAACCTCGACGCTCTGGCATCCCGCTGTCGGCAAAGTGCTGTCACCTGGCGAGGTGAAGGGCTTTTACGACGCATACTTTGAGAAGGTGGGGCCGGGGCAGGCTGCTCTTCTTGCGCCTTGGGTCGTGCCGATGCGCCGCCTGACCTGGCTCAGGACCACGCTTTTCATGGCGCGATGGCGGGTTCAGACCCGCAACCCGCGCGATCCGGCTGACCCGACACAATGGAGCGACGCCGGGCTGGAGCCTGCCATGAAGGCGCACATCGATGCGCACATCGATCAATGCTTCCGCCGCGAGACTATTCAATCGATCCGAGCCGAATGGACCGCTTGACTCGTTCCCTTTTTGTTCTCAGAGTCGGCTCCCATGAGGCCGACCGTTCCGCCCGACTATCCCGACGACCCGATCGCCGAGCCCGCGCATCGCGGCCGCGGCGCGCTGTCGAACGAGTCGAGCCGTTACGACAGCGAGCGGCGCATCAGGACGACCGACGGTTGGGAGCAGGGCACGTCGGCCGCGGAACCCGACGACGAGCTGCCGCCGCTGCGCACGACGCTGACGCGCGACGCCACGCGCACCATCATCGCGCGCAACACCTCGCCGGACATCGGCTTCGATCGCTCGATCAATCCCTATCGCGGCTGCGAGCACGGCTGCATCTACTGCTTCGCGCGGCCGACCCACGCCTATCTCGGCCTCTCGCCCGGCCTCGATTTCGAAACCAAGATCCTGTTCAAGCCGGATGCGGCCAAGCTCTTGGTCGCCGAGCTCGCCTCGCCGAAATACCGCCCCGACGTGATCGCCATGGGCACCAACACCGATCCCTATCAGCCGGTCGAGCGCGAGCTGAAAATCACGCGCCAGATCCTGCAGGTGTTGAGCGACTTCAACCATCCGGTGGGCATCGTCACCAAGGGCCAGCTCATCACCCGCGACATCGACATTTTAGGCGACATGGCCAAGCGCAATCTTGCCGAGGCGTTCGTATCCGTGACCACCCTCGACAAGGAGCTGGCGCGGGCGATGGAGCCGCGCGCCTCGGCGCCGCACCGTCGGCTGGAAGCGATCCGCGCCTTGTCGGCGGCCGGCATCCCGACCGGCGTCATGACCGCGCCCATGATCCCGGGGCTGAACGACCACGAGATGGAATCGATCCTCGAGGCGGCAAAGGAAGCCGGTGCCACGCGCGCGGGCTTCACCGTCCTGCGCCTGCCGCTTGAGATCAAGGACCTGTTCCAGGAATGGCTGCGCCAGCACCGGCCCGACCGCGCCGAGCGCGTGCTGTCGCTGATCCGCCAGATGCGCGGCGGCGCCCTCTATCAGGCCGAGTTCGGCCTGCGCATGCGCGGCGAGGGACCGATCGCCCAGCTTTTGAGCGCCCGCTTCGCCGCGGCGGTGAAGCGGCTCGATCTCAACCGCGTCCGCTACCGGCTCGATACCGGCCGGTTCCATGTGCCGGAGTCGGCGCGCACCGCTCTGGTCGACGCCAAGCGCGATGCGCGGCAGATGAAGCTGCTTTAGCTAATCGAGGAACCGCACCTTCGGCCACAGCTCGCGCCAGCGCTTGGCGGCGATGCGGGCTTCATACTCGTCGCGCCGCGTGCGGCCGAACGCCGTCGGCCGGCACCGCAGGCCGAGCAGGTCGTCGGTGCCGAGCGGCGCCACCACCGTCAGCCGGTCGTCGGCTTCCAGCCGAACGCCGACGGCCGTCACCGTCTCCAGCCAGTAGGTCATGGCGTCCGCCGTGCTGCGATGCGGCGGCAGATCCTTCCAGACATGCATGCGCGCCTGGTTGCGCACCTGCCAGGGCGCGCCGGGCAGCAGGCCCTCCAGGCGCTTCTCGTAGCCGGCTTCTCGCTCCTTGGAGACGTCGGCGGCGTCGAAATAGAGCACATCGATATCCACGGGCGGCCGCGCCGGCACGATACCGTGCAGATGGTCCCACACCCGATTGCGCACGAACCCCGCGGCAATGCACCAGTCGGGCAAAGCGAGGGTGCGCACCGCACGAAGCTGTTTCATGCCCACAGGGTCTTGGGCAATGATGCGGGCGACCAAGGACATGCTGCACTCTAAAGGAGGCGGCGGGGGATATGCCGAGCTTCCGGTTCGAATTGCTTTGCGAGGGGCGCGTCGCCGGCATCGACGAGGCCGGCCGCGGACCGCTGGCCGGGCCGGTGGTCGCGGCCGTCGCCGTCATCGACCGCGCCGCCGCCAAGCGCAAGCTCCTGAAGCTCATAAACGATTCCAAGCAGCTCGTGGTCGGGGATCGCGAAGCCGCCTACGAGGCAATGGTCGCCTCCGGCATCGTGCAATTTGCCGTCGCCGAGGCGACCGTCGAGGAGATCGACTGCTTCAACATCCTGCAGGCCACCTTCATGGCCATGCGCCGCGCGCTGCAGGCGCTGGCCGAGCAGCCGGACGTCGTGTTGATCGACGGCGATCGCGCGCCGCCCCGGCTCGGCTGCCGCGCCGAGACCATCGTCGGCGGCGACGCGCGGTCGTACTCGATCGCCGCGGCGTCGATCTTCGCCAAGGTGACGCGCGATCGCTACATGGCGCGGCTCGCCGAGACCTTTCCCGGCTACGGTTGGGAGACCAACCGCGGCTACGGCACCGACGAGCATCTGTCGGCGCTAGAAAAACTCGGGCCGACACCGCACCACCGTATGAGCTTCTCGCCGCTCAATCGGCTACTTTGATCGTGTGCTGAAGCTCTATTACGCCGCCGATACCTGTTCGCTCGCCACGCACATTGTCCTGGAGGAGGCCGGCGCCGACTATTCGACCGTACGGATCGACTTCGCCACCGGCCAGCAGCGCTCGCCCGACTATCTCGCCGTCAACCCGAAGGGCCGCGTGCCGGCCTTGGTCACCGATCGCGGCATCCTGACCGAGACGCCCGCCATGCTGGTCTTCGTCGCCCAGAGCTTCCCGGCGGCGCGCCTCGCGCCAGTCGACGATGCCTTCGCCTTCGCCGAGGTCCAGGCCTTCAACAGCTATCTCTGCTCGACCCTGCACGTGGCGCACGCTCATCGCATGCGCGGCCATCGCTGGGCCGACGACGAGGCAGCCATCGCCGCCATGCAACGCAAGGTGCCGCAGTCGGTCGGCGCCTGCTACGAGCTGATCGAGCGCGACCTGCTCAAGGGACCATGGGTGATGGGCGAGCACTACACGATCTGCGATCCCTATCTTTTCACCCTCGCCCAGTGGCTGGAGCAGGACGGCGTCGATTACAATCGCATTCCCCGCGTGGCCGATCATCGGCGTCGGGTGTCGGAGCGCGCCGCCGTACGCAAAGCGATCGCCGAGGAGCTCGCCTAGGGCTGGTGGGTAACGGGGATAGTGCGGACTCGATCTTGTGGATCGATGCCATAAACAATTGAATCAATTGTAATTTCTTGACCGCGACTCGGTGGATGACTCATCTTCCACCGATGCGTGGGGAGAAACTGGACCGCGTCCTGGTCGGCGACTGCATCGAGCTGATGGGCGGCCTGCCCGAGGGCTCGGTCGACATGGTCTTCGCCGACCCGCCGTATAATTTGCAGCTCGGCGGCGAGCTGCTGCGGCCGGACAACAGTCGCGTCGATGCCGTCGACGACGACTGGGACAAGTTCGACGGCTTCGCGCGTTACGATTCCTTCACCCGCGCCTGGCTTGGCGCCGCGCGCCGCGTGCTCAGGCCCGAAGGCACGCTGTGGGTGATCGGCAGCTACCACAACATCTTCCGCATCGGCACGGCGCTGCAGGATCTTGGGTTCTGGCTGCTGAACGACATCGTGTGGCGCAAGTCCAATCCCATGCCGAACTTCAAGGGCAAGCGCTTCACCAACGCCCACGAGACGCTGATCTGGGCGGCCCGCGACCAGCACACCAAACGCTACACCTTCAACTACGATTCGATGAAGGAATTGAACGAGGGCCTGCAGATGCGGTCCGACTGGCTGCTGCCGCTTTGCACCGGGGCCGAGCGCCTGAAAGGCGAGGACGGCAGGAAGGCGCATCCGACGCAGAAGCCCGAGGCCTTGCTGTTCCGCTGCATCATGGCCGCGTCCAATCCCGGCAACACGATCCTCGATCCGTTTTTCGGCACCGGCACCACCGGCGCGGTGGCGCGCCGGCTCGGCCGGCGCTTCATCGGCCTGGAACGCGATCCCGACTATGCCGCCATCGCCCGGAAACGCATCGCCCAAGTCCAGCCGCTTAGCCCCGAGGACGTCTTGCCGATGCCCAGCAAGCGCAGCGAGCCGCGCATCCCGTTTGGCGTCCTGATCGAGGCGGGACTGCTGCAACCGGGCACGCTGCTGAGCGACCTCAGCGGCCGCCTGCACGCCCGAGTACGCGCCGACGGCACGCTGTCGGCGGCCAATGCGCTGGGCCAGCATCGCGGCTCGATCCATCAGGTGGGCGCGGCGGTCCAGGGCGCGCTGGCCTGCAACGGCTGGACGTTCTGGCACTTCGAGCAGGCAGGCGCGCGCCTGCCGATCGACCATCTGCGCCAGCAGGTGCGGGCAGGTCTCTAGTCCTTCACGGCGTGCGCGATCACCTTGCGCATCAGCGTCGGCAAGGCGCGCTCGGTCATGCGATCGACCGTGCACCAGCTCGTGCCGGGCGCGAGCCTGGCCAGCCGGTCGGTCGTGGCCGTGGCACGCGCCACGGTGAGCTCGAGATGGAAATGCGTAAAAGTGTGGCGCACCAGCCCGTCGAGGATCTGCCAGCGCGCCGGCACCGGCGCCTCGGCAAGGGCATCGGCAGCCACCAGCTTGCCCTCGCGCCAGGCGCTCGACGGCACCTCGTCCATGCCGCCTAAAAGACCCTTGGCCGGCCGCTTGCGCAGCAGGATGGCGCCGTCGCGGCGGGCCAGCACGAAGGCAAGCCCGCGGCGCGTCGGCCTTTCAGCCTTGGGCGAACGCCGCGGCAGGTCTTCTGCCAGCCCGAGTTTCCGCGCGCGGCAACTCGACATCAGCGGGCAGATGACGCAGCGCGGGCTTTTGGGTGTGCACACGGTGGCGCCGAGATCCATCATCGCCTGCGCGTAGTCGCCGGCGCGGCTCTCCGGTACCAGCTTGGCCGCGCGAAGCTGGATCTCCGGCTTGGCGTCGGGCAGCGGCGTGTCGATGGCGAACAGCCTTGCGATCACCCGCTCGACATTGCCGTCGACCGCGGAGGCCGGCTGGTCGAACGCGATGGCGCGGATGGCCGCCGCCGTGTAGCGGCCGATGCCGGGCAGCGCCAGCAGGCTCGCCTCATCTTCGGGAAAGCGACCGTCGTGTCGCTCGGCCACGGCGCGGGCGCAGGCATGAAGATTGCGGGCGCGGGCGTAGTAGCCCAACCCAGCCCAGGCCGAGAGCACGTCGTCGAGCGGGGCGGCGGCCAACGCCTCGACCGTGGGCCAGCGTTCGACGAAGCGGCGAAAATAGTCGCCGACCGTAGCCACGGTGGTCTGCTGCAGCATGATCTCCGACAGCCATACGAGGTATGGCTCGGCGCGTGCGCCGGCCGGGGCGCGCCACGGCAGGGTGCGACGATGTCGGTCGTACCAGGCGAGCAGACGCGGGGCGTGGGTCATGGTCATGTAAGGGGTCGTGGCCTACCATACGGAACGGAGTTTGAAAGGGTCCATGCGCGAAAACGGCTTCCGAGCCATCGGTGGTCTGGCCCAGCGGCTCACGTCCGGCATCGCCAAAGGTCGCGGCGCTTCGATTGCCCGGCTGCGCGCCGAATGGTCGGCCATCGTCGGCCCCGAGCTTGCCCGCGTCAGCCGTCCCGAGGCGTTGCTGCCGGTGCGCGGCCGGTCCGGCAAGGCGCTGCGCCTGCGCGTGCCCGGCGCCGCGGCGCCCGAGATCCAGCACAAGAGTGGCCAGCTGGTGGAGCGCGTGAACGCCTATTTCGGGCACAAGATGATCGATGACATCCGGCTGGTGCAGGGCGCGATCGCCACGCCGCCGGCGCCGTCGGCGATCCCCGCGCCGGATCCCGAGACCGTCAGGCGGGCCACCGAGCGTGCGGCCTCGGTCAAGGACCCCGCACTCAGGGCGGCACTGGCGCGGCTGGGCGCGCGCCTCGCCAGCCGGCGGCAGGTGCTGGTGGGTGTGCTCGGCGCGGCGGCCGTCGCACGCGAGCTGCGCGCCGAGGACCTGTCGCGTGACAAGCTTTTAGGCGCGCTGCCGGACGACCATGTGCTGGGCAAGGCAGACGCGCCCAACATCCTGATCGACTACGCCTCGTTCACTTGTCCGCACTGCGCCAATTTCTACATCGCGGTGATGCCCAGCCTGCGCCCGGAATGGATCGACACCGGCAGGCTGCGGCTGATCCACCGTCATTTTCCCTCCGATCTGGTGGCGACCCGGGCCAGTCAGCTCGCCGAATGCGCCGGTCCCGACAAATTCTTCGCCCGGGTCGAGCTGTTGTTTCGCCGGCAGGTGGACTGGCTGTCGGTCGGCAATCCCGAGGTCGAAATGGTCAAAGCCCTGGCCGACCAGGGGGTGACGCC
>WNFC01007754.1_pt1 | contig 11809 bp, 9 predicted proteins | sample 5400541 | NCBI WGS metagenome assembly WNFC01 (sample SAMN13153342, study PRJNA577476) | soil metagenome | isolation source: 120 cm saprolite under Douglas fir tree site 2 hole 2 replicate 1 | place: USA:California | collected 2015-04-18 | reverse complement strand
CAGCAGTTTCGGAACTTTAGCAGGGGGAAGCCTTAGACAGCCGTTTTCGCCGAGGATGACCCACTGGAGCAGGCGCGCTTGGCGATCGCGGCCTATTTTCGCTGCCCGAATTTGTCGGCCCGCGCGCACCTGTCCGACCCGCTGCAGTGGGCGTGGAAAAATTCAGGTCGTAAACCAAAACGAAGCGACTGCGTCGCTCTCAACTGGAATCGGCGACAACCGGCAGGGACAAGGTGAGGAGGAGAAGGCGGTACAGATTGATGGCCGCGCGGACGGGATGTGAACCGCGATGCAGATAGCGCAGCCGGTAGAGTCGCTCCAGCGTGAGCGCCAGGCAGGTCAGCAGCCAGACGATGAGCAAGCTGCGCTTGTGGTGGTGGCGGATATGCTCCAGTCCATAACGATTCTTAGCATCGTTGAAGCCTTCATTTTCAATGTGCCATCGACTCTTGGCCATGTGGTACAGGCAGCGGCAGCTGATGCGACGCGAAGAGAGGTTGGTGAGCCAGTAGGCCTCGACGACATCGCCATCCGGTTTGTGCTGGCGATAGCGGAGAACACGCACCGTTTCCCACTGCAAGCTTTCCCAAGGATCAAAGTCGTCGGCGTCCCAGATCTCCACGCGATCGGTATTGTCCCGGAATAACAGGGCCGGCGGTCGGGAACGGAAGCGCTTCTCCGCCGCGCGGAGTAATTCGGGCAGATTCTCCTTCAGCCGGGCCACTACCGGCCAACCCGCCTTTCCCGCAGTATGGAGGAAAGGGGCCGTGGCAAATTCTCCGTCAACCACCACATAGTCGATGAAGCGTGCTCCCAGGTTCTGGCGCACGCGAGCCAGCAGACGCTGCCCGGCTCGGTATTCACTGTCGCCCGGCCCATAGGGTTCCACGTCCACCGGCAGGATGAGGTCGCCGCCGACCACGGACGCGAGCACGAGATGATGCCGGTAGCCGGTGATTTCTTTCTTGGCATTGCGGTGGGGACGGCACAAGGGGCAGCCCTTCTTTCGCCGCCGCCCGCCGGTGGTCCCGTCCAAAGCGAGGCCTACAAAGCGGCAGTCCTCGAAGGCCTTGTTGCGCTTGGCGCGATGGAGCACGGCGGCCAAAGCGACCCGCGTGGGCGCCGGCTCTAAACGTGCGGTGAAGTAACCCAAAGCATCGTCGCCGAAGGATCGGCTGACGTTTAGGTTTCTTCGCGCTTTCGATCCCACCAGGGCCTCAATGGCCAGGAAGGCCCACTGGCGCAAGATGGTGCCCAGGACGAAGGACCACAACAGATCTTTTGCCGGGATCTTATGACTGCGACGCCCATCGCCGGGGGAGCGGAAGTAGGACGCCAGATGGAGGTGCTGGCTGACGAACTTCCACAGCCGACGTGGGGTAGGGCTTCTCAGTCGCGCTTCCTCTTTTTCTTGCGCTGCCGGCGGGCCAAGACTAACAGCTGGGCGTTGGCCGCCAGCACTTCGCGCACTGCGTCTTGAAATTCGCGTCCGGCGGCAACGCGCCGCTCTACCTCCTCCACCCAATCCCTGGGGATGCGCTCGGTGCGTCGCTGACCTTGGACCATGAAGGTGAGTGTCCAAGCCTCATGGCCCTTGTCGCGCGCGCAATGGCAGCGGGGATTTCCGCAGCGCGTGAAACTGCGGGTGAGGGTTCCGGGCAGCAGATCGGATGGGATAGGGAAACGGTGGAGTAGCTGAAATTTGTGCTGGCGGAGGCGTGCGGCTTGAGGGCCTCGAGGTTCTTTTTTCATATTGTAGCAATAATACTACAAGTTATGTAGAAAAAGCAAGTCATTTCTGAATGCGAAAATAGGACACGGTTTCTCTGCTGCCTCAGCTTGCGGAGAAAAGGCCGTCTATCAGGAGAGATTCATGCTCGGTGGCACCTGCCTTCCGAGATAGCTGGGCATAGTCGGGCATAGTCGTGGGTCAATTTCCGATTACCCAACATTTGGAAGCGAGCTGGCTCGTGAGCGGCGGAATCTAGGCAGGTCTGGAAAACCCCTGATTTCGGTAGTGACTCATTTTGAGTTAATCGCCGCGCTGGAGCCGCGCGACAAAATGAAGCCCTCGTTCAAATATCCACGATGCAGGGGCTGGATACAGGCCCAAAGACATTCTCATCTCAATCGTTTTCAAACCTAACTGGCCGAAGGCCGCGGACCATTGGCGCCTTGACCAATAATTGTATGGCAGCGCTACGCCATGATGCGCATTTCCAACCCAATCCATGAAACGAAGTCTTATGTCGGAAAAAAAGTTCTCGCCAAAATGGTCCTTGATCAGGATCATTTTACCCACGCGTGTTGCCTCCCTGAGCAGCAGGTGCGGATCTGGGGTGTGGTGCAGGACGTCTACAAACATCACGGCGTCGAAGCTCGCATCAGGATAAGGAATGTTTGCGCCATCAAATGAATGAACAGGTATTCGCGCATTTGGCCGGACAAGCACGTCGACGCCCACAATGGAGACGTCGGGTCGCTGCCGGGTGATGAGGAGATCGAGCGTCCCGTCCCCGCAGCCAACATCGAGAATGCGCGCTGCGGGAGGAATAAGAGCGGCCAGTTGATCAGACAAGACTCTTACTCTACGGCCGAAGACAAGTGTTTGGTGTAGAGACCCGACGATTCCGGCCACGCCGAATCCCCCTTCCCACTCGTAGCATTATAAGATAGTAGCTCTGAACGTGACCGGGTAATGCGACAGAAACCGAAGCCGGGTGAAACAGCGGTACCCACAAGAGTGCCAACTGTCTTACTGGGACGGCCTGCTAGAATAATACCAACAAGCGATGCTTGAGACTGTCGGAATGCCAATTCTTTTGGTCAGATATGACGAGGATGGCAGAGCTGGGCTGGAATTTAAAGACCGCAAGGGAATATATCACTATATCTCCGCGCCCCCGATTTCATTAGAGCTAGGAAAAGATCCACCGAGACTTGGCTAATTGGATGGCGGTCAGCCGCTTTGTGAACAGTCGCCGATTTGACCGGAGATGGACGAATAAGGAGCGGGAAGTAGGGGACGACGATGTAGCTATAGGAGTACCGACAGTGAAATCATGGTATCTAACATCCAGCATATTATAGCGATTCAGTTAATATAGATAATAAATAAAATAGTTGGCGAAAGGCGTGGGAATCACTCGGTGCGAGCGGGAGGGATCGTGGAGGTAATAGAAATTGGAAAAGTGAATGTAGGAAGGGAGAAGAGAAAATGTCCGCTCGGGCTGGGAATGAATTATTCTTTCCGGTAAACCGCGCAAACTTAAAAATAGAAAAGGGAGAGGAAAAATTCCCACTCGTGCCGCGAAGCTGTGAATGGGGAACCCGTTTACGTCAACGGTTACCCGCAGGATTAAGCAAAGATTCAGGATTTCTCAGATTTCGAGGCAAATGAAAGAGACGCTGATTTCGGGCAAAATTTTGCTTTCACTGACGTGCTGTACGGTACATACATCGCGACGCCTGGGGTACATCGTCCCGGCTATCGGGGGTCTGAATCCAGGTAACTCGGGCCTGGAGGACAATGTCCCGCGCCGTATGGATCGCTATATCAGTTCACTACTTTTGGCGACCATTGCTGCACCAACCGCAATCATCGCCGACCCTAGACCTCAAGACGCCGGTTCCAGTTCTGAGTCTACGATCGGGACCACCGTGATTATTATAACTGGGCCGATCACGAGGACCGCGCCCACAGGCGCTACCTGGAAGCACCGTACAGGAGTTATCTTTGGTGCACTTGGGGTCATGTCCGGGTTAGCCATGAAGATCCGCTAGGTGCAATATTGCAATTCCTAAGGAACTTGGTTTCGCCATTCCACATATTTCTACCGCTTTTGGTATCCCCAGGTCTGAGCGTTCTCCTCTACGCTGTGGCGCCGGGAACCGGCGGCGGCCAAGATTCTCCGACGAAAGAGAGAGGAAGGCACGGTCCAGGCGCAAATGCGCAACGTCACGTATCACTTTTCGGAAACCGTGGCGGTGGAAATAAAATCGCTAAAGGGTGAGCTCGTGCCCCTCGGCAAAAATGAGTTCCCCGTCTTCGACGACAAAGATTCGTTTAACCTGCGCATAAGCACGGCGGAGATCGCCATTGATTCGTCAAACTTGGCAAACGTTCTCAATTCTTATGTTTTCGCGCGTCCGCATTCGCCCATAACAGAGCTATCCATCAGGGTTGAGAACGGGCACCTGAAAGTGAAAGGAAAGCTCCACGACAAGGGGACATCCCGTTCGCGACATCCCGCAGAAGCGCCTCCCGGCAACGATAAGACGAAGTGAAGTTGAAGTGGATTCGTTTCTGGACTCGCGCAGGCGGGAGGGTGGGCCGAGTGGGCAAGGAAGGCACCTGCCCGTTTCCTGGACTTCCAACCAGTTTCCTCCGGCGGAGCCAAGTTGTAAATTGAACGAATCCCAGTCCAAGGTGAGGCTATGGGCGAATTCACCGCTTGGATGCAGAGCAATTGGTACGCGCTAGGAAACCTCCTGTTTCAATTTGCCTTCCTAGCTGCAAGTGTCTGGTTTGCGCGCGAAATCCTGAGAACGATGAGGGCCTCGCAGGAGCAGGTCGGGGCGCTGCTGAAGTTGTCGATCACGGGTGCGACCACGGAGCGGCACTCGCCGATTGCCGTCGCCGAACGAGCTCTCGCAGGTGCGAGCCCCTATTGGCTTACGCCGACGGAGATACCTCCCGTTGGGCCGCTGGAGCCCCTAGAAAATGATCCGGGTCGTTGGGCGGTCGCCCGGCACAGCCTGGTGGTGTGGCTGCAGACACCCATGAGCAGTGGAGACGCCGCCCCCTGGCGCAGAGCAATCAGGTGGCTGCAGGCCCCAGCCGGAAGCTGACCTGCGCATAAAGTAAGTACTACAGGCCTGATCGTACCACGACCTGACGAGAAGCCCCGTGAACCTCGCGGGCTTCACTGCCTCTAACTCGCTTCGCGGTAGCCTCGGTTCAAAAACCTCAGATGTGCTCGTGATGCGGCCCAAAGCGTCGTAACCATTGGCGGACGGCACAGGCGGGAAGGATCGGGCGGCCAGTCAATGCGGTGCCAGAGTCGAGGAGAGACTTTCTTTGGCGGCGTTTTCGTAAAGGTGAAGGAGTTGCGCGGCGCGCTTGAGCAAATCCGCGGGCAGGTCGCCAGGTTGATAATCCACCCACCCGGTCGTGTAGACAAGGTTCATCTTGCGGCCGGAACAGACCATTTCTAGAGCGCCGAGCCGGTTCAAGACTGCCTTGACTTCGCCCAGGTTACATTCGGGCAGCACCAGCAGGAAATCGTCGCTGGCCAGGCGCGCGGCGAAATCGGAGCCACGACACGCCTTCTTCAAACGCCGTGCGAGCTCTTTCAAAGCCTCGTCGGTTGCCGACTGACCGTAGCGCTTATTGATCTCGGCGAATTCGTCCAGATGAACGGTGGCCAGGCTCAGCGCCGTATTCTGCCGCCGCGCGTGCGCAATCTCTTTCCCAAGCTGCTGCTCGATGAAGACTCGCGTGTGCAAGCCCGTGACCGGATCGACGCCGGAAGGATCGGGAATTTCGCCAGGGTGCGCGTCCGCGCCGGCGTTCTGGCCGCTCAACTGCTTTCGCTGTCGGCGGAACGACCACTGACGGTAGAGCATCCAGCCATTGAAAAGAAGGAGCAGGCTCAAAATTCCCCAACGAGCCTGATCGGAACGGATTTCATAAAAATGCTCGCTGTGCCGGAAAAAAAAGGGGAATGAAGAGAGCAAAAAGGCCGCCGCCGAGAGCGTGGCGACGAAAAATGCGGAGAACCAAAGCCACCACTCACGCCGCGCGAGTTTCCGCAGACCGGATTCGGTTTGCAGTGCGCGGAAAGCACCGGATCCCTCAAGAGGCGAGGAATTGTGTTTGCTGGGGCGGAGACCGAGTATCGATTCCATGTTTCTTACGGGAAGACCTATGCACACCACATTAGGCCGCTGCTACAGAATAAGGCAACGCCGAAATGGTACAGGGCCGTTCACTTCAAGAACCTGACCGCATGGGCAGAGAGGAGGCGGGGCATCCCGCGGCGCGGCGAACGGCGCTTCGGTGTTCAGGGCGGAGGCCGCTTCAAATGAAAAACGCCCCCGGCTAGACCGGAGGCGTTTTGAGGAGGCGCCCAATCGAATGAGAAAAAAATGCGATCGCTAGGGCTTGGCAGCGGGCGGCTGAGTCGTCGCCGGCGCGGGTTTTGCTGCGGCCGGCTTCGCCGGGGCGGCGGCTCCAGCCTTGACCGGGTAGGCCTGATCGTAGAGGCGGATAATGTCCTGGGTGACGTCGATTTGCGTGGAGGCGTAGAGAATCGGAGTGTTCTGCGCCGAGGAATCCAGGACGACGGAGTAGCCGTTCTCGCGCGCGTAGCGATCCAGCACGTCCACCATCTTGCGGCCGATGCGGTCGATGACGTCGGCTTGCGCGGCGTTCACGTCTTCCTGGTATTCGGTGTTCATCCGATCGAGCCGCTGCGCGAGCCGCTGACCCTGCTGCCTAAGGCGGGCTTCTTCTTCCTGGCTCAGCTTGTTCGCGCCGGCCTGCAGACGCAGCTGCAGGTCACTGATCTGCTTGTTCAGATTCTCGATTTCGTTCTGGCGCGAAGCGAACTGCGATTGCAACTCCGCGGATGCCACCTTGCCCTCCGCGGTGGTGACGATGGCTTGGCGAATGCTGATGACGCCGACCTTGCTCGATGCGGCCGATGCGGCCGATCCGGCCGCGGCGGGCGCCTGTGCCCACGCGGCTGCGGTGCTCAAAATGCACGCGGCGGCGAGGGTAGCTGTACGAGTCCACACATTTCGCGACCGCAAAGCGGTCAACATTTTCCGTGACCGCAAAGCGGTCAACAATCTAGAATTCACTTTATTCTCCTTGTTTTGGTCCGCCACGGAGAAACCGGGGCGAACCCGCGCCAAGTCAGCTTGGCTTAAAACTGATTCCGCTCCCAGCGGGCATTACGAGCGTATTGCAAACTTCAAAGTATAACCGACGCGGTTTGCTTGCCGCAATCAGAAAGCAAGATTGCCCAGGCAGCCCAGGCAGTGAGACGGTTCCCGCATCAAGAACTCTTCCAGTCCACCGCTTATTTCGGCAACGGAAACAGGATCACCCGGTTGTTGGCCTGATCGGCGATGACCGCCAGGTTCGTAAAGGTCTCTATGGCCGCGGCAAATTTAGAAGCTGCGCCAATACCGAGGGTTGCCTTGGTCGTGAAGGTTTGCGAATCCACGATCGAGATCGTATTGCTCAGCGAATTCACGGTGAGGATTGTGCCGGTTTGGAAATTGTAAGCAATGGCGTTGGGATTGATCCCCACCTTGATCGTTTGCGTGGTGCCGGCGTCCGGATTGAATGCGGTGATCACGTTGCCCTGGGTGGAAACCGCGTAAAAGAGCGCGGGAGTTACCGAAGGATCAAAGACCACGCCGGTTGGCGTAGAGGAGAGGAAGGACGTTGGTGCGGAAGTGGATTTGACCGGTGTGGACAAGCCGATGTCAACGGCGTCCAGAGCACCGAACGGGGAGGAGGCGCCGTTGAGCACGAGGCAGGTCACGACGGCGAGGCCGCGGCCGTTGGTGCCGCGATCGGGGTCAATGGCGACGGCGATGGGGTTCTGGTCGACAGCCACGCTGGTGGGTGCAAGAGCGCCAATGGGAGTGGCGGTCAGCGGGGTAAGATCGATCGTGGAAACGGTGTTCGAACCGGTGTTGGCGATGACCGCCAGGTTCGTTTCCTGATCGATGGCCACGCCGCTGGGAGCGCTGCCGACATTCACACTGATGGCTGCTCCGGAAGCGTCCTTGACCGGAACGGCATTGACCAGGTCGAGAACGGAGACGGTATTGGAAGAATTGTTGGTCACGACAGCGACGCCTGCGGTGGAAGCGGCCTGGCCGGTATAGGCAAGCCTGGGAAGAACGGCGACTCCAGTGGGTGCTCCGCCAGTGGCGATGGTCTTGACAGTCTGATTGAAAATGTTCGCGGGGTTCAGGCTGAAGACGGAAACCTGGTTGCAACCCGAGCCGGTGTTGGTGACGACCGCGAGACTATTGACTTCATCGATGGCGACGCCTCCGGGGGCGGCCGGGGTGCCGTTCGGCGAGATGGTGGACACGTTGCAGGGAGCCAACGGAATCTCTTCGATAACGGTGAAATCCACGCCGTTTGAATGATTCAAGCCAGTGGGTGCGGAGGTGACGACGTCCAGTGCATAGTGGCGGGGAGCAGGAAAAACTGGCGTCGGGGGGTTCGTGCCGGGGATGAAAGCCGGGAACGTAACGTCGAGTTCCTGGCCGCCGTTGGGAGTGACGGTAGCACCAAAAGTGGATACATCAATGCCATCCAGCCGAACTTGCACGGGAGTAGCACTGAAACCAGAGCCAAGAATTCTCACAGGACCGACGGACTGGGGCGCGGCGCCCAACGTGATTTTCGCCGCAGGGCTGAAGCTCGCCGGAGTGCCGACCGTCGCGCCGTCGATCGCCGGAGTCAGCACGCGTTCGATGTGGACGGACTTAATGGTGCCAAGTCTAAAGCCGGTGAGTGTGCCGCTGCCCGAGTTCAGCGTCAGCACGAGATTGCTGATGGGATCCACGGCGATGGCTCCGAAAATGGTGAGTGTCGGAACAGGATTGGTGGAAGTGCAACTTATCAGCACTCCCGCTCCGGTAAAACAAGCGAGGCCGTTCTGGCCGGTAGTGACGATGGCGGGACGCTGCGAGAGGGACGGATCGAGCAGCGAGACTTCGTTGGTTTTGGGATTGAAAGAGACCGCGGTATTGGAAAAAGGCTGGAAAGCCACTTCGGCCGCGCCGAGCTCTGGAGCGCCCATACTCACCTGACCGGTCTCCTCGGAAAAGAGCGACATGGAGCTGACAGATTGGCTCTTCGGATCGATGAAAAAAATCTGGCTACTGGTAGGACCGGTAGCGTTCGGGTCCGCAAGAACGGCGCTCCGCGTGATTGGATTGATGGCAATGCCCACAATCGAGGGGGAGATGGAGTAGGTCAGAAACGGAGTTCCAGAACTGGCGACACAGCCGGTGGTGCAAGTGGAGGTATCGTCTTTGTCGGCCTGGAAATACTGAAAGTGAGTGGCATCGAGAACTTGGCCGACGGAAAAAGATCCGTTGAAATCGGTTTTGTTCGTGCTTCCCGCAGGCAAGCCGCTGATGAGCACGGTGCCCGGATTGCTGGGATTGAGATTGTGGGCGGTAGAGGTCGTTATGGTGACAACGTTGGAGGCGCGCGTAGCGCTGGCAATAGCGACGGATCCGGCAGATGGATGGGCCAAGTCCATGGCAGAAAGCAGGCCCGCTCCTCCCGGAGTCACATAAACCAGGCGCGCGCCGGGCTCAAACGCGACCTGCGGATTTGCTCCGGTATTCAACGTAACGTAGTCGATGGGGCAGTAAGGCAGCGTCCAAATGATGTTCGTGGCGCTCGGGAGGCACTTGAGCTTCGCCGTCACATTAGGGTCGTTGTTCAAGTTGACGATGAGTCCGATGTTTGTGGAAGCAAACGCCACAACGGCTCGATGCGAAAATGGATCGATGCCGACGGAGTAGGGGAACGGCTCCACGGTTGCCTGGCAGGTGGGGTCGGATTGAGGAATCACGCAGTTCAGATCCACGGTTGCAACCGTCGCGCCTGCGGGAACCGCGAGAATGGAAAGCGACTTACTCGCGTAATTCACGACCGCGGCAACGTTGGACTGCGGTGGAGTCAGAAGAGTGAGCTGGTCGTCCACAGCCACTCCGGTAGCAACATTTCCGCCAGAGGAAAATTGGTTGGTCACCGCAGGCGCTGAGCCGGTCAGACCGATGAATTGGACATTGTTCGAATTCACGCCCGCCAAGGTCACGATGGCCAAGCCATCCGCCGGGTCCATCGCAACGCTGCTAGGCGCGGAATTCGCACCAAAGGAAATCAACGGGGTGGCAGGTCCGAGGTATATTTTTGGCGGGTTTGGCGGAGCGGGCGGCGGCACTGGTTTCAAAGTCAACGCGCTCTTGCTGACGACGTCGAAAGGCGGATTCGAACCGCCGTAGTCCGGGATCACCGCCATGTTGCTGAAAGCGCTGGCGGGATTTGGGGCCGTAAACGGGGCAGGGGAAGTCGTGTAAGTCACGCTCACCGGAAAAAGCCCGGCAAAATTTCCGCTGGCGGCTGCGGCGGGCAAGAAGCTGTTAATCCGCCGCGGTGACGGAAGCGGAGAGGGGGATGACGAAGAATTGGCAAGCAGGGGTTGTCCGTCAAAATTAGCGGCGACGGTAGGCGAATCAACAGGACCGAAAAATCCTCCGTCGATTACAAACGGCACGCCGGTGGTCTGACCCAGCGTGGACTCTTGGAAATTGTCCGGGGAGGTGCCCACGATGGTGGGCCGAACGGGCTGTATTTGTAGGCAAAACGTGGCATTGGGAGGATTGGTTGTAACTTTGATCGAAGTGTTGCTGCTGGTGACCTGCACCTGGTAGAACCCTGGGATCTTCAATTGGTCCGGATGCTGCGCCGAGTTCAAGCGAACGCGAGCTCCGATGGAGGCGGAAGTCGTGCCCGGTGCGAAAACAACCTTGATCTGCGCGGGATCAAAGGTGATGAAATGCTGAACGTTACTCGGAACTTGGGTACACGTCGAGTCGGTGGGGTCCATCGTGACGCCGATCTGCGAAGTGGCGTTGGTGGCGGCGAGGAAGATGTCCTGCTGCAAGCCGCCCTGAGGCGCAACGGTTGGGGAAAATCCGCTGAAAGTAATGTCACCTGCCTTGACCACCGTGACGGCGGCCTGCGCGATGCGGGCGTTGTCGACGTTCGAGAAAGCGTACACCGTGACGATCCCGGCGGCATTCACCGGCGTGGTTGTCGAAGCTGGGGCCGCTGTGGGCACGGCCGTGGGCGCGCTGTAAAGTCCGGTCGTCTTACCGATTGAGCCGCAACTGTTGCTCCCGGTGCTGCAATCGGCACTGCTCGTTTTCGCCGTGGATTCGAAAGTCGCGCCCCAGGTAAGTTGATCGGGCGAGATAACATTGCCGTTGAAATCCTTCGCGAGAAAGAGTTGCGTCTCACCGGTGCCCAGAGTGGCAGTTGCGGGGGTAAGCGTGATGCGAATACCGGAATCGAAGGTAAAGCTGAACTTGCCCGTCTTCTTCTTGTCGGCGTTGGAGGTTGCGGTGATGGTGACGACCACGTTGGGAAGATTTTTCTGATCCGGAAAGACCGACGGCGCGGTGAAAGTGGCGGTGGAGGCGACCGTGGTGCTGGTATTCTGGATGTTGGAGAGAACACCAACGGCGGGCGTGCATGCCACAGCGGCAGAGGGCGTGGGGCTGGGAACGGCGGTCGTGGGATTTGGAGTGGTGGTATAGGTGCAGGCGAACGTTGCAGACACGTCGGTCGCGCCGGTGACCGTGGCGACGATCGTCTGCGATTGCGTCGGCACCATCACAGAGAACTGGCCCGTGACCGAAACAAGTACCTGATTAGCGGTGCTGCTGCTGCCGCACCCGCTGCCCCAAAGGCTGGCGAAGGCCGCTGCCAGCAGGATGTTTCTCGCACTCTTATGCCACTTCATAACCACTGTCTCCCCCACACTTGCGCGCTTTGCGAGTGTTCCGCGTCTGCTGCGCTGCTGAATTCCCAAGTCTTTCCGCAAATCACAATCATCCTGATTCCCTAGAAGGTCCGGCTGACGGTGAAGCGGAACGTCCGCGCCGGCTCGAAATAGTTGAGACTCCCCGGATTCCTCAGAAGCTGATCAAGCGTCGGCCTGACTTGGAACTTCCACACGTCCGGCGGCAGCGT
>WNFC01007753.1_pt1 | contig 11809 bp, 6 predicted proteins | sample 5400541 | NCBI WGS metagenome assembly WNFC01 (sample SAMN13153342, study PRJNA577476) | soil metagenome | isolation source: 120 cm saprolite under Douglas fir tree site 2 hole 2 replicate 1 | place: USA:California | collected 2015-04-18 | reverse complement strand
AGTAGATGTAGACGAAATACATTGTCGGCACAACGAGCAGGGTCACGCCCCAATTGGTCCCGTGCCCGGCAGCGCTGGCCAGACCGGCCACGGCAGCGCCCACCAGGAAGTAGGGGAATGTCCATTCGTAGCAGGAGGACCAGAGTTCTCTTAGGGAACATCCCTCGGCCAATGAAATGACCAGCGAGACCAGGCCGGTGTTCAGCACTAAATAGACGCAGGCTCCCGGGATCATCATCGCGGCGAGAGAATTCAAACGGAGCATTGGCGGGATACTATGCGAGGCCCAAAACGCCGTGGCGGTACAAACCGTCAGGCATGCCGCATTGAACAAGACTTGGACCGGCCTCGGGCGCTGCTGGGTCTTCCAGAGTGATTGGACGAGCGCCCCGCCCAAGCCAATCAGTACGGTCTCGCCAAAACTGAACAAAGCGATGCTGATCAGAATGAAAAGGAAGTTTATGGATATCGTCGTCTTAAAGCCCGGCAAGCGGATTTTCATCGCCGAGGCCACCATCGCCAACGCGAAGAACAGAACGAAGCGCCCAAGGTTTTCAGGATTCCAGCGATAAGCCACCACAATCAATACGGCTGTAGCAACCGCGGCGATTATCGCGATGTAGGCTTTGGCTAGGCTAGGCATTTTCTTTATTCCTCCTCTCGTTTCTTGCGCCTATGCCTGCCTACTTTATGGGATCTCCTTTGGCGATGATGTTCAACGCTTCCACCGAGTCAGAAGCGACCTTCAAGCCTGAGACTACGCTGGAGCCCCAAACCACGCTGAACGCTTTGGTTCCCGACTGGCCCCAGCAGACACTGTTGCCCCAGAGCACGGCCGAGCCGTTTACTTCAGAGCCGCTCGAGCTGAGTTGAATCGTATTACCCCAGACCACCGAGGTGCCCCAAACCACTGAGGTGCCCCAAACCACGGAGGTACCCCAGACTACGCTCGTGCCGTCGACAAGGGTGACCTGGCCCGTCCTGCTGTTGTAGACGGCGGTCGGGGAAAGGGCGCTTGCGGTGGCGACATCTGTGTTCATCAGCGCTGCCTGAACATCCAGGTAGCCGGCGCCAATCGTGAAGATGTCGTACTGCTCGACATAGGTGATGCCCGTGTTGGGATCCGTGATGCTGCTGGACGAAGGAAAGGCCTTATTCGCGGTCTTCATCAGTCGCGCCTTCACCTGGTCGGGTGTGAGCGCTGGATTTTGCTGCAAGAGCAATGCTGCCGCGCCACTGACCACCGGTGTAGCCATGCTCGTGCCACTAAGAGTGAAGTACGCGTTGGAGAAGTTCGTGTTGCTGTTTGACTTATAGTAGGAAATCGCGACAGGATTCTGGGGGAGGTCGGCAGAGAGTACCGAGCCCGGCTGGTAGAGAGAAACGACACGGTTGCCTGGAGCAACGACGTCCGGCTTAACATAGTGATCGTACGATGTTGGCCCTTTCGAGCTGTACGTCGTGATCACGTCATCAGTGCGACCAGCGGTGCCCATCGTATTCATCGCCCCTACAGTGATCACATAGGGGTCATTCCCCGGCGCGGTTATCGTGCCGTACCCGTTGCTACCGTTCGAGCTAAGCCGCCCATAGTTTCCGGCGGCCACAACGACGACTATGCCTGCCTTCCAAGCCTGTTCGACGGCCTGGCAAAGCGGATCGAGAGAGGCGCTCTCATATACACCACGTCCGAGCGAAAGGTTCATCACGCGGATGTTGTATTGATTCTTGAGTTGGATGGCTGTCTGGATGGCCGAGATGACGGTGCTATCGTCGCTCTCACCCTGTTGATTCAGAGCGCGCAGGTTTATGAGCTTAACGCCTGGGGCTATGCCTAGGAAATGCCGATAATAGGTTGAACCGGCAGAGCTCGCTCCACTGGAGGCGATGATGCCGGAAACGTGTGTGCCGTGTCCGAAGGCATCACTCGTGCTCGTATCCCTCAGGACGAAGCTTTGCGAGTATACAACTTCGTACCCGCTAGCATTGTGCAGGTCCGGAATATCCGAGATGCCGCTGTCAATCACCGCCACGCCGACTCCTGTGCCATCCAAACCCAGGGCCTGAGCATAGCCGCCATTGACTGTTGCGACTGTAGTGTCGATCGCGCCGCGCACGGGGCGATCCGGGGAAATGTAGGCGATCTCATTCCGAGCCGCCAAAGCCTGCAATGCGGAACCTTGAACCGTGAATGTGGCTGCGTTCACTACAGACAGGCTAGATTTCATTACGCCGCCCTGCCCGCGCACCAGATCAAAGTGCGACTCGGTCGGAAGCTCGCGGAATTGCACGATCACGTCCAGTTGCTTTTCGGGATCAATCTCACGCAGCTCGGGGGAGAGCTTGGCTGCCAGCGCCTTCTGGGCGCTTTCATTAAGCACTGGAACTGCCGCGCTCGGCACGTCGGAGTTACGGCTGGGGGCTGCGGCGGCGACTTCCTGGCGGCTCAAATCTGCCTGATGCGGCGCGACTGCCGACCCGGTCAGACGGGGCAAGGAGGGGCGATTTCCATTTTGCGCGCCCCAGACAGTCGTCGCACTCAAAGGGTGGTTAGATTCCACAGTCCGGGAAGTTCGGGCAGCGTTCCGTTCATCAGGGGCCTGAACGGGAGAATCTGATGTCTGCGCCGTGGCAGGTTCGAGGACTAGGTCCTGGCTGCCGAGCGCTCGCCTAGAGTCATGAACGTAATAGCCAGCGCTCGCTATAAGCGTGAAGGCAATTAGGGCTCCCCAGGTCGTGGTCTTTAGGAATGTATCGCTGGAGGATTTCTTCGTTCCCGGCGTATTGGACGAGCGCATGAGCTAAACTCCTCGACTAAGTTGCGGGCCCACGTTGGGGACATGGCCCGGCGCCTTGAGTTCTGTTTCGATTGTGAGTATTAGGTTTGGCTAAGATGGAGTCGATGGTACAGGGGTGACATGGGGCTAGTACCAAAGTACAGCCGGTTTTTGCCAACAGGAATCGCCTCAGGAATTCTGACGCTGGCATTTTCATTGGCAATGGTGAGTACACTGGTGAAGGAGTGAGCTCAGATGCCGCGTGATGCGCCGGCACGTGCCGTTTGGTCTTCTCGGCTCACGCTGGAAATATTCTCGAGTACGACGCGGACGATGTGCATCCGGTAGTAGACATAGACAAAATACATCGCCGGCACGACCAGCAATGTTACGCCCAAGTTGGAGCCATGGCTCGCGGCGCTGGCCAGGCCAGCCACGGCCGCGCCCACCAGGAAGTACGGAAACGTCCATTCATAGCAGGAGGACCAAAGCTCTCTTAGGGGACGTCCCTCCGCCAAGGAGATTACCAGCGAAACCAGCCCGGTATTCATCACCACGTACACGCAGGCTCCCACGACCATCATCGCGGCGAGAGAATTCAAACCGAACATTGGCGGGATATTATGCGAGGCCCAAAACGCCGTGGCGGTACAAACCGTCAGGCATGCCGCATTGAAGAGCACCTGCACCGGCTTCGGCCGCGTCTGCGAGTTCCACAAGGACTGGACGAGCGCCCCGCCCAAGCCAATCAGCACGGTCTCGCCAAAACTGAATAAGGCGATACCGATCAGAATTAAGACAAAATTTATCGAGATCGTAGTCTTAAAGCCCGGCAGGCGAATCTTCATCGCGGAGGCCACCATCGCCAGCGCAAAGAACAAGAAGAAGCGGCCAAGATTTTCAGGAGTCCATCGAGCGGCAACAACAATCAAGACGGCCGTGGCAACTGCGGCGATCATTGCGATGTAGGCTTTGGCTAGGCTTGGCATTTTCTGAGTTCCTCCTGTCACGCCTGTACCTGCCGATTCCTTAGTTCTCGCCTATGACCGTAACGCTTTGCGCTGTCGAGGTTGACTGATCTGATGAGGTGCCCCAGACAACGCCGTTGCCCCACACTACGCTGAAGCCCGAACAGGTGCTGTCACCCCAGACGACTGAGTTGCCCCACACCACCGAGTTACCCCAAACCACGGAATTGCCCCAAACTACGGAATTGCCCCAAACGACGCTGTTGCTCCATACAACGCTCGTTCCCTCGACGAGGTAAACGGTGTTGGTGCCCTGGTCGTAACGCACGGAGGGTGACATCGCCGAACCGTTTGCCAGATCGTTGTTGGCCAGCGCCGCAGGAATGTTCAGGTAGCCGGCGCCGATTGTGAAAATGTCATAGTAATCGGTGTAGGTAATGCCCGTGCTCGGGTCGGTGACGGTACTGCTGGCCGGGAATGTCTTGGAAGCCGTCTTCATCAGCCGCGCTTTGACTTGATCCGGTGTGAGATTCGGGTATTGCTGAAGGAGAAGTGCCGCCGCCCCGCTCACCACGGGTGTGGCCATGCTGGTCCCGCTTAGCGTGAAATATTGGTTAGAAAGTGTGGTTACGTTGGTTGTCTGGTAGTACGACAAAGGGGAGATATTGGCCGGGTAGTTCTTCGGCAGAGTCGCCGCCATGTTGTCGTCAGAGACCACACGATTGCCTGGCGCAACCAGGTCTGGCTTCACGATATGATCGTAGCCTGTAGGCCCCTTCGAACTGTAGGTGGCAATCGTGTCGTCAACCGTGGAATAGGTTCCGTTCGTCTTCATCGCCCCCACGGTGATTACATAGGGATCGTTGCCAGGCGCGGTGATGGTCCCGTAGCCGTACGTGCCCGTGGAGTTGTCGCGACCATAATTTCCAGCAGCCACGACCATAACGATTCCCGCATTCCATGCTTGCTCGACGGCTTGGCAGAGTGGATCCTGCCTGTAGCTCTCATAAACACCGCGGCCGAGCGAAAGATTGATGACCTTGATGTTATAGGTGTTTTGGAGTGAGATGGCTTTCTGGATGGCAGAGATGACCAGGCTGTCCGTGCTTGCTCCGTACTGATTCAGGACTCGGAGATTGATCAGGTTAACGTTGGGCGCGACTCCCTTGAATGTGCGCGTGCAATTCGAGCACGTCGAGGCTTTCCCGGAGCTGCCCACGATACCGGCGACGTGGGTCCCATGACCGTAGAAGTCATCGGTTCCACCACCGACAAAATCCTGGTCATATACGTCCCTGTTCTTTCCGCTTGCGTCTTTGAAATCGCTAGATTTATGGAGGCCGCTGTCAATGACCGCTACTCCGACGCCAGAGCCATCGAGTCCGTAGACGTTCCAGGCAATGGGTGCACCTACGGCTGAGGTTACATAGTCAAGAGATCCACTCACCTCGCGGTCGGGCGAGATGTAGGCCACATCAGGATCACTTGCCAGGTCATCCAGCGCCTCAACAGGAACGGAATAGTGGGCGCTCTTAATAAAGTCCAGCTTTGTCTTCAGGACCCCGCCCTTGTTCTGCACCTTCTGATGGTGGGCATCGGTCGGTGTTTGGTTGAATTGGATGATCACGTCCACGGTCGCGCCGTCATGGCCGCCCTTGAGAGCGTCAAGATCTTTCGACAGCTTGTGCTTGCCGTCGGCAAGCGACAATCCGGCAGCAAGCAATGTGATCAGGGGCAACAGCGCGAGTCGTCTGCCCCAGGTTGTCGTCTTGAGGACGCTGTCGTGAGAGGTTCGCCGTGCTTCCGCTGTGGCTGACATGAGCTGGGCTCCTAAGCTGACATGAAGGGCCGACATGGTTAAGTGGCCCGAATCTCTTGCCTTTCGTTAGTGCTGTGAGTATTAGTTCTGGGTAAGGAAGCGTCGATAGTACAGGTGGGGCCTATTCGTAGTACCAAGGGGCAGCTGGCCTTCGTGGCACATCGGGTAGCGGTCCGGTCGCTCCTTCGATTGCGTTTGTCCGCGGTGCTTCCTCGGAGTCTGGACAACGCTAGAAGAGCATTATCCCTTTCAATACAATCGCCACCCGTACTATTCCCAATATATTGTCCGGCTATCAGAATTGGCTTATTAAGGATCGCGTTCTGCGCTTTGTGTGGCGTGGGAGCGGCGAAAATTACCACGGGACCATTCTATTTAGAGAACATCTTGTTGGTCTGCCTACTCGTAAGGCATGGGCGCTCCTTCGTCAGGAAAGAGCACTGCAAAGAGCTGATCAGCAGAGAGCAGGAACGCGTGTGGTAGCAACTGCGGCGAAGAACTACTGGAGCAGCACGTGGAGTGACATCCAGTCACTCGGAATCCCTGCTTTTACTTTCATTCTAACTCAGCTTGTTGGGGGGCTGCCGTTATTGCCTTATGCCCTCTTGCGCTGGCACTCGGATGATTATTTTCGCTATGCCTGCTTTCTTACGGTTGCTTTGTGTTCCTCTGTACTCAAAGTGCGCTTGCCCGGCATCAAGGCCACGATGTCGGCGAATTTCCTCTTTATTCTCGTCGGTATCCTTGACCTCTCCTATTCCGAGACCGTGCTGATGGGCTGTCTCGGGGGACTTGTCCAGACCCTGTGGCACTCTAATCCGCGTCCACGCCCAATTCAATGGCTCTTCAATCTGGCCAACCTCGCCCTTTCCATTAGCGCCGCAGAACTGGTCTTTCACAGCAAATTCGCAGCGGGCGTTGGATTTCGCTGGCCTCTCTTAATGGCCGCGGCAGCGACGACCTACTTCGCCTTTAATACTATTTCTGTCTCCGGCATCATCGCCATGACGGAAAAACGCAACCCCGTCCAGGTCTGGAAGGAATGCTATTTGTGGGCCTTCCCCTATTATTTGCTCGGTGCGTTGATTGCTTGTGGGGTGAGCGCCATCAATCGGGTGGTTGGCTGGCAATACGCTCTTCTCGCGTTTCCCATCGTTTATTGGATCTACCGCTCCTATCAGACGTACTTGAGCCGCCTCGATGCACAAAAGAAGCACGCGGAGGAAATTGCTGCACTCCATCTGCGCACCATCGAAGCGCTTTCGCTGGCGATCGAAGCGAAGGATCACACCACGCACGATCATCTGCGCCGGGTGCAGGTCTATGCGGTCGAGATTGCAAAGAACCTCGGGCTGGACGATTCCCAATTGAATGCCATTCGCGCCGCCTCCATGCTGCACGACATTGGTAAGCTCGCGGTCCCCGAGAACATTCTCTCCAAGCCCGGGCGCCTCACTCCGGAAGAGTTCGAGAAAATGAAGATCCATCCCATCGTCGGATCGGAAATCCTCGATCGTGTTGAATTTCCGTACCCTGTGGTTCCCATCGTGCGTTCCCATCACGAAAAGTGGGACGGCTCTGGTTATCCGGATGGCTTGAAACAGGAAGATATCCCCATCGGCGCTCGTATTCTCTCCGCCGTGGACTGTTTTGATGCTCTTGCCTCGGAGCGCCCCTACCGTCGGGCAATGAGCCCGGAAGAAGCCATGAGCAACCTCAGCGCTGAGAAAGGGCGCAGTTTTGATCCCCGCGTCGTGGAAGTGATGGAGCGCCGCTACCTCGAACTGGAAGCCATGGTCAAGACCATGGAAACCGAAAGGCGGCGTCTGGACTTCGCTCCCAAAATTGATCGCGATGTTGCTCCTTCTTCGGGATATGCCGAGGCAGCAAACGAGGCGGAAGTCCGCACCACCTCCTTTCTTTCTTCTATTATTTCAGCGCGCCAAGAGGCTCAGCTCCTTTTTGAACTTGCCCAAACGCTTGGAAACTCTCTGAGTTTGAAGGAGACACTTTCGGTGGTTGCCAGCCGCTTGAAGCAAATGATTCCCTACGACGCGATTGTCTTCTATGTGTGCCAAGAAGGGCTGCTGATTCCAGAATATGCTCACGGGGCGGACTTTGACCTCTTTTCAACGCTGCGAATTCCCATGGGGCAAGGTCTTTCTGGCTGGGTGGCGCTAAACGAGAAGCCAATTAGCAACGGCAATCCTGCTGCAGAAACCCTTCACACCGGAAAGTCTTCACGCGTGACGACTCTGCAGGCTGCGCTCAGCGTCCCACTTCGCGGTCGCGACGGCGTTGCGGGAGTGCTGACCCTCTACGGACGCGAGAAGAATTGCTTCACCAAAGAACACCTCCGCATGCTGCTAGCGGCTAGCTCCAAACTCGGACTTTCCGTCGAGAACGCCCTGCAATACGAAAAAGCGCAAAGCACCGCGAGCACCGATTTTCTCACAGGCCTGCCCAATGCCAGATCAATTTGCACGCATCTGGAGAAGGAGCTTGCCCGTATACGGCGTTCAAAGAAACCGCTTGCGGTGCTGCTATGCGACCTCAATGGCTTCAAGAAAGTGAATGACACCTTTGGACACCTCACTGGGAATAAGTTGCTTCAGGAAATTGCGGTCAAATTCAAATCGTCCTGCCGGGACTACGACCAGGTTGGCCGCCTGGGCGGAGATGAATTCGTATTTGTTCTCCCGGAGCTGACAAAAGACAACGTCGCTGAAATGCACAAGCGATTGTCGCAGGCTGTGGAAGAGGCCAGCCGCTCCGCGTGCCCTGAAATGACTGTCTCAGTCAGTGTGGGGAGTTCCTTTTATCCTACGGACGGCGCCACGGGAGAAGAGCTGCTCTCTGAAGCGGACCGGAGCATGTACGAAGTGAAAGAAAAACACTATTCGAAGGCTGAAATTGTGTCGTAATGCCGTTCGAGCGAATGTGGACTAAAAGTGTTCAAACACGAAAAATCCGCGATGCTGTTCCGGCGCGCGTTGCGCCGGCTCCTGTTCCTTCTCTGTCTCGGCCTCGGCGGTGCTCTTTTCAGCGCAACCCTCGTACGGTTTGCACCTGGATATGGCGCTGACGAACGCCAACTGGATCCAAGATGGAGCGCACAGAGCGTTGAAGCACTAAGCCAGAAACAAGTGCTCCACGAAGGACTGGCTTCGTTTTACTTCCATTACGTTTTGGCACTCACTCACGGCGATCTCGGAGAATCTGATTCACTGAAGCGACCAGTTCAGGAGCTGCTCCGCCAACGGCTGCCCGTGACCAGCAACTCGGTGGTACGTGGACTGGGCGTTGCATGGCTGGCTGCCGCACTGCTGGCATCCCTGGGGCTAGCTTCGCGGAGTTGGCTCTACGAAGCCTCGAGTACCGCCTTCAGCAGCTTGCTTCTATCTTTGCCTTCGGCAGTGGTGGCCATGCTCGCCGTTCACCTGCGAACCCCCGTCTTCTGCGCGATCGCGGTAGTAGTGTTTCCGCGACTTCATCGTTACGTCCGAAGTCTCCTGGTGCGCTCCTACGACCAGCCCCACGTGCTTGCGGCGCGAGCCAGAGGCTTGAGGAGCAGAGCGATTTTTTGGCGGCACGTTCTGCCGGTTGCCGCACCGCCGCTCCTGGCTCTTTTCGGGGTGTCCTTCGCTATCGCCTTCGGCGCTGCGATTCCCATCGAAGCCCTGTGCGATTCACCGGGCCTGGGACAACTCGCCTGGCAGGCGGCGCTCAGCCGGGACTTGCCCCTCATCGTCAATCTGACCTTCGTTGTCTGTCTGGTGATGCTCGCAGCCAATTCGCTCGCTGATCTTGCCGGACACGCTTTCGAATGGGGCGCCTCTCAATGAGTGCCCTCCAAAAAGTGGCGGCCATCGTTCTCTGCACGATCTTTTTATCGATGGTGCTCGCCACAATCCTCGTGCCTGCTCCGTATACCCGACAGTTTAGAGATGTTCTCAACGCTGGTCCGTCCGCCGCGCATCCGCTTGGCACCGATGCTTTGGGCCGCGATTCTTTGTCCCGATTGCTCTATGGCACGCGCGTCTCCTTGCTACTTGCCCCGGCCGCCGCGCTTCTTTCCACCCTTATTGCCGCATTGCTGGGTAGCGCCGCGGGTTTTCTTGGCGGCTGGTTCGAACGGGTTGTCCTTGCGGCGACGGACCTCTCTCTGTCTCTGCCCTGGCTCTTCCTTCTTCTTACGGTTCGCGCCATGTTGCCCCTTGATGTTCCGCCGATGATTTCAGTCGTCATCGCCTTCTTAATGATGGGCCTGCTAGGTTGGCAAGCTTCGGTTCGCGTCATTTGCGCGGCGGCGCGCGGCGTCAGAGATTCCGATTTCTTGCTCCTTGCCCGTTCCTCGGGGTGTAAACCCGCGCGGCTCTTGCTGCGTCATGTGGCGCCAAACCTCCGTCCGCTCTTCTATGCGCAATTCTGGATTTCGATCCCGTTGTTCATTTTGACCGAGGCGAACTTGAGCATTTTGGGGCTTGGGGTGATGGAACCGATGCCGTCCTGGGGGAATTTACTGCGTGGCTTCGAAGATTTTTCCACGCTCTCGGCAAATCCGTTGCGGCTCGTGCCGCTCATTCTCCTTGTAATCGTGGTCATGTGCTTTCAACTGATTCTCCCATCGCAGGAGGTCACACAGTGATGCGCCGCGTTTGGATTGTTCTCGCTCTTACTCTTGTCTCGTGCTGGCCGGCATTCGTCAGCGCCGAATCTGCCGTCCAGTCTGGCGGCGAACTCCATTTCTGTCTCCGTGGCGAACCCAAAACTTTCAATCCGCTGCTGGTCGAGGAAGATGCTTCCGAAACCATTCGCTATCTCACCGGCGGCGTTTTGATCCGCCTGAATCGGCAAACCCAGGCCCTCGAGCCGGGCTTGGCTGTTTCCTGGAAAGTCAGCCCGGACGGCCGCACCATCAAATTTCATCTCCGCGCAGGCTTGCATTTCTCCGACGGCACGGCGTTCACCCCGGAAGACATCGCCTACACGATGAAAGCGCTCATGGATCCGCAGCTTCACTCGCCCACGGGTGACGCTTTCCGCTCCGGGGAAGGCCAGGTCGATGTACAAAACCCTTCATCGGACACTGTGGTCGTTACTTTCCCGGCCCCTGTGGCTGGACTCGAGCGCCTCTTCGATCAAGTGGCGATTCTCTCCGCGCATTCTCCCAAAAAGGAGATGGCTGTCCTTGGCCCCTTCTATGTCGCGGACTATGCACCCGGTTCCTCCGTGCTACTGCGGCGAAACACGAACTATTGGAAAAAAGACAAGGATGGAAAGCCTCTGCCTTATCTCGATTCCATCCGCCTCGATATTCAGCGCAATCGCGATATCGAGTTGCTGCGCTTCCGCCGCGGTGAAATTCATTTAATTAACGTTCTGGACGCGGAATACTTCGACCGCTTGCAGAAAGAAACGCCGGCAGTAGCTCATGATGCCGGCCCCGGCCTCGATTCCGAATTCGTATGGTTCAACCAGGTTCCCACCGCACCGCTCGCCGAAAACAAGAAGACCTGGTTCCGCTCCACGGAGTTTCGCAAGGCCATCTCCATGGCCATAAATCGCGCCGATTTGTCCCGCATCGTTTTTGGCGGGCACGCGCGTCCCGCCTTCGGGCCAGTTTCGCCGGCAAACCATTTCTGGTTCAATTCCTCGCTTCCTATCCCGCAGTACGATTCCGCGGGAGCGCTCCGCGTGCTTGCCCAAGCGGGCTTCCATCTCGAAGGCGAAACGCTGCGCGACTCCTCTGGAAATCGTGTCGAATTCACGGTCATCACCAATTCCGGAAACAAATCGCGCGAGCAAATGGTCGCTATGATTCAGCAGGATCTTTCGCAGATTGGAATCAAAGTGAACCTTGTCACTCTTGATTTTCCATCTTTAATTGAGCGCATCACCCGCACCTACGACTATGAAGCCTGTCTTCTCGGCCTTGTAAACACCGATCTCGACCCCAGCAGCCAGATGAACGTCTGGCTGAGCTCAGCGGAAAATCATCAGTGGAATCCCAAACAATCGAAGCCTGCTACCGCGTGGGAAGTCGAGTTGGATCGCTTGATGCACTCGCAGGCCTCCGCCACGTCGGAGAAAAAGCGAAAAGTCGATTGGGACCGAGTTCAGCAGATCGTCGCCGAGCAGCAGCCCTTCATCTATCTCGTGAACAAGGATGCCATGTCGGCCGTTTCTCCCGCCGTGATAGGTTCGTCTCCCTCCGTTTTGGACCCGCATGCTTTCTGGAACGC
>WNFC01012300.1_pt1 | contig 11810 bp, 12 predicted proteins | sample 5400541 | NCBI WGS metagenome assembly WNFC01 (sample SAMN13153342, study PRJNA577476) | soil metagenome | isolation source: 120 cm saprolite under Douglas fir tree site 2 hole 2 replicate 1 | place: USA:California | collected 2015-04-18 | reverse complement strand
GCCAGCGTCGGTGGCGGCATTCCGCTCATCGGGCCGTTCCAGTTGGATCTCGCGGCCAACGACATCACCAGCGTGGTCGGCATCGTCAACGGCACGACCAACTACATCCTGACGCGCATGACCGAGAGCGGCGCCACGTTTGCCGAAGCGCTCCGCGAAGCTCAAGATCTGGGCTACGCCGAGCCCGATCCGACCAACGACGTCGAAGCGTGGGACGCCGCGTACAAGCTGGCGATTCTCGCCTCGCTGGCGTTCGGTGCGCCGGTCATGCCCGAGCAGATCTCGCGTGAAGGCATCACCCAGGTCTCACAACGGGACATCCTGTACGCGGGCGAGATGGGCTATCGGATCAAGTTGCTGGCAATTGCCCGGCTAGTCGACGGCCAGGTTGAAGCCCACGTACACCCGTCGCTGGTGCATCGGGGGTCAATGCTGGCCAGCGTTGACGGCTCATTCAATGCGGTCAAGATCGAGGGCGACCTGATCGGCTCGGCGCTGTTCTACGGTCGCGGCGCCGGCTCCGAGCCGACCGCCAGCGCGGTCGTGGCTGACCTGATTGCGCTCGGCACGAGCGCTGGCCGCGGCTCACACCAGTCGGTTGGCCGCGCGCCGACGTTGCGGCCGATGAGCCTGCTCCAGACGCGCTACTTTTTACGCCTGCTGACTTTAGACCGCCCGGGCGTGATGGCCTCGATCGCCACCGTCTTGGGCGACCGCGGCATCAGCCTGGCCAGCGTGGTCCAGAAAGAAAGCGTCGTCTTAGGCGACGACGTGCCCGGCGCCGAAATCGTCCTGACCACCCACGTCGCCAACGAAGCCGCCGTTCAGGACGCCATCGCCACCCTGCGCCAGATGCCCGTGATCAAAACCGTCGGCAGCCTCCTCCGCGTCTACGAATAGCCGGCAAAGCGGATCCGCGCTAGCCAACGAAATCGGCCAGCAACAGGACCTCGATTTCGGTGACGCGCCGGAGGTCTCGGTCGTTGGTCAAGAAGGCCGTTGCCCGTTGCTCCAGGCAAGCGGCGACCTGAAGCGCGTCAGCCGGCCGGAGGCGGTGCCTCGCCCGTAGCCCGGCCGCGCGGAGCGCGGTTGGCCTGTCAATCGCGGCGACAGCAAGGTTGGGATAGTTGGCGAGGAGAACCTCGTACTCTTCCGCCACGTCAGGTCGCCCCAGTTGCAGGGGCTTTACGGCGATCTCCATCAGCGTCAGGACGGAGGTCACGCCGACGAAGTTGCCACCGGCCAGTTCGTCCAGGGCCACCCCAGCGGGTTCAGCGAGATTGCCACTTTCTTCGATGTGATAGATAAACACGGACGTATCGAGCCCGATACGTTCGTGGCGGTGTAGGGTTGCCGCTAGATCTGCCACGCCTCGCGCTCCTGGCGCACATACTCCTGGGGTTCGACACCTTCCCAGACCTCGCGATGTAGTCCGCGCAGGCGCTGGCTGTAGTCACGGGGCTCGGGCAGCAGCACGGCATAGCCCTCGCGCAGCTCGACGAGCAACTCGTCGCCGCTCTTGATGCCAAGCTGCTTGCGCACTTCTGATGGAACGGCGATTTGATTCTTCTTGCTCACTTTGACTCGAACCGCCACTCGGACCTCCTCCTCATCCGCTGCTAAGCATCATACCTGTGTTGGTAAGCACGCCCGCGTGTTTGAGCGGGTTAACGCTACGCTTCGGACGTGGCTGAGCCGCCTTTGAATTCGACCAGTACGCCGCCGTTGGCAATTGTCTGCCGCGGGGTGGATCGGACGGGCGTGCTCTACGAGATGACCAGTGTCATCGTGCAGCATGGCGGGTACATCCACTCAGTGGACATCCTCGAGCGCGGCGACCGTAGCGCCATCTTCTGGGAGCTCTACGGCGTCGACGACGAAGACGCGTTGATCGGCGACCTCGAACAACTCGAGGTCGTCAACAGCGTCGAGCGCGTGCCGAGCATGCTCGAGGTCTTCGGCAAGCGCATCATCGTCATCGGCGGCGGTGCCCAGGTCGGACAGGTGGCGCTGGGCGCCATTGCCGAGGCAGATAGGCACAACATCCGTGGCGAAAAAATCAGCATCGACACGATCCCCATCGTCGGCGAAGAGAACCTGGCCAATGCCGTCCGCGCGGTGCCGCGCCTGCCCCGCGCGGTGGCGCTGGTCCTAGCCGGCTCGCTGATGGGCGGCGAGATCACCAAAGCCGTCAAGGAGGTGCGCGCCAAGGGCGTCCTCGTGGTCAGCCTGAACATGGCCGGCTCCGCGCCCAGCGCCGCGGACCTGGTGGTCAGCGACCCTGTTCAAGCCGGGGTGATGACGGTCATGGCCGTGGCCAAGACGGCCCGCTTCGACATCGCCCGCCAGCGCGGGCGGGTCTACTAGAGCGCGCCAGCGGGCAGCGCCAGGAGCTCCAGCGCCGTCTCGGCTTGTAGGGTGCCGTCGGCGCTGACGATCTGCCCTGGGGCGAGCACGCCGAGCAAGATGTCGTGGCCGCCGGGGCCCTCGCGGATCAATACACCGGTCCCGCGGGTCACGATGTACAGGCGTTGGGCGACGTGCTCGACGCGCTCGCCCGGCCGCAGACGGAGCTCCTCGAGCAGGCCGGTCGTGTCGATGAGCACGCGCTCGGGCAACTGTGGAAAAACCCTCGCTAGCCAGGCGTCGTACGTCCGGCCCAGCTGCAGGGCAAAGGCGAGGTTGAGCGCGGCGATCTCGAGCACGCTGTAGACGAATTCGAGGTCGACCTGCGCGGGCATAAACCGCCTTTGCACAGCGTCCCAACTGACCAGCGCCAGCGTCACCCAAAGCCAGGGATTGCGTGGGAAACGAGTGACCAGCAGCAACACACCGAGGACGGCCCAGCTGGTCCACACCAGGTGGACGCGGTCGACGTCGAGGGCGCCGAAGATGCCTGGCGCGTTCGTGTTCAGCACGTGGACCTGCACGATGCGCGCGACTTGCTCCAACAGATAGGCGCTCTGGGTCACGATCAGCAGACAGAAGACCGCCAGCCAGCGATAGTGGCGGTAGGTCCAGATGAGCTCCAGCACCAGAATGGGGATCCAGGGCGCCACCGCGGCCACCACGTACAGCCACAGCGGCGCGGCTTGAACGACCGCGGCGACCTGGCCCGCGAAGGACCCCGCCGCCGCGACGGCGATCGTCGGCGTCGATGCGCTCTGCAGCTCCGCGAAGTGTTTGCCGAGAAGGGGTGCGCTCATCCCACGGAGGATGACGGCCGTTGGGAGAGGGTGGCTGTTAGCTAGTTCACATGCCTGGGGTGAATTAGCTCACGAAGCGTTGGCTGTCAGCTGTCAGCTATCAGCTATCAGCTATCAGGAGTGAGCACCAACTGCTGATGGCTGACTGCTGATTGCTGATTGCTAGTTCAACCACACTTGCGTGGCCCCATCGCCCCCGCTCGCGTCGGGCTCGGGCGCGAAGCGGCTGACGTGCGCGCTGCGGCGGAGGGTTTCGCGGACCGCCTGGCGAATCGCGCCCGTGCCTTTGCCGTGGACTATGCGCGCTTGCGAGAGCCCCGTGAGCGAGGCGTCTTCGAGGTACTGTTCCAGCCGCTCCAAAGCCTCATCGCGGCGCATGCCGCGCAAGTCCAACTGGAACGGCACCTCCCCTCGCGGCGTGGCAATGGCAATAGTCGGCAAGCGCTCCGGTTGCGCTGCCCGGCGTTCGGCGGCGGTGGGTCGTGAAGCGCCCTCCAGCTCGCGCAGCGGCATGCGTACGCGCCGCCCAAGCACCTCTACTTCGACTGTGTCATCGCGAATCGTCAGCACCCGCCCCGGTAACCCCAGCCGCGGCACGACAATTTCGGCGCCCAGCTGAATCGTTGCCGGCTGTGCTGTCTCAGGTTCCGGCTGCGGCACGACCGGCGCGGGCGGCACCGTAAACGAGGGCAAGCTGAGCGCCGCCTCGATGGCTTCGCGCGCCGGCTCGACTGGCCCTCGCTCGCGCGCGGACTGGAGCTGCAGGCGGACACGATGGGCCTCGCGCCGCAGCTCGGCTAGCTCCTCGTCGGCCGCCGCCTGGGCGTGCTCCCAGACTTCGCGATGCTTTTTCTCGGCATCCCGCAGCGTGGTGCGCGCGCGCACTTTCATCGTCGCCGCCTCGGCTGCCTCTTTCAGCGCGCGGGCACGCGCATCCTCGGCGATCGTTCGTTCACGGGCGATCTCGTCGAGCAGCGCTTCGGTCTCGCGCGCCTGCGGCGTGACGTATGCCCGTGCTGTATCGAGCACCTCGCGGGGCATGCCTAGCCGTTCAGCGATGGCCAGCGCATTGGATCGACCCGGCGTGCCGATCATCAAGCGGAACGTCGGCGAGAGCGTCTGGATGTCGAACTCGACGCTGGCGTTCTGCACCCGCGGCGTGGCTTCGGCGTAGCTCTTCAGCTCGGGATAGTGCGTCGTCGCCACCACGTAGGCGCCGCGCTCGCGCAGAAAGTCGAGCAGCGCTCGGGCGATGGCTGCACCTTCCTGCGGGTCCGTCCCGGCGCCGAGCTCGTCCAGCAAAATCAGCGTGCAGCTGTCCGCGTCGCGCAGCATGCGCACGATGCGCGAGATGTGGCTGGAGAATGTCGACAGACTCTGCTGCAAACTCTGCTCGTCACCGATGTCGGCCTGGACGCGCTCGAAGACCGCTACGAGCGAGCCCTCGTCGGCCGGCACAAACAGCCCCGCTTGCGCCATCAACGACAGCAAACCCGCGGTCTTGAGCGCGACGGTCTTGCCGCCCGTATTCGGCCCGGTGATAAGCAGCACGTCGAACTCGGCACCAAGCTCGAGGCTGATCGGCACGACCGCGCCGGTGAGTAGCGGATGGCGGGCTTTGACGAGCTTGAGCACGGCCTGGCCGGCCGGCCGAGGCAAGCCGACCAGCTGCGGCGCAGTCCCGCGGTGTTGTTCAGCCAGGGCGGCGGCGGCGCGGATAAGGTCGATCTGCGCCAGCCCTTCGACGCTGCTGGTCAACTGGTCGGCCTGCTCGCCCACCTCTTGACTTAGCGCGCGCAGGATGCGTTCGACCTCGCGCTCTTCGTCCAGGCGCAGCGTGCGCCAGCGATTGCCCATTTCGACCGCGGCCAGCGGTTCGACAAACAGGGTCGCCCCACTGGCCGACTGGTCGTGGACGATGCCGGGCACCTGGCCGCGCGACTCCGCGCGAATGGGAATGACGTAGCGCCCCGCGCGCTGGGTCACCACCGGGTCCTGGACAACGTCGCGAAATGGCGGCGCGGCCATGATCTCGCGTAGTCGCGTGACCAGGCGATCGTGGGCGCCGCGCAGCTCGGTCCGAATGCGGCCGAGCGCGGGACTGGCCGAATCGAGCACTTCGCCGCCTTCGCCAATCGCGTCCTGGATGTCTTCGACGAGGCCCGGGTGGTCATCGAGATACGTGTCGGCGAGCTCGAGCAGGGTGGGCGTCTCGTCACGCAACGGCCCCAGAGCGCGGCGCCAGGCGCGCGCGCCGCGGACCGTCGAAGCGACGTCGAGCAGCTCTTCTGGGCCGAGCACGCCGCCGACGCGCGCGCGCTCCGCCAGCGGCCGCACGTCGTGCACCCCGCCCAGATGGAGGCCAGGGCGTAGCCCCGGCAGTTTCAGGGCTTCAGCGGTCGCGGTCTGGCGACGGCGGGCCTCCTCCAGCTGTGGCGTGGGCCGTAGCTCCAGAGCCAGCACATGACCTGCCGAAAAGCTCGTGTGCCGCGCGAGCTGCTCGCGCACCGCGTCGAACTCGAGCGTGGTGGTCGCAAACGAAGTGTCTAGCTCGGCTTCTGGGACCATGCGACCCGTCAGTCTACGAGACAGGGGCGCTACTTGAAGCGCGGCTCTGCGCAAGTCCGACCGCCGCTACGCGGCTACTTAGCGAAACTCTTCTTCTCATTTGAGTTGACACTCGCATGCGAGCCGCAGAGCGGCGGCGAGGCGCGAAGCGGCCGGTCACTTTGCGGCGGAGCGCCGATTCCTCCCCGAAGGGTTCCCCAGGGGCCGACACTGTCAGGGACAGCACACATTCCCCCGAGGGGGTCCCCGTCGGGCCGGAACACTCATTCCCCGAAGGGTTCCCCCAGGGGTGGCGCGACCGCGTTAGCGCGAGCTGCTGACGGCGATCCGGTCCAGGGCGACCTCGTTGCCGTCGCCGCCGACGAACACACCGGCGCCGCCGCGGCGCAGGGTGGTGTCCGTCTGGCTGGCCACCGGGATGCCGTTGACCACGAAGCTCATGTGGTCGCCGGCGGCGGTGACCGTCAACTCGTTGCTGGCCAGGCCGGGTTTGACCGCATCGGACGGCGTCCAGGTCAACAGATCGACCCAGCGGTCGCCATCGCGTAGCCAAACGCCCACTTCGCCACGGTCACCGACCTCGAACACGTAGTAGCGTCCGAGCTGATTGTGACCGTCACGGTCGGCTGGATTTTGATCGCGTAGGATCAGGCCGTAGCCACCCCCGGCCGGCCCGCCGACCTTGTGGAAGGAGCCGGTGACAACCGTGTCGCCCAGATCCTGGGCACCCGGAATGCTCACTGCCACAAATTGGCCCGCCTGGCTGGTGGCCAGCCGATTGGACGTGTAGCGCTCGTCGAGCAGCACGCGGAGCACGCTGGCGGGGGCGGGCGTGGGAGGGCTGGGCAGCACCGTGGGTACGCTGGCCGGAGCCTCGACGATCGGCGCGACCACAACCTCAGGCGCCGGCGCGGCTACTACCTCGGGCGCTGGCGCGGCGACGACCTCTGGAGCCATGGCACCGACCTCGGGAGCAGCGGCGACGACCTCTGGAGCCGGCTCCACTACCACTGGGGCACTGGTGACCACCTCAACGACGGGCGCGCTGACCTCGCTGACCACCATCGGCTCGGCCACACGGCGCACGCCGAAGCCAAGCGCGACAAACACGCTCACCGTCGCAGCGGCCAGCAGCAGCGCGCGCACCAGCGGCCAACGGGACGGTGGCGGCGGCGTTGGCCGCTCGATCCGAATCCGTGGCCGCGGCGCGTCGCTCGCGGCGAGCCAGGGCGAAACAGAGGAGCGCGAGCTCCAGTCCACGGCCGGCAGCGCGTCGCTGGCCAGCCGGAACGCGCGCGGCGATCGCGCTCCACCACTGGGGTGGATGCCCGTTGGGGCGGGCGGCACGGGCGCGGGTGACGGATGCGGTTTGCCCGCCTCGGGGCCAAAGATGCGCTCGTCGGGCACCCGACCGGTCAGAATGTCGAGCGCAGCGTTGCGCCGGGTCTGCGACGGTCCCTGGATGAAGATGCCGAGCTTCTTCTCCAGGTAGTCCAGGCCGCCGTCCGCTTCAGGTTGCACGGACTTCGCCACGCATATAGTGGCTAGTCAAACGCAAGGCCGCCCCAAAAGGGACGGCCTTGTCGCGCCCAATTTCTCGATTTGCTGCTAGGCGGCGCCGGGATAAACCAGCTCGCCGCCGACTGCGCCCTGGTTGGCGGGCTGGCGGCGGGTCTTGACGCCCTTGGTGTCCCAGAAGATCTCGGCAATCTGATGGGTGCCGGCCAGCAGCTGCTGGGCGGCGTCCATGTTGATCTGCTGCTTGACCGTCGAGGTCAGCTTGGCCGTCTTCCACACCACGTCATGCAAGTTGCTGTGCTTTTCGAGGTGCTCCGGCTTGAAGTAGTCGGTCCACAAAATGACGATCTCGTGCTCGCAGATCTTGGCGTGCTCTTCCTTGACGGCCGAGTAGCGCGAGATCTGCATCGTGTAGGTGTCCCACTCCTCCTTGCTACCGCCGTCGCCGGGTTTGGCCAGGCCCTGGATGAGCTGGACCATGCGCACGACAGTCAGCGCCGCGATTTGCGCGGAATGTGGGTCATAGATTCCGCACGGGATGTCGCAGTGGGCGTGGGCGATGCTCGGCGGAGCAACGCGATCAAATGCCTCGAAGACACGGTCCACCAGCGAAGGGGAAGTCGAGCGTGCGTGCATCAAGTACCACTCCTGTGCGCCCATCGAACTGGACGCGTCGATGTCCTCCAGTTTACACCCAGGGGGTGCGCCGACTGCTGCCGCTGCGCAGGTTCGTGGTTGCAGACACGAGTATGCGGCCAACGCTCCAGTCGGGCGACCGGCTATTCGTGTTCCAGTGGTCACGGCCGAAATTGGGCGACCTCACGGTTTTCAATGAACCCGATCGGCACTTGACCTTCGCCGTAAAACGCGTCGCGCGCATCGAACCGAACGGCGACGTGATCGTCCAGGCGGACAATCCGAACGTCAGTCGCGATAGCCGTGAGTTTGGCCCCGTGCCGCGCCGGCTCATCGTCGGCAGGGTCATTTTTCGGTACCTGCCTGCGGAAACTCGGGGACGCCTGTAAACCCGCGCGTTAGTATGGCGGGATGCCGATCGCCTTCGGCGTCCTGCTCCTGATCGTTGCGCTGGCGTTAGCGGGCGCGGCACTGTGGCTCGCCTACCCGCTGCGTCGACAGGTCGATCAGCTCTCAGGCGACGTCAATGCGCTGCAGGTGGCGCTCGATCAGCTGCGCGCTGAGGTGGCCGAACTGCGCGCCGCGGCCGAGGTCGTCCCCGCGCCACCACTGCCCAAGAGCCGCCCAGGTGGGCTGGACGACCTGCGCGAGCGGCTGCGCGCGGCTCACACCGAAGGCGAAGACACGTCTGAGGAGTAGCCGCCAAAGTCGAGGATCGCTCGCGCGACTTCGGCCGGATGGCTGGCGTGCAGTGCGTGGGTCGCTTTCTCGATCTTGATCAATTTGCCGTTGGGTAGGCTGTCTACGAACTGGCGGGCGGCAGCATCGCCGAGGACGCCGCCGTGCGCGGGATCGGCCTGGATGACGAGCACTGGATTGCTGATCCGCTTTGCCTCGGTGCGTACGGTTGGGGCTCGGCCGCCACGTTCTTCTGGATCGAGCATAGCCTCGAAGGCGGCGTCGCTGGCCTGGCGGAAGAGCTTGGCCAGGTTCTGGGCGAGCAACGGCCCGCCGCCAGAGTTGCGGCTGAGCAAGTACGCCTCGAGCTCGCCGGCCGGCGCGTGGCGCAGTCGGTAGACGCTGGGCACCTCCGAGTTGGGCAGATTCGGATCTAGCGGGGGATCGAGTAGCACCAGCCAGGAGACCAGGTCAGGACGTAGCTCGGCCATTGCTATGGCCACCAGCGCTCCGAGCGAGTGGCCCACCACGGGGACTGGCGGTTTCAAGTCGCTGTCGATGAAGTGCAGCAGATCATTGGCGTAGTCGTTCGGTGCGTAGCCCGAATCAGGCGCATCGGATCGGCCGTGGCCGCGCAGGTCTGGCGCGACGGCGGCCAGATGCGGCAAAAGCCGCCGCGCAAATGACTGCCAGATGCTGCCGCCCACACCCAGCCCATGCAGCAACAGCACCGGCGGGGCCGGCGGATCGACGATCCGCCGCACGAACAGCCGCGCCCCGCGGCCGTCGACGGTCTCCTCGCGCCACTGCATTCAGGTCCACCCGAAGAGCTCGCCCACGTGGGCGAGATCAGCGGCGATGGCATCGGGCGGGGGACAGCCGCTTTTGGCTTCTTCCGCGGACGTCACGCCGCTCAGGACCAGGATCGTCCGCAGGGATCGCCGATCATCGTTACTTGCCCGGGCCGCAGGCCGCCGAGGCGCTTTAGCCCGTGCTCGAAAAGCCCTGGCTCGGGCTTGCCGACCACGATAGGCACGACGCCCGTCGCCGTCTGGATCGCGGCGACGATCGAGCCCGCGCCCGGGATCACCTGGCCGCCTTCGATAGGCAGCAGCGCGTCAGCATTTGTGGCAACGAACCGAGCGCCGGCCATGATCGCGCGCGTGGCGCTGGTCAGCTTTTCATAGTCGAAGGTGCGGTCGAGGCCCGCGATGACCCAGCCAACGGTGGCTTGTCCATCGTCGACGATGCGGAGGCCCTCCTCGAAGGCGGCCTGGCGGAGGCCCGCTTCGCCGACGATGCGCACCCGCGCGCCGCGCTCTGCATGTGCACTGACATACGCCGTCGCGGCCTGTGCGCTGGTCAGAACCTCCTGCGGCGTCACCTCGATGTGCATGCCGTGCAATCGTTCCGCCACGAGCTCCGGGCTAGCCGTCGAGTTGTTCGTCACGAGCAGAAACTTCACGCCCCGCCGTCGCGCCTCAGCCAGCAACCCCGCGGCACCAGGAATCGGCTCGCTGCCGGTATAGACCACCCCGTCCAGATCAATCAGCAGGCCACGCAGATCGGCCCAACCCGAAATCATGTAGCTAGTCGAACAGCAGCCGCAGCCGGCCGCCGACGTTGTCTAGACGTTTGCGTGCTTCTTCGGGCGAGACGCCAAGGCGCAGTGCAGCGATCGCGGTCTTGATCTCGCCGTTCGCGTCGACCAGGCTTTGCTCGGCGGCGGCCGCGCCCGTGCCTGTCGCTTGCTGGACCAGCCGCGCGGCCCGGCGGCGTAGCTTTTCGTTGGTCGCCTGCACGTCGACCATCATGTTCCCGTAGACCTTGCCCAGGCGGATCATCAGCGTCGAGCTGAACGCGTTGAGCACCAGCTTTTGGGCGGTGCCCGCTTTCATCCGCGTCGAGCCCGCGATCGGCTCGGGCCCCGTGTCGACCACGATCGCTACGTCGACAAACGCGGCCAGGGCCGGCTGCGGCACACATGCCAGGCCAATGGTGGCCGCGCTCCGCTGGCGCGCGCATTCGAGCGCGCCGATGACCCAGGGTGTCCGGCCGCTCGCGGCAATACCGAATGCGACGTCCGCTGGCGAAAGATCGTCGGCGGCGGTTGCGCCGGCCGCACGGTCGTCTTCGGCACCTTCGCGAGCTTTCAGGAACGCACCCTCGCCGCCGGCCAGGCGGGCCATGTAGCGGTCGCTCGGCACGCCGAACGTCGGGCCGAGCTCAGCCGCATCGAGCGTGGCCAGCCGCCCAGACGTGCCCGCGCCGAACAGGACCACCCGCCCACCGCGCTGCCAGCGCTCCACCGCCAGGTCGACCGCTTGAGCCAGCTGCGGCAGGGCCTTGCGAACGGCCGGCGCGACCAGCTGGTCTTCGTCATTCAGCCGCTGGAGCACGCCCAGGCTGTCCAACTGGTCGATATCAGCCGTGCGCGGGTTCGACTGTTCGGTCGACAGGTCGTCGAACATCAGAGGGTGCTCGTGACTTTGCGCAACCCGCGCGGGCGGGCGGGATCAAGGCCACGGGCCAGGGCTAGCTCGACGGCGAAGAGTTGGCCCAGGACCAGCGCCACGATCGGCGCGATTGGTTCGGCCACCGGAACGGCCAGCGACAGATTTGGCAAATCCGATTGACCCACAATTTCGCCGGCCCGAATCATCGCAGCCTGGCCGCCACGCTGGCGCACAGCGTCGGCAATCTCCAAAGCTGCTGGGCCCGACCGCCCGCCGACGTCGACCAGCAGCGCGCTGAAGTTGGGCTCGACCAGCGTCACGGGTCCGTGCAAGAAGTCTGCCGCGGAAAAGGGCTCGGCGCGCGTGTACGAGGTCTCTTTGAGCTTGAGTGCGATCTCCAGTGCCGGCGGAAACGCGAAGCCACGGCCGATCACCGAGCCGACGGTCGTCGACGCCAGAACGCCGGCGAGCTCGGCTGCGAGAGGCCTCAACTCCAGCGCCGCGCGCAGTGCCGATGGCAATCCGCTGAGAGTGTCAGCAGCCCGATCCAACTGTTCAAGCGATGAAGAAAGCAGCGCCAGCAGCGTCATCTGCGCCGTTACCGTCTTCGTCGCCGGAATGCTCAGTTCAGGACCGGTCAGACAAGCCAGCACCCACTCGGCCGACTGCGCCAACGGCGAGGTCTCGTCGTTGACGATGGCGACGGTGATGGCGCCCTGTTCGCGCGCCGCACGCACGTAGGCGACCA
>WNFC01007747.1_pt1 | contig 11812 bp, 9 predicted proteins | sample 5400541 | NCBI WGS metagenome assembly WNFC01 (sample SAMN13153342, study PRJNA577476) | soil metagenome | isolation source: 120 cm saprolite under Douglas fir tree site 2 hole 2 replicate 1 | place: USA:California | collected 2015-04-18 | reverse complement strand
ACGGAAGACCTGATTGAGTATCACTGGTTGAGCGATCCGAATCCGAGGATCTTCCAGCTTGGTGTTCCGGGTTCTCTGGCTTCGCAGTACGTTGTCGTGAAGTTCGGCGGCGTTGTGGTGAAGGGTGCGAATTATGCGCGTTATCAGGTGCTGGTCGATCGCTAGAAGACAGGGTGTAGGGAATAGGGTGTAGGGAGTAGAAAACTTGAGGGCCGGCGCTGTTTGTGCCGGTCCTCTTTCTTTTAGGAAAAGGTGATTGCGATGGGCTATTTGTTGCCGACGGAGTACGTGCAGTATGGGCTGACGGCAGAGACTACGGATGACTGGGTGACGATGGCCTCTGCGCTGATGGAGGCGTATTGCCGACGGCCGAGTCTGCTGGTGACGGAGTATGTGGAACGGATGCGGTTGACGGCGGGCGCGCAGGCGGTGCGGTTGAGCTACCGTCCGCTGGCGGCGGCTGTGGGGGCTGCTTCGGCATTAGCGGGAGTACGGGTTCGCTATGCGCGGCCGCGGCGAGGGGAATTGCCCGATCCGTTTCGCGAGCAGATTGCGTGGGCGTTCAGCGTGCCGGGAAGCTGGAATGCGCTGGATGTGACGACGGTGGATGTGAACGAGACTACGGCTGAGCTGACGTTTCCGGTGAATTTTCTGGGGCTCGACTACAACGAGGTGGAGATCACGTATACGTCGGGGCTGGTGACGATTCCGGGTGCAGTGAAGGTGGCGTGTGCGCAGATTGTGAAGAATGCACAGGCTACGCCGGCGATGAATGTGAAGTCGAACAAGATGGATACGGTGCAGATGCAGTACTTCAGCGGCTCGCTGATTGATCCGCAGGTGCAGATGCTGCTTAAGCCGTACATCGCAGAGAGGCTGGGGTGATGCGATGGCAGATCTGGTGAACAGAGGCGCGGCGGCGGTGCGGGCGGCGGATGTTTTGTTGCGATGCGCGGGGGGACGTTCGGTGTTGCTGCGAATACCGGCCAATGCGAGCGCGGGAGATACGACGGAGCAGCTTGGGCTGGCGGTGCCTGAGTTTCAGGATGTGGAGCTGGCGCCGGTGGTGTTTCGCAAGGCGCGGCAGGCGGCTCCGGCTTTGTCGGTAGCGGTGGACAAGGCTGCGAGGTGGGAGTTGATGGTTTCGGCGACGGCGGTGCAGAAGGTGGTGGGGTCGCTGGGATATTCGGCCGCGAGCGTCTTGTTTGCAACAGCGTTTGGAGTGTTGATCGATGGCGTGTTGATGGAGGTGGTGTCGGCTACGGAGTCGGAGGTGTTTGGGGCTCCTTATGTCTATCGGCTGGTGCTTCGGGCGCCGCTTACGTTGGGGATTTAGGCCGGCGAAGGAGGCGGGCTTTGGTATGGGCGAGTGGCAGAGATAAAAAGACATACCCCAGGGGCTGAAGCCCTTTTTTCTTTGGCGGTGTAGAGAGCCAAGGCTGAAGCCTTGGCCTACCTAGAAGCAACAGCGCCGCTGTGCGACTGGAAGCTGTAAATGTACTGGAAAGGTTACAGATAAATGCAGAATGCTAGAGATACGTTTTATGTCACGTTGCGGGACAGGCTGGCAGCTGTGAATCCGACGCGGACGATGGTGCTGCGCGGGGTGACGCGGCCTGGCGTGCTGGTGGAAGAGAACGAACTGGCTTCTGCTTATCAGCCGGTGGATGCGTTTTGTCTGCGCTGGACGGGGCTTAGCGTGGATGCGAAGGGCGCGCTGCCGCTGGTGACGATGGTTTGCGAGATCCGGTATGCTACCGACGGCGATTCGGGCAATGGCGGGATCGACAGGGGACGGTTGTTGTCGGGGATGGATGGGGAGTTAGTCGCGGCGGTGAGCGCGGCTCCGCAGAATGTGCCGAAGATGAACTATCTTGCGGCGGCGGGTGGATCGGGGCTGGCACCGGTGGCGATGGCGACGAATGTGTTCTGGAGCGATGCGGTGTTTGGGGCTGCGGTGGTGAATGGGGAACGGCTGGAGCGGGTGGCTACGGTTGAGGTTTTCTCTTACCAGGAAGCGGGTGAACTGTGAGTATGACGGCGAATGTTGTGGAGGCGGTGGCTCCGGTGACGCGGCGCGTGCGGGCTTACTTTGCACCGGTGAACCGGGCGGCGGGGGTGCCGACGGTGTTCGATGCAGCGCAGATGGGGGCTTTTGCGCTGGATGCGCCGCCGGCACCGTGGATGGATCTGGGATGGTGCTCGAAGTTTGCGCGGAAGAGTGAGACGAGGGTGGGGGCGTTGACGGCCGGGGCTCCGGCGGTGGTGCAGAGCCAGGTGCGGACACACGTGGAGGCTACGGTGCAGCTCGAGTTTGAGAGCTGGGGGAAGCTTCAGCTGGCTCTGGCGGCGGGATCGCAGCAGATGAATCTGTTGCGGACGGCGAATGGGGTGACGGCGAATGGCAGCGGTGGTTTGGCAGCGGCGGCGGTTCCGTTGATGGCTGGGTCAACGGCTTCGTCGTTGAACGTGGGGGCGACGGCGGCGGCACAGTTTCATGTGGGGGAGCTGGTCGCGGTCGATGTGGATTATGTTGCGCAGGTTGGATTTGTGGGGAGCGGGGTAAGCGCGGCCTATGTGAGTTCGCCTGCGGTGGTGGGGAGTGACGTCAACTACGTTCGGCGGGTTTCGCTGAATGTAGGCAGGGTTGTGGCTATTGCGGCGGGGGTGCTGCAGTTGGGCGGGGCTCTGCTGGCGGGGGCTCCGGCGGCGGGGATGCAGGTGAGTCCACTGGTGGGATTTGTGGATCGCGAGGGTGGCGGTTTTTTTCAGGAGTGGTCGGGGCTGTTTGTGATGGATGGAGAACAGGGGGACCGGCTGATCTACCACTATCCGCGATTGCAGGCGATGCAAGGGTCGGCTGAGACGGTGGAAGCGCTGGCGGGACCGCTGGAACGGGTGAAGCTCGCGGGGGCGTTCCGAGCGCTGCCGGTGAAGGACGCTAACGACGGCGAGACGGTGTTGTGTTTCCGCAGTTATCTGCCGGGGGCGATGCGAGCCGTTTAGGGCCGCCGAAACCCAAAAAGGCTCACCACGGATTTGCACGGATGAGACGGATTTGGGAACAGGCAACAACAAGGGCAACCGCGGTCCTTCGACTGCGTTGCTCAGGATGACAAGGTTGGGGTGGGTTGGAAGAAAGAGCAGGAGCAACGGCGAGAGCAAGAACAAAAGCTAAATGCGGGGTCTCTCCACTGCGTCGCGCGATGAGACCGCGAGGCTCCGGTCGAGATGACGAATCCTAAGCGGCGCCGGAGAGAGGGTTGCACGCCTGCGATGGAAGTTCGTCAGGAGCACAAAGAGAGCCCGTGTCTTGTGGTTCTTCAGAACAAGAGTGAATGGGAACGAGGAGAACGATGATGCATTGGAAGCCTAGAGGATGGACGCTGATCGGGATGCTGCTGCTGGCTTTGCCGGGGGCGATGACCGTGATGAAGGTGACTGCCGCAGCGCAGGCAGGGAGCGCAATTGCTACCACGCAGGTTACAGATACGGTCTATCGCGCGGATGGTACGGCAGCGGCAGGGACTGTAATCGTGAACTGGCAGGCGTTTACTACTGCGAGCGGGCAGGCGGTGCCCAGTGGGAGCACGGCGGCGACGATTACAGGCGGGGCTTTGAGTCTGCAGCTGGTTCCGAATGCAGGATCGACGCCGATGGGGACCTACTATACGGCGGTGTATCACCTGGATGACGGGAGTGTGAGCCGGGAGTTCTGGGTGGTTCCGGTGAGCCAGTTTCCCGTTCTGGTGAGCGCGATACGGAGTACGGTTCTGCCGACTTCGGTGGCGATGCAGACGGTGAGCAAAAGCTATGTGGATACGGCGATTGCGGCTGCAGTGACGGGGCATCCGCTGGCTAGCACCACGCCGTACGTGTTGAAGGCGGGCGACACGATGACGGGGGCGCTGGTGCTGCCCGGAGATCCGACGGCGACCAATGAGGCGGCGGACAAGCACTACGTCGATGTCAATATTGCGGCTGCGGCCGGTGGATTGGGACAGAAGGTTTCGCTGCTGCCTTTCGCCACCCAGACGGTGACTCAGCCGGTGGGGACGCAGTTGCAGGTCAACAACCTGAATGGCGAAGAGTATGCGAGCCAGTATGTGACCGGGTTGGGAAACAACGGCATCACGAATGCCTTGACGGGTCCGGACTGCGCGAGCGGTTGCGACGTGAAGGTGGAACGCAGCTATACCTCGCCTGAGAACTATTTTGCCTCGGCATGGAAGAGCGGCAGTGGTGGAACTCATATAGAGGACAGCCGGAATGGACAGCGGCGCGATACTTACCTGAATCCGACGTCTGCGCTGAGAAATGGAGAGGATGCGGGGCAGGTGATCGATGTGGCGTCAACACGAAGCTCGGCGGCCGAGTTTGCGGCAGGAGGATCGGGAGATCCGAGCTCGTTCGGGCTATTCATCAAGCACGAAGGTCTTACCGGTGGATCCAACCTGTTTCCCGCAACGATTGAGAATGTGCCTTACTTCAAGACGAACTACTCCGCCCTGTCGATAACAGGCACGTACAACACCATGGGGCAGCATGTTTTGAATTCTCAGGCGATCAATTGTTACGGGGTGGGCGATTGTCTGATTGGATCGCAGTTCATTACATCGTCAGGTGGATTTCGTGATGAGGCAGATGAGGGAGCGCATCCGATGGACCTGCAGATACGGGAAGACTGGGCTGTCTTTCAGGGAGTGTGCAGCCTGGGTTGCACGCCGGGATCGACGGTGGTGACGGTGGCGGTGAACTCCGCGGGAGGAACGCAGGGCGAGGGCCGTTATCTGATCGACAAGAACCCGGCGAAGGTGATTGCGACTGGTGTTTTGACGGGGGGATCGGGGCCGGTGGGAAGTGGGCCTGGACCCATTGCGAACTTCAGCGGAACGAACTTTCCAGTCAGCGTGTTTCTTGCGACGGCGCAGACGATACCGTCGCAGGCAAACAATATGGCTCCTGGAACGGTGACGGTGGCCATTGCTACGAGCGGGGTGACTGCGGGGTTTGCGACGAATACGGCTGCAGTTCCGGGACCCAGCGGCGTGGCATGCGTGGTCGATCAGCCAAACAGCAGTAACCCGCATAACTACGAGATGGCGACCTACACCGTGGTGGACGGTACCCATCTGCAGATGACCCTGAACAAGGTACATCGAGCTGGAGCGACGATTGCGTTCGGCGGGCTGTGCGGATATGGACTGGAACAGACGGTGGATACCGTGGGTGGCGTCCGCCAGGTGTTTCCGGTGATCGGATCGACCTCCGCGACCAGTCTCTATTACGCTGGGGGGCTGGCGTCGATCGTCGGCCTGCAGGGCAATACCAGCGCATTCCTGAATGTACGCCTGCCGATTGCGGCGATCGCGCGCAACGGCGGTGTGGTGACGGTGACGACGGCGGGGAACCTGCCGGTCGATGTCAATGGATTGACCATGAACATATCCGGCGTGGCGGATCAAAGCTATAACGGAAGCTTTCTTGTAACCTCGACAGGAGCAAATACCTTGACGTACGTCGAGGCTGGCGCCAACAGCACAAGCACGGGTGGTTCCGTGTCCAAGCTCACGGGCGGATATGCCTTATATCCGATGGCAGAGGTGCTGGGGGTCTTCAACGCCGCGACAAAGAGCGTCGACGGGCAACTGACATTGGCGGCGAATACCGTGCCGTGGGGGGCGAATGACCCTGTCGAAGAGCCGCACTATTATCAGGAGCATATTGCGGCTGATCTTACTTTCGTCGGGCAAACGACGCCGCGGCCGACACTGGCGCAGACAGCCGGTGTTCAGTACGAGATAAACGTAGGGCCGGGCTTGAGCGGGTGGTCGGTGAATAACCTAGCGCCGGCGACGAATTATTTTGGTAATGGCGGTACGCATTCGGTGCCCGGTGCAGCCTACGTGGCGTCAGGCATCTGGCAGCGGACGATGGACATGCAGGCTGGGGAGCAGAGCGTGTTCTCGGTGCATTGCAACTCCCATGGCTGCGGAAGATGGAACTCGGGATACGACTTGTTTGAGCTGGATGCCACTACAAGCGTGGATACAATGTCGTTTCAGCCACAAACGAGTACGCTGCAGATGACGATGCGGGGCACTGGCTACCAGTTCAGTCCGCAGGCGTTTACTGCAGGAACTATCAATGCAGGAACCGTGAACGCGACGCGGTTGAATGGCGCGGTGAGTGCGGCGCAGTTGCCTCTTTTCGGCATCTCGGGGAGCGGGCATGGTCCGGGCGCGGTTCCGGATCCCGGGGCGACCGCGGGAACGACGCGTTATCTGCGGGAGGATGGAACGTGGTCTGTACCGGCAGGGACGGGAGGCTCGGGCGGGTTGTCGACGGGGGGAGGAACTACAGGTGGGGCACAGGTGATTGCCGGCGCGACGGCAGACTATAACTTTCTGCAGGGCTCCGGCACGGTGCTGACTGACAATACGGGCAACGGCAATAACGGAACGCTCGGTTCGGGAGTGAACGCACCTACCTGGGTCAATGGTGGGTTGAATTTCGCTCTTCCGCAGAATGTCAGTCTTCCAGCGTCGCTGAATGCAACCAGGACGTTTTATCTGGCCTTCTACCTGAACCCACTGCCAACGAGTGCGGCGCAGTTTGTTCCGCAACCCTTTCCCATGCTGGTTGGAAGCACGCTTAGCAATGCGGGCTTGAATATTATTACCGACAGCAGTCAGGATCAGGGGTCGCTGCCCGCTTTCGCTCCTGCCACAGTGGCGAACGGCAACTACAGGAGTGTGTCCAGTCTTTTCATCTCAGGCTTCAACGTACTCACGGTGACTCTGGGCAACGGGATCGGCGGCGATGTCGACCATCTTTATATCAATGGGGTTGAGATTCCATACACTTCTCAACAGGCATCTTTCGGTTCCCAGACCTCCGGGAATCTTTTGCTGGGCGCATCCAACACTGGCCTGTTCGCCGGCTCGGGTTTCAGCGGCGTCTTCTATCGCGCGGTATTTTCCGCAACGGAGGACAGTGCTGCTACGGTGCAGGCTAACTACCAGAAGATTCTTAATGACATCAACTCTCGATCGGTTCCGGTTGTACCGGTTCCTGTTGTGCAAACCACTCCTCAGCTTTACGCAGTGGGTGATTCGATCACTTATGGTCAAGGCACCTCTGATCCGGCTACGCAGGCGTGGCCTTTCAACCTGGCACTCACAAATCAGCCTAACTATCACGTTGTCGACATGGGGCTGACGGGTGCCAGTTTTGCCGCAATCGCGGGATCTGAGACGAATCGAGTCGGAACGCTTTGCAGTACGCTCAACGGTCCAGCGATTGCAGTTGCCTTTGCCGGAACGAATGACTTTGCGTCATCCGCTGCGGCACAGACGGTGTTTGGAAGAGTGGCGAGCTGGGTCCAGACCGTCAAGAAAGCAGGCTGCAGGGCATTCGTAGGCACAATGATCTCGCGTCAAGGTCTTGACTCCAATAAGGATGCCTATGATGGCTTGATTCTTCAGGATGCGATGCGAGTGGGAGCGGACGGCGTTATTGATTTCGCTGCGAACCCGCTGCTCGGCGCAGACGGGGCTTCTACAAATGCTACTTACTTTCAGGCAGATCGCACTCATCCAACTGCTGCCGGACAGCTTCTTCTTGCAACTGCCGCCAGCAACGCACTGAACTATTATTTCGGTTATAACGCCGCAAATCCTCATATCGTCACCGCGACCACCTATGCAATGGCCGCCGGCGACGGATACATCACGGCGAGTCCGACGGCGAACCAGACGCTGACGCTGCCTGACTGCACGGGACAGAGCGGCGCTGTGTATACGGTGACGAACCTGCAGTCGGCGTTTACGGTGGGGGTTGTTGCAGGCAGTTCGTCGCAACTGATCAATGGCCTCGGGGTTGGGACCGTGGTGCCGGTGCCGGCGAATGGATCACTGACGTTGCGAGATGTTCCGAATGCGAAGACGGTTTCGGGATGCCACTGGGAGATGTAGTTGGTTGAGCGTGGGTTGAGCATGGGTGCAGCCTCGTCCTGGTAGGGCGGGGCTGCACCCTCGGTTGCGATGGAGATGCGTGTGAGGTTGGGTGGAATGAGAGATGCTCCGAGGGATCTAGAGGAGCTGTTGGATCTGGGCAGATTGATGGAGGCTCGGCCAGAGACTTTGAGGTGTGCAGCTGAGGATTTGTTGAGAGTTCGGGATCGAGAGGGTGCGGAGAGGCCGCTTCGGGCGAATGCGGTGCAGCGGGCGTTTGAACGCGAGTGCGGCCGGCAGAATATCGTGCTGAAGGCCAGGCAGATGGGAATTACCACCTGGGTGGCGGGACGATTTTTTCTGAAGACGATTACGGCTCGCGGTGTGATGACAGTGCAAGTGGCGCAGACGAGAGAGGCCGCGGAGGGAATTTTTCGGATAGTGCAACGGTTTTGGGAGTGTCTGCCGGCGGAGTTACAGGAGGGGCCGCTGCGCCGGAGTAAAGCGAATTCGGGGCAGATGTGTTTTACGGCACTGGATAGTGAGTTTCGCGTGGTGAGTGCGGGGGATGAGAATGCAGGGCGCGGTTTGACGGTGCAGTATCTGCATTGCAGTGAGGTGAGCCGGTGGCCGGGGGATGCAGGGGCTACGCTGGCTGGGTTGCGGGCGGCACTGGCTCCAGGGGGCGAGATGGTGATGGAGTCTACTCCGAATGGAGCGTATGGGTGCTTCTATGAGGAGTGGGGACGGGCGATGGATCAGCGAGTCAGCGGGTCAGCGAGTCAGCACGAGGGCGGCCTGGTGCGGCACTTTTTTCCGTGGTGGATGGAGGAGGCTTATGTAGCTGCTCCGGTGGCCGATGGGTTGCGCGAGGAGGAGCGACAGCTGGTGTTGACGCATGGTTTGACGGCGGAGCAGATCGGATTTCGCAGGGGGTTGGAAGTCAGCTATCGGGGGCTGCGGTCGCAGGAGTTTGCCGAGGATGCGGAGAGCTGTTTCAAGGCTACTGGGGAGTGCTGCTTTGAGGTGGAGGCGGTGGAGTCCAGGTTGGCTTCGGTAAGTGAGCCGATCGAGGTGCGGCGCGGAGGAGCGTTGCAGATCTGGCTGCCTCCGGTGGCGGGGAAGGAGTATCTGGTTGCGGTGGATACGGCTGGTGGTGGGGCCGATGGGGACTTCGCCGCGGTGCAGGTAATTGAGGTGGGCTCGGGGCTGCAATGTGCGGAGCTGCAACAGAGGCTGGGGACGCTGGAACTGGCGAGGGTTTCGGCGGAGTTGGCGAAGGAGTATGGCGGGGCTCTCATTGCTGTGGAGCGGAACAACCACGGGGCTGGAGTGCTGGCCTATCTGGATAGTGTGGAGCGATATGCGAGGGTGTATGAGCAGATGGGGGTTGCGGGTTGGTTGACGACGGCGGGCTCGAAGCCTGGGATGGTGAGCCGGATGGGAGCGTTGCTGGTGGAGTCTCCTTGGATGTTTTTCAGCAGGCGATTGCTGGGAGAGTGCAGGACCTTCGTCACGATGGCTGGGGGAAGAACGGGAGCGGTGAACGGAGCGCACGATGACTGTCTGATGGCGATGGCGATTGGGCAGGCGGTACGGGCGGAGTTGTTGGCACGGAGGAGATGATGTCCTGCCGGACGGGCCCACTGCGCTCGGCCACCCCACAAACGAGGACCTGTTTGTGGGGACCCCGGTTCGGGCGGGCGTTTGCACGCCTTTTTAAGTTGTTGTGGCGATATGTGCGGCGGTGGGCCTCGCGTTGCTCGGCGCTGTTGACCTCGGCCATCGGCCGGGCCGTGATGATTGAATTGCCACGACCGGTATACACGCCACGAAGTGGCCGCCCTCCGCGCAGGAGGCCCGTCCGGCAGGACATACGCTATTCTGCTGAGGCGGGGTAATTGGGTCTTGGCGGTTTTGGCGGTGCAGGCGATCAGGAGGATGCGGGGCGGGGCGCAGAGCCAGTTGATGCTGGGAGCGGATGGGAAGCTGTGGGTGGTGAAGTTTCAAAATAATCCGCAGGACGTGCGGGTGCTGGCGAATGAGTTGATCGCGACTCGGCTGGCGGCGGCGGTGGGGTTGACGGTGCCGGCGAGCGACGTGGTCGAGGTGACGGAGTGGCTGGTGGCGAATACGCTGGATATGTTTGTTGAGCTGCCGCGGGGACAGAGACAACGCTACGTGTCGGGGTTGCAGTTTGGTTCGCAGTTTGTGGGTGGATTGATGCCGGGCCAGGTGGTGGATTATCTGCCGGAGCAGCAGCTGGATGAGGTGAGAAACCTGGCGGAGTTTGCCGGGATGCTGTGCATCGATAAGTGGGCGGGGAACTGCAATGGGCGGCAGGCGGTGTTCGAACGGAAGCCGAGAGAGCGGAAGTATCGGGCTACGTTTATCGATCAGGGGTTTTGCTTCAATGCGGGAGAGTGGACGTTTCCGGATTCGCCGCTGCGAGGGGTCTATCAAAGGAACCTGGTGTATGCGAGGGTAACGGGTTGGGAGAGCTTTGAACCGTGGCTGAGCCGGGTGGAGTCGATGGAGGCGGGGACGCTATGGGAGATCGCGGAAGCGGTTCCTCCGGAGTGGTATGGAGGCGATACGGTCGTGATCGAACGGTTGATGGAGCAGATGCTGAGGCGAAGGTCGCGGGTACGGGACTTGATTGGGGAGTTTCGGGATTCGGACAGGGAGCCGTTCCCAATGTGGGCCTCGGGGAAGAAGATTGTGGTGCCAAGGCAGTTTGCTGAGGTGAGTGGGGTGGGAAAATTTGTAATGTAAGTAACGGCGTTGAGCTGTGGGCTTTGAGTTGTCGCTGTAGATGCTGAGTTGTGACTGATTGCTGAGAGCTCAAAGCTCTTAGCTGATTTGGAGATTGATGGTTGCGTGAGCGGGTCCAGTGCGAGTTCTTCCTGATCCGGTATGTGCCGGACGTGGTGAAGGGCGAGTTCGTCAACATCGGGGTTCTGTTGCGAGAGGCTGGAGACGGCGCACCCGGAGTCGATACGCCCGGTAGCGCGGTGGTGCGTTTTACGCGGGATTGGAGCAGGGTCCGGTGCATGGATGCGGATGCCGATATCGGGCTGCTGGAAGGGTTGGAGGGGGAGATTGGAGCGCGGTTGCGGATGGTGGGAACGGATGCTCCGGGGATTAAGCCGGTGATGGAGATTCTGGAGGACACGCTGGCGAACTCGGTGCAGATGACAGAGGTGAAGGCCTGCCTGGCGGAGAGCCTGCCGGCAGAGCTGGAACAGTTGATGAAGATGTATGTGGAACCTTTGAAGGTGAAGGCGGAACGGAAGAGAACGGGACGGGCCGCCATTGCGGGGGCGATGCGAACAGAGTTTGAACGGGCTGGAGTGTGGGGGCTGATGCGGAAGCGGATTGCGGCATCGCTCTATACGCGGGCGGGTGATCCGATGAAGATTGATTGCGGGTATAGACCGAATGGGGTGATTCGGATGTTTCAGGCGGTGTCGCTGGAGGGGGATGTGGAGGCGGCGAAGGGGTTGGCTTATTCGGCCCCGCAGTTGATGGAGGGCGTGCAGAGGGTGGAGGCGGCTCGGCTGGAGTTGACAGCGATTGTGGAACCACTGCGAACCGTCTCCAATACAGAGGACGAGGCGATGGAACGGTACCGGTTTGGCGTGGAGGCGATGGAACGGCAGGAGATTCGGGTGGTGACGATGAATGATCTGGCTCGGGTGGCAGAGACTGCAAGGGTGGAGTTGCGGGTTTGAAAGGCAGTTGTCAGTTCTCAGTTGACAGTTGTCAGTCTCGCGGACATTGGACTGAGTTTTGTAGTAGCGGAAACTGAGAACTGAGAACGGGTAACTGAGAACAAAAAGGCATGGCCAGGGGCT
>WNFC01007744.1_pt1 | contig 11813 bp, 10 predicted proteins | sample 5400541 | NCBI WGS metagenome assembly WNFC01 (sample SAMN13153342, study PRJNA577476) | soil metagenome | isolation source: 120 cm saprolite under Douglas fir tree site 2 hole 2 replicate 1 | place: USA:California | collected 2015-04-18 | reverse complement strand
CAATTCCATCAGACTCGCCCACAGCCGCTCGCCGTTCACCGTCAGGTTGCGCATGCCCTCACCCGAGTTCCAGAAACCGTAAGAGCGCACCATCCACGGCGCGCATCGTGGCGCCATCGACCCGGCCGATCTGGCGGCCGACCTTCGCTCTAAGCACGGTCGCTGCCTTGTCGATCATGATCTGTGAGCGCCGCTCCAGGCCGTTTCCCGTACTGGGCTCGATGGTTATGCGAACCAATGGTGCGGGCTGTAGATCGCTAGTGAGCGGCAGGACGGTCAAGGAGATTATCTCGTTGAACGCGTCGCTCTGCACGATGAGCGCCGGGCGCGGTTTGCCAAAATCACCGGGGATGATGACGATGACGAGATCGCCGCGCCTCACTTCCATTTGCGGCGGGGCTTCTTGTCGGCAGCCTCTTCGCGGGCATTCAGCTCGCGGGCAAATTCGTCGAAGTTGGCGTCCAGCTCGCGCATGATCGCGGCTTCGTCGCTATTGGGGTCCCGGGCCGCCTCGGCCAGCAGGAGCGATTGCCGCCGCGCTTCTGCTTCGAACTCGCGCCGTCGGTTCTGCTCCACCCGTTCGCGGATCATCTCGCGCAGCAGCTCGCCGACCGGCCTCCGCTCCTGTTCGGCGATCGCAGCCAAGGCCGCCTTGAGGGCCGGAGCGATGCGAAACGTGACAGTCTCGCCCTTGGGTTCGGGGGTGACTCGGGGCATGGACATTCCGCCATACAAACGTGAGTGACATCATGTAATACGCCGCCTGCGCAACTCAATCCTGAACCTTGCGACCGCCAAGGGCTTGGCAGAAGATCAGATCGGCGCAGGAGCTACTGCGGAGACGGCTGATGCAGGCCTGGTATCATTGCGAGAACGTCTACCCCTTTGTGCCCAAGGAGGTGCTCGACCGCGCCGAGTCGGTGCGCGCCAGCCTGCCCAACAAATATTGCGACCCGCAGATCGCCGCCGATCTGTTCGAGGAATGCCTCGACGAGCACCTGCTGTGCGACGAGCTCGGCGTCAATGTCGTGTCGATCGAGCATCATTCCGGCATCAACAGCCTCTATGGCGCGAGCCCGATGGTGCTCGGCATCGCCGCCCGCCAGACCAAGAACGTCCGCATCCTGTCGCTCGGCACGCTGGTTTCGGTGCGCCCGGACCCGGTGCGCATCGCCGAGGAATACGCCACCGCCGATGTGATCTCGCGCGGCCGCCTCGAAATCGGCTTCGTCAAATCGGGCGACAGCGAGATGGTGTCGGGCAACGCCAACCCGGTCGGCTTTGTCAACCGCTTTTGGGAGGCGATCGACGTCATCAAATTGGCGCTGACCTCGCATGATGGGCCGGTCAGCTTCGAGGGCAAGTACTACACCCACCGCCACATCAACCTCTGGCCCGGGCCGTATCAGCGGCCGCACCCGCAATTCTGGGCCGCGACCGGCGATCCCGAGACTTCGGCGGAGCTGGGCCGGCGTGGCTATGTCAACGCGCTGGTGCTGCGCGGGCCGGAGGCGTCGAAGCGCGCCTTCGATGCCTATCGCCAGGCACGGCAGGAAGCGGGGCTGCCGGCGCCCGGCACCGACCGTTTCGCCTATGCCGCGCTGTGCTATGTCGGCGATACCGACGAAGAGGGCGTCGCGATCGGCAGCAAGCTTCTGTGGTTCCTCAACACCAGCCTGAAGCAGGGACCGCAGATGTCGAAATTCCTGCCCGGCCGCAACCCGCCGCATCTGGCGCCAAACATCTGGCGAACGCCCCGTGGCGCATTGGGGGATGCGCGGGGCCGCCCGGCCGACACCTTGATCGGCATCACCGCCGAGCAGGCGATCGCCCGCGGCATCCTGTGCGCCGGCAACCCCGACACGGTCTACCGGCAGATCATGGAGATCCACGACAAGGTCGGCGGGTTCGGCCATTGGATCTTCATCGGCCGCTCGGGCTTCCTGACGCATGCCGAGGCCGAGAAGGGCATCCGGCTGATGGCGAAGGAAGTGCTGCCGCGGCTGCCGGCCGCCACGACAACGCCGCAAGCCGCCCCCACCGCGCTGCCCGCCGCCGCGCAATAACCCCCCGTCAAGGAGAACTGACATGAGCGACGCGACACCCTGGATCGACCCGGAACTCGTCGCTGCCGGGAAATTGCTGCAGGAGAAGGGGCTGGTTGCGCCCGACCGCACCGTCGCCTCATTGACCGAGGTGCGCGCGGCGACCGACCGGATCGGCGCCTTCCTCGGCGAAGGATCCGTGCCCTTGCAGAGCGAGCGCGACCTGTCGCTCCCCGGCCCGCACGGCCAGGTGCCGTGCCGGCTCTACCTGCCGGACGGCATCGAGCACCCGCCGCTGATCATTTATGCGCATGGCGGCGGCTTCATGCAGGGCAGCCTGCCGAGCTGGCATCATTTCCTGCGCGATCTGGTGCGGCAGAGCGGCGTCGCGGCGCTGTCGGTCGACTACCAGCTGTCGCCCGAGGTCAAGTTTCCGATCGCCTTCGACGAGATGGTCGCGATGACCCGGCTGGCGGCGCGCGAGGGCGCCGGTCTCGGCATCGACCCGACCCGCCTCGCGCTCGGCGGCGATTCCGCCGGCGCCAATCTGGCGCTCGCCGCGGCCTCGGCGATGCGCGACGCCGGCGAGCGGGCGCTGCGCTTCCAGCTGTTGATCTACGGCTGCTTCTCGACCGACTGCGACAGCCCGTCCTGGCAGCGCTTCGGCCAGGGCGCCGGGCTGTCGCAGACCCAGATGCGGTGGATCTGGGAGACCTATCTCGAACAGCCCGAGCAGCAGGAGGATTGGCGCGCCGCGCCGATGCTGGCCGATCTGAAGGGGGTCGCGCCGGCCCATCTGATCGTCGGCAGCCTCGACCCGCTATTGGACGACAGCAACAACCTCGTCAGCAAGCTGAAGGCCGCCGGGGTGCCCAGCCAGCTGACGATCTATCAGGGCATCAACCACGGCTTCATCCGCTATGGCAGGCTGATCGGCACGGCGCGCCGCGCGATCGCCGAATGTGCCGCAGCGCTGAAGGCGGGGTTGTCCTAAGCTCAGAAATCGGTGCAGCGGCCGCCGACCTCCCAGTCGCCGTAGCGGGTCGGCTCGGGTCCTTTCGGGCCGCCGATCTCGCGCGGCCGCGGTAGCTCCTCTTCGGCCGGCTTTGCCGGCTCGGCGGGTGCCGGTTCAACCGTCTCCGGCGCGTTCTTTGTCATGCCGGGCAATATGGTGCCGCGCCGGGATCGGCTCAACCTGCGCGGCAAGGACGGTTCCGACGTTTTTACGGAACGATTCTTGCGGTGTGCCGTTCGAGGGCGCAACCTTCGTCCCCCCGACGCAGTACCGTCGAGCGATGGCAGAACCTTGATGTCCCCTGCGTCGACCGCCCGCCAAGTTGCCCTCGATCTGATCGCGGCGGTGCTCCGCCGCAAACGGCCGCTCGACGAGGCGATCGAGGACAACCCCGACATGTCCGCGCTCGCGGTGCGCGACCGCGCCTTCGCCCGGCTCCTGGTCGCGACCATGCTGCGCCGGCTCGGCCAGATCGATGCGCTGATCGCCGATTGCCTGAACACGCCGCTGGCGCCGCGGGCGGCAGTGGTGCAGGACATCCTGCGGCTCGGCATCGCCCAGCTGTTGTTCCTGCGCACCCCGCCGCATGCCGCGGTGGCGACCAGCGTCGATCTCGCCCACCATCGCGGGCTGCTGTCGCATAAGGGCCTGGTCAATGCCGTGCTGCGCCGCCTCAGCGTCGAGGGCGCCGGCCGGGTCGAGCGCCAGGACGCGCCGCGCCTCAACACCCCCGACTGGCTGTGGCACTCGTGGAGCCGCGCCTATGGCGAGGGCGTCGCTCGCGCCATCGCCAGCGCCCATCTCAAGGAGGCGCCGCTCGATGTGACCGTGCGCGCGGATGACGAGGCGTGGTGCGAAAAGCTGCAGGCGATGAAGCTGCCGACCGGCTCGCTGCGCCGGGCGGCGGGCGGCTCGGTGGTGTCGCTGCCGGGCTATGCCGAAGGGGCGTGGTGGATCCAGGACGCGGCGGCCTCATTGCCGGCGCGGCTGCTCGACGGCATCGCCGGGCGGCAGGTTGTCGACCTGTGCGCCGCGCCGGGCGGCAAGACCGCGCAACTCGTCAATGCCGGCGCGTATGTCACGGCGATCGACCGCTCGACCCGCCGCCTCGACCGGCTGGTGACCAATCTGCACCGGCTCGGGCTGTCGGTGTCGGCGATCGCCGCGGATGCGCTGATCTGGCGCCCGGACAATCCGGTCGATGCCGTGCTGCTCGACGCACCCTGCACGGCGACCGGGGCGATCCGGCGCCATCCCGACGTGCCGCATCTGAAACAGCCGGAAGACGTCGCGCGGCTGGCGGTGGTGCAGGAGAACCTGCTGCGCGCCGCGGTCGACATGCTGCGGCCGGGCGGCACGCTGGTCTACTGCACCTGCTCGCTCGAACCGGAAGAGGGATCCGAGCGCATCGAGGCGCTGCTGCGCTCGGGCGCTCCGGTCGAGCGCCGGCCGCTCGACCCGGGCGAGATCAACACGCCGCCCGAATGGGTGACCGGCAAAGGCGATCTGCGCACCCTGCCCTGCCATTTTGCCGAATATGACGGCGTCGACGGCTTCTACAGCGCGCGGCTGACAAAGCTCGGGGCGGCCTGACGGCCGAGGTTTGCGGCGTCCGCGCTCCCTTGCGGGCGGGGGCGATTTCTTGTTACGACAAGCGATGGATAGAACCTTCGGGCAAGCTTTCCGAGGCCTCCGCCGAGCAGGCGGTTCGGCGCCCCTTGTCGTACCGGCGCCGTGTCGGTGAGATCCGCTCCGATCGAGCGAGCGCGGCCGGCGGCGCCAATCCCCGCCGGCGGCCCCGAAGCACCTGCCGTGTTGACCCGGCTGCGGCGCGAGGCGTGGCGCGCCCTGGCGGCCGGTCGGTTCTATCGCCATACGCTGATCGCCCGAGCGCCGGCGGATCTGCGCCTGCGGCTCGGCGAACGCTGGCCGGGCGACAGCAAACGCGGCGCCGCGATCCTCGCCGGCGAGATCGAGTTCGCCGGGGAACTGGTGCGCAACCCCTCGCCGGTCTGGTTTCCGTCGGGGGCCGGCGCGGGATGGCTCGCCGCCTGGCACGGCTTCGGCTGGCTCGCTGATCTGATCGCCGCCGGCGCCGAGGCGCGCGAGGGGGCGCGTGCGCTGATCCAGAGCTGGCTCACCGAAAGTGCGGCGTGGCACCCGGTCGCTTGGCGGTCCGATGTTGTCGGCACCCGGGTCTTCGCCTGGATCGTCCATCTTGACGAAATCGCCAGCCGCGAGGCCGATCGGCCGTTGCGTCGGGCGATGCTGGCGAGCCTCGCCGGGCAACTCCGGCACCTGGCGCGAACCGCGGCCTGGGAACAGTCCGGCCCGGCGCGGCTGCGTGCGCTGAAGGGACTGCTCGGCGGCCTCGCCGCGCTCGGCGAATCGCCGCCGCGGATCGCGCGTGTGCTGCGCGCGTTGGAGCGCGAGCTGCCGGCCCAGCTGCTGTCCGATGGCGGTCATCGCAGCCGCAGCCCGTCGCACCAGCTCGAGGTGTTGCGCGACCTGATCGACGCCCGTGTCGTGCTGCGCGCCGCCCATATCGAGCCTCCCGCCGTGTTGCAGGACGCAATCCATCGGATGGCGCCGATGCTGCGGTTTTTCCGCCATGGCGACCGCCGGCTCGCGCTGTTCAACAATTCGGTCGAGGAGGACGGGGTTCTCGTGGATCTGGTCCTGACCCGCTCGGAGACCAAGGGCCGCGCCCCGGCCGAGGCGCCGCATTCCGGGTTTCAGCGACTCCATGCCGGGCAGAGCCTGGTGATCGTCGATACCGCCGCACCGCCGTCGCACGGCTTCGACCGCGACGCGCATGCCGGCCTCTTGTCCTTCGAGCTGAGCCACGGGCGCGACCGCATCATCGTCAATTGCGGCGGCTACCGCGGGGCGAAGCCGGCCTGGCAACGGGCCGCGCGCGCCAGCGCCGGGCATTCCGTGCTGGTCGTCGCCGACACCAACGCGGTCGAAATCCCGCCGGATGGCGCGCTCGGCCCGGCCCGGAGCGCGGTGCGCTGCGAGCGGGCCGAAGAAGGCGGCCATCAATGGATTGCCGCATCGCATGACGGCTATCGCGCGCGGTTCGGCCTGACTTATTCGCGCGAACTTTATCTCGCCGCCGATGGCGACGATCTGCGCGGCGAGGACAAGCTGACCGGCGGCGCGGGCATCGCCTTCGCGGTGCGCTTCCACCTGCATCCGGCGGTAGAGGCCTCGCTCGTCGCGGATGGCGGCGCCGCGATGCTGCGGCTGCCGGGCGGCGCGGTCTGGCGGCTGCGCGCGGCCGGCGCCGAAATGAGCCTCGGCGAAAGCGTCTATCTCGGCTCGGGCGAGGCGAAGAAGACGCAGCAGGTGGTGCTGAGCGGCACGACCGGTCCCGATGGGGCCTTGGTGCGCTGGGCGACCCGCCGCGAGCCCAGACCGGCAGGGGCGTAAGCGCCCATACAGAGTGGGGCACGCAGTCACAACAGATTATCGTCACCCCCGCGAAAGCGGGGGTCCAGGGCGGCCGCGGATACCTGGGCCGGCCCCTGGATTCCCGCTTTCGCGGGAATGACGTCTGATGCTGCTGCTTGCGGTAATCGTCGCCGGTGCCGGGCTGGTCGCCTGGCTCGGCACCCGCGCGCTGATCCCGCTGTTGCGCCGCGGCGTCCTGCTCGACCGGCCGAACGAGCGCTCCTCGCACGAAACGCCGACGCCGCGCGGCGGCGGCGTTGCGGTGATCGCCGCGATTGTTCTGGCCTGGCTGGCCTTGGCCGGCCTCGGGTTGCCGCCGCGCGCGTCATCGCCGATCCTGTTCGGCGCCGTGCTGCTCGCGGCGGTGTCGTGGCTCGACGATCTGCGCGGCCTGCCGCCGGCGGCCCGGCTGCTCGCGCAGTTCGTCGCGGTTGCGCTCGCTTTCCTGACGCAGACCTCGGTCGGGCCGGTTTTTCAGGGCTGGCTGCCGGGTTGGCTCGATGCCATCGGCACGCTGCTAATGTGGGTCTGGTTCGTCAACCTGTTCAACTTCATGGACGGGATCGACGGGCTGGCCGGCGGCGAGGCGGCGGCGATCGGCTTTGGCCTGTTGCTGTTTGCCAGTGTGGGCGTCGGGCATGATCCGGGGCTGGCGGCGCTGGGCGCCGCGATCGCCGCCGCCGCGATCGGGTTTCTGGTGTGGAACTGGGCGCCGGCGCGGATCTTTCTCGGCGATGTCGGCAGCGTGCCGCTCGGCTATCTGCTGGGTTTTCTGCTGCTTGACCAGGCGGCCCGCGGGCAGTGGAAAGTCGCGCTGATCCTGCCGCTCTATTTTCTCGCCGACGCGACGATCACGCTGTTGCGCCGGCTGCTGCGCGGCGAGCGGGTCTGGCAGGCGCATCGCGAGCATTTCTACCAGCGCGCGGTGCAGCGCGGCCTCGGCCATGCCACCGTCGTGCAGCGGGTCATCGCCGCCGATCTCGTGCTGATCGGCTGCGCCTGGGCCGCAGAGAACGGCTGGCCGATTCTCGGCCTGACCGCCGCCGGCGTCACCGTCGCGCTGCTGCTCGCCTGGCTCGGTCGGGGCCGCGCAAGGACCTGACCTGATGCCCTTGCCGTCGTTCGGGGCGCGCTCTATACCGGCGCGAATGACCACCTCGCCGCGCCCGATCCGCCGCGCGCTGATCTCGGTCAGCGACAAGACCGGGCTCGTGCCGTTCGCCCGCGGGCTCGCGACGCAGAGCGTCGCGCTGATCTCGACCGGCAACTCGGCGCGCACGATTGCCGAGGCCGGGTTGCCGGTGACCGAGGTCGCGGACGTGACTGGCGTTCCCGAGATGCTCGACGGCCGGGTCAAGACCCTCCACCCGGCGATCCATGGCGGCCTGTTGGCGCGGCGCGACCGCCCCGACCACCTCGCGACCCTGGCCGAACACGGCATCGGCGAGATCGACCTGCTGGTGTCGAACCTCTATCCGTTCGCCGCGACTGTCGCTTCCGGCGCCGGCCGCGAGGACTGCGTCGAGAACATCGATATCGGCGGCCCGGCATTGATCCGCGCCGCCGCGAAGAACCATGAATTCGTGACGCTCGTCACCGACCCGGCCGATTACGATGTCGTGCTCGGCGAAATGGCGGCGGGAGGCGGCGCGACGAGCATTGCCCTGCGCCGCCATCTGGCGCGCAAGGCTTACGCGCTGACCGCCGCCTATGACGCGGCGATCGCCACCTGGTTCGCGCAGGACGAAGGCGTCACCTTTCCCGAGACATTGGTCGGCGCCGCGCATCTCGTCGAAGCGACCCGCTATGGCGAGAACCCGCATCAGAAGGCCGCCTTCTACCGCAACGACGAAAGACGCCCCGGCGTCGCGACCGCGCGGCAATTGCAGGGCAAGGAATTGTCCTACAACAACTACGCCGATACCGACGCCGCCTTCGAACTGGTCGCCGAATTCGCCGCGCCGGCGGTCGCGATCATCAAGCACGCCAACCCGTGCGGCGTCGCGCTCGGCGCTGGCCTGCACGAGGCCTGGGTGAAGGCATTGGCCTGCGACCCGGTCAGCGCCTTCGGCGGTATCGTCGCGGTCAACCGGCCGCTCGACGCGGCGACCGCGGCGGCGATCGCCGAGATCTTCGTCGAGGTCGTGATCGCGCCCGAGGCCGAGCCCGCCGCCTGCGAGATCCTCACGCAGAAGCGGCTGGTGCGGCTCCTGGTGACCGGCGGCATGCCCGACCCGAAAGCGCCGGGCTGGATGGCGCGCTCGCTGTCGGGCGGCCTGTTGATCCAGGAGCGCGACCGGGTTGCGGCGACGCGCGACATGCTGAAGGTCGTGACAAAGCGGGCGCCGAGCGAGGCCGAGATCGCCGACCTGCTGTTCGCCGACACGGTGGCCAAGCACGTCAAGTCGAACGCGATCGTCTTTGCCAAGGGCCATGCCACGGTCGGCATCGGCGCCGGTCAGCCGAGCCGGGTCGACAGCGTCAAGATCGCCGCCATGAAGGCGGCCGAGGTGGGCCGGGCCGCCGGATCAGCCGAGCCGCCGACCGTCGGCTCGGTCGTCGCCTCGGACGCCTTCTACCCGTTCGCCGACGGGCTCGAAGCGGCGATCGCCGCCGGCGCCACCGCGGCAATCCAGCCCGGCGGCTCGCGCCGCGACGCCGAGGTCATCGCCGCCGCCGACCAGGCCGGCATGGCGATGGTCTTCACCGGCATCCGGCATTTTCGGCACTGAGTCGGCAAATCACGCCGCGACGGCGGCGGCGCGCGCCACCCGCGCTTCCCGGATCGGCAGGTTGCTGACCGCCGCCACTGTCGCGAGCAGCGCGTCGGCGTACCACATCCAGCCATAGTCGCCGAAGTGAGAGATTGCGAGACCGCCGAGCCAGGCGCCGTAGAACCCGCCGAGCTGGTGCGACAGCAAGATCAGCCCAAACAAGGTCGAAAGATACTGGACCCCGAACAATTTGCCGACCAGCCCCGCCGTCGGCGGCACCGTCGACAGCCAGCTCACGCCGAGCACCCCGGCGAAAACATAGAAGGTCAGCGCGGTCTTCGGCGCCATCAGGTACAGCAATACGGCGACCGCGCGCGACAGATAAAGCCAGAACAGCAGGTGCTTCATACGATAGCGTCCGCCAAGCCAGCCCGAGCCGAGGCTGCCGACGATATTGGCCAGCCCGATGATCGCCAGCGAAGTGGCCGAGACCGATGCCGGCAATCCGCACAGCCTGACCTCGCCCGGCAGATGCGTAACCAGAAAGGCGACATGAAAGCCGCAGGTGAAAAAGCCGAGATGCAGGAGCCAATAGCTCGGCTCCGCCACGGCGATCCGCAATTGCGCGCGCAAGGTCGTCATCGGCAGCGCGCCGACGCCGGTCGCGATATGTATGCCGTCGCGGCGGCGCAACGGCCAAGCCATGGGCAGGATCAACAGGCTGGTGCCCGCGACGGCGAACATCGCGGTCACCCAGCCGAAGCCGAAAATGATCGCCTGGACGATCGGCGCGAAGACGAATTGGCCGAGCGACCCGCCGGCGTTGACGAAACCGGCGGCAAAGGAGCGGCGCTCGGGCGGAAGGCGCTGCAGGACCGAGCCGATCAGGATCGAAAAGCTGGCGGCGCCCGCGCCGAGGGCGCTGACAAAGCCGAGAGAGGCGATCAGCTCGCCTTCGGAGTGAACGAACGGGATGCCGGCGGTCCCCAGGGCGAGCAGCAGCCCGCCGATAACGATGACCCGCCCGCAGCCATAGCGATCGGCCAGCGCGCCAAAGATCGGCTGCACCGCGCCCCAGGTGAACTGGCCGATCGCGACCGCCAGGCTGATCCCGACGATGCCGAGGCCCGTCGCCTGATCGAGCGGCGCGACAAACAAGCCGATCGTCTGCCGCCCGCCGGTCGTGATCAGCAGGATGGCGGCGGCGACAAGCGGCAATGTCCAGCGAAGCGGCGAGCGCACGATTCCGGGACCCCTGGTAGGCGTATATGCGCCTATATAGGGCCGATCCATAGCGATGCAATACTTCCCTCTCCCGTAATACGGGAGAGGGTGCCCGAGGGCCATAGCCCGAGGGTGGGTGAGGGTATCTGCCGCAGGAAAGACCCTCACCCTCCGATCGCCCCTCTCGGCGCGAGCAAAGCTCGCGCCTGTCGGGCTGGCGCATCTCCGATGCGCCGGGGATGGGCCCCTCCCTCTCCCGCAATGCGGGAGAGGGGTTATTTACCGCTCTTGTTGAACGATCACCCGGCCTTTTCGAGCGTGCGTGGATCGTCGACCGCGACCGTGAGATGCTCGGTCGGCTGCGGCGTCGCGGTCATCAGGCTGACCCCGTCCGGCGCCTCGAAACGGTGCCAGGTGTTTTGCGGCACGATCGCCACCATCCCGGCCTTGAGCGACAGCGATTGCCGCCCGGCATCGGTCATGATGTGCAGGGTCGTCGCGCCGTCGACGATCTGCACGATCTCGTCGCCATTCGGGTGGCGCTCCCACGCCCCGTCGCCGGCAAATTTGGCGGTGAAGATCGCGCCGTCGCGGTACGGCGCCAGTCGCGCGAAGGCTCCCTCCCGCTCCGCTTGCGTGGTCTCCGGGGTACGCCCGCGCAGCATCTTCAGCTTCGCGAACTCGGCGTTGAGATCGAGGATCGTGATCATTCTTTTCCTCCGTTTCAAACCGGATCGAGCGGCCAGACCGGGCGGCGCACGTTCTTGTAGAGCTCGGGTGGATAGTTGCCCGAGCACAACGCGCCGGTGTCAACAAGGATCACCTCGCGCGCGATCGGCTCGAAGGCAGCGCGGAAATGCTGCATCGACTTGACGCAGACCGTCGTGTAGCGGGTCGGGTCGATGCCCAGTGAGGTGAACTGCGCGAGATCGGTCGCCTGGCCGTTGTTGGTGATCACGATGAGGTCGATGCCGCCGACCCGAAACACCATCGACGGCCCGTAATCGCGCTCGACCCCGCCGCCCATCGGGCCATAGGCGATGAACCTGCCGTTGGTCAGATGGGTGACCTCGCCAGTCAGGCGCAGCGGACCGCCGCCCAGCCCCGGTTCGGTCTTGCCGCCGAGTGCGATCGTCGTCTGCATCCCGACCCCGGCGCGCATCCCGGCCATCACCGCCTCCGGGTCGCAGATCGCATGAAAGGCGACGCGCTCGACCCCGGCATCGACCAGCCCCTTCAGAAACGCCGTCGCGTCGCCATAGCCGCCGCCGCCCGGATTATCGGTGTAATCGGCGACGACCAGCGGCTTGTCGCCCGGCTTGCCCTCGCGGGCGCGGGCCACCGCTTCGGCGACCGACA
>WNFC01018716.1_pt1 | contig 11818 bp, 16 predicted proteins | sample 5400541 | NCBI WGS metagenome assembly WNFC01 (sample SAMN13153342, study PRJNA577476) | soil metagenome | isolation source: 120 cm saprolite under Douglas fir tree site 2 hole 2 replicate 1 | place: USA:California | collected 2015-04-18 | reverse complement strand
TGTCACATGTTCATACTTGACCCCCGCGGATTCCTCCTCCGCGGGGGGATATTCTTCATCAAAGACGGATGGCCAAGCGTATCCCCATTGAGCCATCAATTGCTTGGCCAAGTGTTTGGACTCGACAAGGCCGGTTGGCGGAGGGTCCTCGACAACACGACCAGATCTCAGGATGGACGCGGCGCTGAGGTGTTGATAAGCGACAAAGTTGATGTATCCAACCGAAATTGGGGCAAGACCCGGAACCGATGTAGGCGCTGGAAGGGCCGCAGATGGCGGCGCGCTTGCCCTGGGTTGAGCAGGGCGAGGCGTAGGACCAGGTTGTGGGGTCGAGGGGGGTGGTGGGGGAGTAGGAAAGTGACTTCCTGCGCCCTGGCTGGTATGAGTCGGTGGGGGAGCAGGGGCCGTGGACGCAACGATCGTAGATATCGCTGAACTAGCACCAACTGAAGTTGCGGCGACGCTAGGGGGTGAGCTGGCCCAAGCTGATGGGTGGACTGAAAGATGCACGACGGGCAACTCATCCGACGACTGTCGGCCCAATATTGTCCATAATAAATGCTCAGAAGCTGCTGGTTGGAGGGGAGGGGAAGGGGACGACGCACCTTCCAGACATCGAGCACCTTCTCGTCGTCGCCCAGGAATCTTCCTCGCCAGATCAGGCGCTGACCGTATACACGCGGGTTTCCTGCGCAGACTTTTTCTATCTCGCGCTTGACATCATCGATAGTTCCGATAGAGGGGACAGAAACTTGAAACGAGTGGGAATAAGTGGGGAGCTCGACGCGAATGGGCAAAGCTTCAGCATCCCACGCGCAATCCCTGGGGTTGCCAGAAACCATCTCGGCAGTTCCACCTCGTCCCACTCAAACACAATATCAGGAACGCCCGCTCTCATCGACTCAACAAAGTTCCGACTGATTCGACAAGTCTCAATGAAAACCTTGCTCAGAGTTGATGGTCTACCGGATTTGAGTCCATTAATCAACGCCAAGGCGGCGTCCTGCTTCCAAAGGTCCATATCGCGAAACGTAAGTGACACCAGTTTCGGGTAGACTCCGTCTCGGCCAAGGAATGGGATGAGCGAGTGAAGAGTTGAGAGGGAGCAGATGCGGATATGGCGCAGTTTCCGGTGGTTTCCAAAAAGTTCGGCCCACGCTTCTTTTCCCAGGTCCAACTTCCCGCTGAGAATGCGGAGTTCCTCTGTGGGAAGTGCGCCGCAGACCGTCTTTAATATCCGAAGCTTCTGCTCTGAGCTCCATAAAAGGAATTTAAACTGAAATCCGATGCTGAAGCATTGGCTGTCCTTGAGGGAGAAGCAAGGCCTTCCGGAAATTTGTTCTTCGCGCGAGGTCGAATACCCCCTGATGTGGAATGTACGGTCAAATCTGTCCCCCCACGAGACATCGAGTGTCTCGAGGGAGGGTCGAGGGAGGTAAGATAACAGTAGTGGCAAGATGTCGCAACACTCCTTGCCCGTCATGTCATCAGTGAGGCACGTCCCCCACACAACGGTCTCCTGTGGAAAATCTAAATGCTCTAGGAATTGGCGAAAACCTTGCACATGGCCGTTGAGGTGGAGATGCCGAAGTTTCGGAATCTTGACTTTTTGCTCCTCCAGAAAGTGGGGAAAGGGACCAAGAGGAAGGCAGCCCGTCAGCATGAGGGATTCGAGGTTAGGCATAGCCTGGAGAGCGTTGAAAAGATCGGCGTAGGACGGGATGTTGGACATGTCCGTGTGGCGATCAACCGAAATGCTTAGGCTTTCAAGGCATGTGAAGGCTACAGTGGCCCAGGTAGGCAGAGCATTGGATAGGGACAAATGTCGAAGCTTGGGGGCGACGTCGGTGAAAAGTGATCGAGGCAGCACGGCGAAGTGACCGGACCTCAGGCTGATGGTCAATGAACTCATGAGGGGGGCCGGTAGCGTGAGGGATTCAAGGACGGCACAGGTACAGGCGTCTTCCTCGATAGTGAGACTACTCACACGAGGGAGTAGCCGGGAGATGATATCCGCCGCAGATTCCTGGGAAGGTGGGAAGGGTACAACCTCCGCGGAGAAGGTGAGGCTCAGAGGCAGAGGCGCGTCTCCCGCCCTCCGCAACATCTCAGTCGTCCATTCCAGGCCAAGGTTGAATCGGTGATGCGCCCAAAGGGTACGATGGTCCAGCGCAACTTGTCTCCAAAGGCTGCACACGTGGGTGACGGTGATCCAGCCTAGTCTAAACTGCGCGGGGGTCATCCCCCGAGGAATAATCCCGTTTTCCGCGGGGTTTGTCGGATTGGCATCTGCGTGGAAGGAGAATATTATGGCAAGTATCTCGGGTAGCAGTCGTAGCGCAGGGGAGCGTGGTGCGTCGGCCTGGTGATCTTCGCCGGCCACTAATGCATTCTCGGCGCTAAGTGTGTGTTTAGTCAGAACACTCCTCTTTGCAGACGATGGACGATGCAGGGACGATTTACCGGGTGTCATTTCTTTCTAGTGCATTCATCAGTGCCTCTGAACAGTGTAAGCTGCAGCTAAGGAAATTTTTGCGGGTTGCGGTCGGATCGCACCAAGTTTGTCAGCGCGCAGACAATACAAACAGTGTGGCAATGCAACAACTGGGCGCTTCTTACCATGTTATTTTAAAGCCACCATCGTCGTGAGTTCACGGTTTGGAGGTTGTGGTTGTAGATAGCATGCCAAGATAACAAAACAAGTCACGGATAAATGAGTTTGCCGACCCGGTTCTTCTGTTCTACGGTATCTCATCTCACTACGTAATGGCCTGTTACGCAAGCGGAACCTCCACTGTTCGCCTTTCCCTCCAACTTTGGTGCGCCAGCTCGATAATCTCAATCACCGATGCCGATTCCTCCCACTTGACATCCTGTTCTGCACCGTCCCGGATAACCGCAGCGAGGTTGCGGAACAAGTTGATATATCCACACCGCTCAGTCGAAGGCCAGCTGGGAGCTGCGCTGAGCCGAGACACCCGGGCTACCCCAAATGACGCTCACCGAGACTTCGCGATAGATCCATCGGCCGTTAGATTTTCCACCGTCCCCCATACGTCCTCAGGCTCAGCGCCAAAGTCATCCGCATAGATCCCATTGGGTTCTGAGAGGACTCCGAGTTGAGCTTCCTGTGTGTCGAGGCCGTACTTGACAAACGTCCCCTTGGTACCGCGAACTTTGTACCGTAGCTGGGGAGAGCGGACAGAAAGTATGTGCGCGCGCAGGATCACCGTGAAAGGTTTGGGGGACACCGTGCCTGCCGGGTACCGGAGAAAGATGGTGAACTAGGCAATACGTCATGAGAGCTGCCTCGCTGTGAATTGGACAATCGCACGCTGTCGTCGACGTCAGGATCTCCGATATTCCTTGCGTTCTCAATGAAGGCAGTAATGGACTTGGGCCGTCCAAAGAGCACCAAGGTTTGATCGATGAGGTGGGATCCAAGGTCGTAAGTTTGGCCACAGGCAGAGCTTGCCTCGTCCTTCCATGTCCCTTTAAGGGCATCACGATAACGATCAAGGCTAGCGTCTGCGTTCAGGCGAGGAATTGTGCATTCCATACGAATACTCACTGAGACTCAAACTCGACTAGATCACCTAGCGACTGGGGAGCGTGCAGTGGCTCGGAGAGGAGGCGACGAAGTGCCAGAAAATCGGAATCCCATCGCCTATTTTGAAATGGATAGAGGATAAGATTTTTGGAGTTGGCGAGCTCGCCGAGTGTTTTCGCTTCCTCAGCAGTGGAAGTCACGGGCTTGTCAACGAGGACTACGAACAGCGACAGAGCCATGGTTGGTTAGGACACACTCCCATCGCCACAACAGTGCAGTGCCGTATCCCCTCACCATGCTTTCCAGCTAAGAGAGCCGATTTTGCAAATTCATAATGGGTAACGTTCGGTGTACCGACGACGATGAGGTCGATGTTCCGGTCTTCGAGGACGCTGTGCAGAGTGCGATGGATCCGGACGGAAATGCCGAATCTTTCTTGTAGCTTTCCGCCTGGAGAGGAGGGGCTGCGCTCGAGAACGGAAGTGTAAATCAAATCCATGACCGTGGCCGTTCTCTTTCTTTTCCTCCTTTGGGTGTGTGGAGCCCGTGCCCAGTTGTCTTTGCCATCCCCTCCTTTCTTGCCACCCCTTGCCGCCTCTGGTGCACAACCATCCAGTCAGGACAGCATTCCAAATTCACAGTGGTCTACGTTACTGGGAAATCTTCTGTATTTTTACGAGGAACAGCGTAGTGGCCGCCTTCCGAGTACGAAGCGCGTATCCTGGAGAAATGACAGCTCTGTCAATGATGGGTCGGATGTCGGCCTTGACCTGTCTGGCGGATACTATGATGCCGGCGGTATGCAGCTGGTTTTCCTGTCTAATTTCCTGCGACATCCTGAGGCCTTTGCCATTCTATTTTAGATTATATCAAGTGCACATTCCCTCTGGTCAGTCTTGGTCGTGGTCCACGCCAATCCCTCTTGATAGTGTGTCTAGAGTTTTACCATCATGTCAATATGCTGGGGAGCTACCGACTTTGGAGAAGGTCCTCGCGACATGATTCAGCTATCCTGACGTGGCCTTGACATGCTGTTCAGGATATGACCTAGCCAATCAGACCGTATATCTCGATGACATGTTGCGATGGGGTTTAGATTGGCTCATCAAGGTGAGTAGTGCGCTTATGTGCTTTCTTTCTGCGTCTTGTACATATACTTACGCAACATAGGCCCACCCCAGCCCGCGCACGCTTTACGTACAAGTGGCAGACGGTACCAATTTGCACATTTCTGTATCCATTCTGTTGGCTTAGTCTTAACTGCGGCAGCTAACCTGGATAACGCTTATTGGGGAGGTGATCTTAACATCCCACAAAATCGCCCATCATACCAGATTAATGACACGAGGTATGGTCTTGCTGCAGCTTTGTCATGAGTTATCCCCCCATCCCCCTCATTCATTCAGTCCGGGCACGGATGCCGCAGCTGGCGCTTCGGCTGCATTCGCCGCATGCTCGAACTTGTACGCCAACCGCAGCCTCGGCCCTCCATTTTCCACTCCGGCATCTGTTCAAAATTCAACGTATGCACAGATACTTCTAACCCACGCACAGGACCTATACGCTTTCGCTGTTAATGCGTCGAGTGGGATGCAGACTTATCAGTCTGCGGCTCCACAAGCGGGAATCGCATATGCATCTTCGTCATACGGAGACGATCTCGCCATGGCTGCTCTTCTCCTCGCATGGGCGACAAATTCGGGCGACCATTATTCGCAGGCCGAAATCTATTACGAGCAGTACTCCCTTGGCGGGAAAGACGATGTGTTTAACTGGGACTCCAAAACGCCGGGATTGGCCGTGTTATTCGCCCAGCTGGCAAACGCAGGTGCGAGCTTTGCGAGCAACTTGTCCGGCTGGCAGGCAGAGTCCGAGCGGTACTTTGACCGTATCCTGAATGGGGGTGGTCCTTCCTTCAAAACCAAGGGTGTGCGAGTTTCTCTTTCTCTTCGACAGATGGGATGACTCGATGAGCATAGGCGGACTGTTATGGTATCCAGGTGACTCTGACGATGCATCTCTCAACGCCGCTCTCAACGCCGCAATGCTTCTGACCCGGTATGCCCAAATTGCTACCACGCAGAACAAGAAGCAAAACTATCTCGTCCGTCCGCAGCTTCGCTCATGTAAGACGCTTCTCGTGACCCTTCTCAGGGCTTCGCCCGCTCCCAACTTGATTACGCCCTAGGAAACAATCCCATGTCAGGTGAGCCCCCCCCGTTCGGTCCGAGGGTCGACGTCCGCTCTCCTCATCACACTCCTTTTGCCGTAGCACCCTACGTCGTGGGCTCCGACCCAAATTCACCCGCGAATCCGCATTCGGCCTTGGCCAGCGGCGGAACGGACATCAACCACATCGACACCTCTCCTCCGCAGGAGGCTTACGTCCTCTATGGCGCAGTCGTCGGCGGGCCGGACCGGAAGGACAGGTTTTACGACATCCGCAGCGACTGGCCCGAGACAGAGGTACAGTACAGTCATGGCTGTTATCCTTGGGTTGGCCCCCTCCACGCGCTAAGTGCCTGCCCACCCTAATACGTAGGCTGCGCTGGATTACAACGCACCGATGCTCACGCTTGCCGCGATGCACGTCCTTAATGACACCTCTGATCCGTTCTTCACACGCCTGCAGGCTGGTGCGTTCGCAGCCCAGAAGCCCAGCGGCCAACCGTGCGACGCCGCGTTCCCCTGCCACTCTGGCCTCTCCACTGGTGCAAAAGTGGCCTTGGGGATCGTGCTGTTCATCGTTGGCTCTGCGATCATCGTCGTGGGAACGTGGTACTACTATCAGCTCAAGGGGCGCCGTAAATATTGAGATGGAGCAACCACAGGGCCCTTCATTTTTCTTTACAATTGGACTTCTAGATGCATAACATGTAGAGCCTGTATTCGCATAGTTTTGTCACTTCAGCAGATAGATGGACCTAACTGCCGCTGCCTGTGTTCAGTACACCTCCAGAACATAACGCTCCTCCCCTTTAAGGCCCTCCAAAAACGAATCTGCTGCCTTAGCATCCATACCACGGTGCTTCTCGAATGCCGTGACCAGCGTTTCGTAGACGTCTGGGACTGGCCAAGTAGGGCCACACAGGTAAAAGACGCCCTTGTCGTCGTATAGCATTCGCACGAGCGCTTCCACGTCATCAGCCATCTTGTGCTGGATATATACTTTCTTGGGGCCATCACGCGAAAAGGCGAGTCCCGCCTTGGTAATGATGCCATCCTCGATAAACGCCTCGATCTATGGGACGAAAGTTAGCAAAGACAGTAAAACATCGGCAGGTGGAGTGAGAAAATAGATCAGCTGGCTGTTCTTAGTATTTTTGTGTAACGATCTCCGCATCGCAAGAGCTCGAGACGGAAGCATGATTCACATCATGAGAAGACACTATGAATAGCGACAAACCTCTTCGCCATATAAATATTCTTGCGATTGATGACGGGACCCAAAGTAGTAGTAAACAGGCCCAACTGGGACTCCTTGGGACGCGAGCAAGGTGCGATGTTGTAGGAAGGCGCGGAACGGTGCGGCACCTGTTCCTAAACCTGCCATAATGAGCGGCTGCGTGGGCTCTGCGGGGAGCTACATAATGCGTTTGATATCAACAGCTCAAACCAATTCAGAAGCGAAGGAACGAACCTTCATCACGCTAGGCTTGATTGATACTGTCACCTTTTGGCCAATTTTAAGTCCCGCCAGGTAGCGGGTGCATTGTCCGTAACGTGTGATCCCTAACAAACCCATTGACGGTTAGGACCGAAGGGATGAGGATGCACAACCCACCGGATGGGGTTTTCCAATCCACCGTGACGACAAGCAAATCGACACGATCCCCAACGACGCTCTGTGCGCTCGCAATGCTATAGTGTCGCGGCTTGATGTCGCCAATCAATTCGCACAGCACTTCAATCCCGGGTCGTGCGGTCTTGTATCGGCGTAGTACGTCGGCAAATGTCACCGTATCTTTCTCCGAAAGCTTCTTGAACGTGGACACACCCTCGGGAGAGCCAATAAATAACAGCGCATGTCTGTCCACGGGGCTTTTTGCATGGGCCGCGAGATCTGAGTAGAACGACTTCGGCGGTTTTCCAAAAAGGTCGATTTGTTGTTGGAGTGCTTGGAAGACGGTCCTCGTGTGAACTTTATCATCATTGCCCGGCACAGAAATCGTGATGAGGCGCACAGGATCAACGCCGTACCAATCGCAGAAGTCCAGGACTTCCGCCTCTTCATTCCATCCGTGTATACCAAGCGCCTCACCGATCGCGTACTTCAGCCCTGTCCCAGAAGTGTCAAATTCGACGTGAAACACATTGCGATCATACTCCTTGGGTGTGAGACGGCGGTTGACAGTACATGTCACTAGATAGGTGCGATCGGGGATCTCGGGATGCAAAGTCGGGATCTGTGGGTATTGATCCTCGGAGAGGGTATGGGTATCCTGCTCGATGAAAGCATATGGGAAAAGCAGGTGGCGCGCCGCATCGTGCCATGATCCGAGTCTAGCGTTATTCTCCATGATTTCCCCATCCTCTGTATTGAGAACAATTGCATTGAACTCAAAATCTTTCCGGGGCCCTTGCGCGTCGATTGGTTCAGCCGTAACGGTTGATAGATCAACTTGAAGAAGACCGTCCCACGCCTGTGCAACTATTGTCGTCAACTGTATCCCATCCACGGAGGTACCATATAGACTCTCGGTCAATTTCAGAATAACAGCCTCGCTTGCCCGAGTGCCCAAGTATAAGCGCAGGAAGGCGAAATGAACGATGAGGCCCTGCAGTGGATTCTGCGAGGCCTCGCCTGATCCGACCAGTGAGGCTATAGCATCAGCGTTGATGGTATAGAGGTTCAGTCCACGGTCCTTAATGAGCGTTATGTCTTCCGCAGAGAGACTGGACAACAATTCTGGAATCGACCAGGAAGTTACTACCAGGATGGAAGCGCCTCGCTGGGCATTCTTCAAAAGGGAGTGAGACTTGAGCAGACTCTGATCAAGGATAGCGAGGAAGTTGCAAGCTCCTCCGCTGTCTCCGGAGATAGGTAAGCTGACTGAAAGTGGGGTGTAAGTGCAGGGATATTTCCGCGGTTCTAGCCAAATACAATCCGCCGTGATCCCTCCCGGTCGGGAGAGTACGTCGTGTTCCGAGAGTGAGCGCACGGACACGCTGGCACTGTGGGTAAATGTCTTCTCTATTTTTTGCGGAACAGAAGAAAGGGGTGTCCCAGGGGTACTCAAAAATAAAAGTTTGGCCGCGACGGCTGCGTCAGGAGGACTGATATCCGAAGGAAACAACGGCAAATTGGTAAGAAATTGGATTAGTGAAGATGGCTTGTTTAGCATTTCCGAAAGACGGGTTGGCGTGACAGCCTCATAATGAATGGTTGGAGTTGTTCCGGGAAGACATAACACGCTCCCCTGCACATCGGTATGCACGATTCCACGGGTGGCTTCGAGAGAAGCATCTTCAACGACGTAGATATGCCTCACGGTTGACGGGAGGACCGTTTGGAATGCGTCTTCGTCCCAAGGTCGGAGCACTCGGACGGAGAGTACTCCGATATTTGGCGTGTTGGCCAGGTTGGCCTTGATAGCCAATGCTAGTGGCCCATTGAGGATGACGACGACGACGCTTGCGTTTTTGTCACCCGTATAATCAAAATTATGATAGCTAGATTGCAGCAAGACGCTTTGAATGCTGCTTCCTACTTGTTCCTTTGATGGCAAGGAGGGAATTTGGACTTGTCCCACTTCGCGGGAAGAGCTGTAATGGTCAAACAGATGGATGACGTGTGCTGGGAACCTATAGGCGAGAGTAGCCAAGTCGACCGTTTCCTGGGGTGTGGCGGAAAGTATGACAACGAACGATTCGGGCAAGATGGTCAAGATGGGGTTAAGAGAAGCCAACGTCGGTGACAGTGCAAGTCGATCACCAATCACAGAGACTGTCGGAATTTGAAGGACAAGTCGGCTGTTGGAGGTAGGCGGGGGAGAATGGGAGAGAGAAGGGATCATCTCGGCGAGGCCGGGTGGGGTCGAGTATGCGGTCAGGACAGACCCGGTAAGGGCATCTCTACTTGTTCCCTGGGAGAGTCTGCCTACAAGGCTCAAGCCTGCTCCGGGCCTTGTCTGCAAGGGGACTACGGAAGTCGTGCCTTTGTCCGACTTGGACCATGTTTTGGTTAGCAGACCAAAACCGGCCTGTTCTGCGAGGTCGTAAACGAAAAGGTTGGAACTGGTGGTAGAACGAGAAGAGATGAGTTCTACGATGCTTGAGGCGGTAAGAGAATGAGGGATGGCGGGATGTTCAGTGAGAAGGGGCGAGGCAGATGTGAGAGTAGAGGAGGGGGAGAGGGGAGAAGAGGACTCGGAATGAGGAGTGGCCATTGACGGATCGACTGTCGATGAGAATCAAATTTCTGAGATAGATACCGGCAAATCCCGAACCGATCCAACAGACCCCGTAGACTCGTACTATACTATGATACGCGCTCGAACGCGCTCGACTTCGACAGCGCCAGTTTCTATGACTTCTGTATATGTCGAGTCCTGTATGTAATCCTACTTATATGACAGCTCTCCTCGCTTTCCGCTATTCGTATCCTTGCCTATGTCTGCTTCACCGCCACCGCCACCTTACTCCGAATCTGAGTCGCCAGCACCAAATCCTTCATACAGCCCCGAACAACCCTTGGCTTCATCCTCGCGTTCCCAGGGCACTTCATCGACTTTCCCTGTCGGCCTTCATGAGCTCCATGATCCACTTGTACAGATGAACCATCTCAAGCTTCATCTACTTTTTTTAGGCGCGTTGCATGGTCTCAAGAGAAGTGTTGAATCCGTAAACGAGGCGTCATGGTCGCCCTTGATATCCGAGCTTGACGGGGAGCAGCGATGGTTGTGGTTTGTCCATCTGGCCGTCGAAAGGTGAGTACCAAATATATTCGGTAGTTGTTAACATTCCCAGAGCAAGGCCCACTCACATGGACTCGGATTGGTGATGATCAGATTTCAGCGCTGGGTGGAATGTCTTTCGCCGCCCTTGAGATTGAACACATTCGCGAGGTTCATTCGGAATGACATGCCTCCCCTCGACGTTTGGATGGTCTTGCATGCGTATTTGCTGAATCCACAGTCAGCATCACCACAGTCGTTGAGAATTCCCAGCCTGATTTATGTCTACTTGATTAAGGTCCTTCGCCGAAGATTGCGTCCGCCTTGAATTACTAAAACCTCTTGCTACCCTCACGGCTTCACTTCCAGACTTGTTTTTTGATGTCTTGGTGAGCGGTTGCATGACCTCCACTTTTTCGTCTTTGCGTCCCTGGACTGATTCCTTTGCTTATAAGGATTCCATCGGTGACATGATCCTATGGAAGCCCCACGCTTCCAGCAGATCCAACTGGGTCACGAAGACCGGGCTGCCCTTCGACCCTTTTGAGAGTGCAACAGTTCTTCTGCATCAAGACCTCCTATGCCCCAAGTGTAAGGTAGTCGTCAGCGTTCGTGAGTACACCGACATTCGCGAGAACTCTCGAGTATTTTACACACGCCCAGCATACATAACCTCTGCCGGGACGGGCTACGCTCAACAAAACTTCTCTCACGCATGCTCATCCTGCATATTCGAAATAACCAGGGAGAAACTTGCCGTAGCCAAGCTGACCATAGATCTGACCGCGCACCTGTTGCATGAACCACAGAGGGGAGTCACGGACATGCAGCTGCTCCTCCCGTAAGCTGGTTGATGTCTCTCGTAATTTACGATTCTCAGACAGTATGCAGATACTCTCTGCGTACTGAGTACGGGGAAGACACAACGCGAGCTGTCAGCATAAAACAAGACTTGCTTGATCTGAAACCTATCAGCCAGTTTAACTCGCGAAAATGGCAACAGAATCAAGGGGCTAGCGTGGCAATGGCCGAAAATTTGAATTGGAAGCTCAATGAGATACGGAAATCATTGTTTAACCTTCGGAAACCCAAGATGTGAGCACTTGTCCAATATTGACCGTGGTCACGCCAACCAGGAAAACAAAGAGGGGCGAAAGTTTTGAGTGCTTACCACGACCAGAGACCATTCTCCGTGGAGTTGGTCGGAGCGGTGAGTGTTACACACCCTAGCCTTCTCGGCTGACACGTCGTACCATCTCTAGGTGCTGCGCCAAGGTTCTTTCATCAAGAAAATTCATGATCTTGGCTGGACATCACAGAGTTATTTTGAGAAGCGGGGAGACAGCCCTGCTCTTCATTACGCAATTGTCCG
>WNFC01013965.1_pt1 | contig 11818 bp, 10 predicted proteins | sample 5400541 | NCBI WGS metagenome assembly WNFC01 (sample SAMN13153342, study PRJNA577476) | soil metagenome | isolation source: 120 cm saprolite under Douglas fir tree site 2 hole 2 replicate 1 | place: USA:California | collected 2015-04-18 | reverse complement strand
CCGCCTCCCCCAGGGCGACCGTCGCCACCGGGACTCCACGCGGCATCTGCACGATAGAAAGGAGTGCGTCCAGGCCGTTCCCGACCGAGTTCGGGGCGATCAGCGGCACGCCGATGACCGGACGCGTGGTGATCGACGCGACGACCCCCGGCAGATGCGCGGCCGCGCCCGCGCCCGCGATGAACACCTTCGTGCCGCGCTTCTCCGCCTCGATCACCCAATCACGGAGCGCGTCCGGAGTGCGGTGCGCCGAGAGCACGCGCGTCTCGGACTCGACGCCGAGCCCGGTCAGCGTGTCGGCGGCGTGCTGCATCACGGGCTTGTCCGATGCGCTCCCCATGACGATGCCGACGCGAATGCTCAAATGACCGCCACCTCACCGCTCGCGATGTCAGAACGATAGAACTTGCCCTCGAAGCGCACGCGCTCCGCGCCCTGGTACGCGCGCTCGCGCGCCTCGGCCACCGTCGCGCCGCCCGCGACGATATGCACGGCACGTCCGCCAGCGGTCACAAAGCCACCATCGGGGAGCCGCCGCGTCGCGCCGTGGAACGCGTACACGCCGTCGGGCAGCTGATCGAGGCCGGTGATGCGGTCGCCCATCTTCGGTGCGCCGGGATAGCCCGCGGCGCACAGGACCACATCGACGAACGCGCGCTGGCTGAAGCGGACCGGGTGCTCGCGCACGTAGGACGCAAGCTTTCCCTCGCCGAGCGCGTTCATGAGCTTCGCGAAGTCGCCGCCGACCCGCGGCAGGGTGACCTCGGCCTCGGGGTCGCCGAAGCGCGCGTTGTACTCGAGCACGGCGTACCCCGACGGGGTCTTCATCAGGCCCGCGAAGATCACGCCGCGGTAGGGCGTGCCCTTCGCGACGAGGGCCCGCGCGATCGGGCCGATGGTCTCCTCGGCCACGCGCTGCGCATCGTCATCCGGGAGCACGGCCGTCGGCGACACTGCGCCCATGCCGCCGGTGTTCGGGCCGGTGTCGCCGTCGCCCGCGCGTTTGTGATCGTGGGCCGGCGGCAGCGCGACGACGGTCTCGCCGTCGACGAGAGCCTGCAGGCTCGCCTCCTCACCTTCGAGCAGCTCTTCGAACACGACCGGCCCGCCCGAGGTTGGCGGCGTCCCGAGCGCGGTGCGCGCATCCTCGACCGATCGGCACACGGCGACGCCTTTTCCCGCGGCGAGGCCGTCGGCCTTCACCACAAGGGGCGTCTTCCAGCGGTCGAGCGCGGCGCGCGCGTCCTCCGCGCTCGCGAAGGACTCCCAGCGCGCGGTCGCGACGCCGGCCTCGGTCATGAGCTGCTTCGCGTATGTCTTGCTCCACTCGATCTTCGACGCCTCGCGCGACGGCGCGACGACGGTGATGCCGCCGCGCCGCAGCACGTCCCCAAGCCCTTCTGCGACGAGCTCATCGGGTCCGACGATCGCGAGGTCGATGTGCGCCGCGGCGAGGTGCTGCTGCATGCGGCTCGCGTCGCGTACGGGGAAGTCGAGCGTCCGCGTGAAGAGCGCCATGCCCGCGTTGCCGGGGACGGAGTCGATCGACGCGACGCTGTCCGAGCGAGCCAGGCGCCACGCGATGGCATACTCGCGTCCGCCGCCGCCGAGCACCAGGCAATTCGTGCCCGGCATGCCGCCCGCGCGTCCCGGGCTGCGGCTCGCGCGCTGTTCGCGCATGATCCGTTTCGTCTTCGAGCTCTCATCGAGGAATTCGCGGATCACCCTGAGGAGCGGGTAACCGGGCACTAACGAGTCATTCCCATTCGATGGTGGCCGGCGGCTTCGAGGACACGTCGTACACGACGCGGTTCACCTCGGGGATCTCATTCACGATGCGTGCGGAGACGCGTGCGAGCACGTCGTACGGGATGCGTGCCCAGTCCGCGGTCATGAAGTCCTCGGTGGTCACCGCACGAAGCGCGACGAGCGCGCCGTACGTGCGGTAATCGCCCATCACGCCGACGCTCCGGATCGGCGTGAGGACGGCGAAGGCCTGCGCGACGCTGCGATAGAGGTCCGCGGCGCGAAGCTCCTCGAGGAAGATCGCGTCTGCCCGACGGAGGACATCGAGCGACTGCCGATCGACGGGCCCGATGACGCGGACCGCGAGGCCGGGTCCCGGGAAAGGATGTCGCCACAGGATGTCCTCGGGGATGCCGAGCTCCGCCCCGACACGGCGAACCTCGTCCTTGAACAGGCGGCGCAGCGGCTCGACGACATCGAGGTCCATCACCTCGGGCAGGCCGCCGACGTTGTGGTGCGTCTTGATTCGCGCGCTGGTCTTCGACTCGCGCGAGCGCGACTCGATCACGTCGGGGTAGATCGTCCCCTGCACCAGGATCGACCGGTCTTTGCGTGCGCCGACGACCGGCTCGTGTCGTTTCGCCTGCTCCTCGAAGACACGGATGAATTCCTCGCCGATGATCGCGCGCTTGCGCTCCGGGTCCGCCACGTTCTCGAGGCGCGCGAGGAAACGGTCGGACGCGTCGACGTGGATGAGCCGGAGGCGCGTGCCGAACGTCGCCACGACCTGCTCGGCCTCGCCCGCCCGGAGCAGCCCGTGGTCGATGAACACACAGGTGAGCCGGTCGCCGATCGCGCGAGACACGAGCGCGGCCGCGACCGCGGAGTCGACGCCGCCGGACAGCGCGCAGATGGCGTGTCGTGTGCCGAGCGTGCGTCGCAGCTCGGCGACCGCCTCCTCGACGAACGCCGCGGGCGTCCAATCGCCGTCGCAGCCGCACACCCGGTAGAGGAAATTGCGCAGGACCTCGGCGCCGCGCGGTGTGTGCATGACCTCGGGGTGGAACTGCACCGCGAAGCGGCGAGCACCGTCACTCATCGCCGCGAGCGGGAGGCGTTCGGTCCGCGCGATGCCGTGGAAGCCCGGCGGCGGCGTGCGCACGGTATCGCCGTGGCTCATCCACGCACGTTCGCTGTTCCCGAGCCCCTCGAAGAGCCCCGACGGATCGTCGATCGCGAGCATCGCCGGGCCGAACTCCCGCTTGCCCTCGAGCACGACCTCGCCCCCGAGCACGTGCGCCATGAGGTGCATCCCATAACAGATGCCCAGGACCGGGAACCGTCCGTCGAGGATCTTCGGATCGACCGACGGCGCGTCCTTTTCATAGACGCTCGCCGGTCCGCCGGAGAGGATGACTCCGACGACCCCGCGCGCCGCGAGATCGGCGGCGGTGACGTCGTGGGGGAAGATCTCGCAGTACACGCGTGATTCGCGCACGCGCCGCGCGATGAGCTGGGTGTACTGGGAGCCGTAGTCGAGGATGGCGATGGTGGCTCGCGGCTGCGGCAGCATCTGGGCGGACTCCCCCTCCTTAGCGTGGAGGCGGGCGTCCGGCGCGCTCACCGATCAATTATCGCGTAGCGCACTCCGAGCGGAGTATCGGCGGCATTCGTCGCCACGCGTGCTCGATGTCCGTCATGAGCAGCGCGCAATCGAACGCCACGGTGCCATCGGGAAAGAGCGTGGCGTCCTCGAAGTACGTCGACCGGACGACGTCCACAGCAAGAGGCACGACCGACCAGCGAGCGGCCTCCAGCTGCAGCGCATCGAGACGGCGGCCCGAGCGCGTTTCCGAGTAGCCGAGTGAACCGTCGCGGACGAAAGCCGAGGCCTCGATGAGCGAACTGAATACGGAGCTCGCGGGAAGCAGCGATGCTCGTCGCGCTCGAATGACGGCACCGAACCCATCGTCAGTCGAGACGCTGATGTCGATTGAGGTGTCGTCTTCGTGAATTCCGAACTTGGCGCGGCCCGGCTCCCCGGGAAAGGCTCTGCCGCCCAGTGCCCGCATCAGCCCGGAGCTCGAGTGCCGACGAGGGATGTACACGCAGTCGCGACGAACGCCACGCTCATCGACGCGAACGGCGGCGAACCGGTGCGCGACGTTCTCGCTGCTCAGACCCATGACGCGCGGCGCGGGGAAAGGGCGCTCGTGCTCGAGACGGATCAGGCACACGCCGCCCAGCGCGTAGCCGCCCACGAGCTTCGGCTCGAATCCGGGTGGCAATTGCCGACGAGCGATGTCGGGATCCACTCGGTAGTTGACAAGGATGCGACGACGCACCGTGCCGCGAACTCGATCGATCATGCTGCTCTCCCTTGTGGTCGGCCCTGTTCGATGCACAGGACGCGTGCGGTCTCGGGCCAGGAGGGGAAGTCGAACGTAAAGCCGCTCTCGAGCAGCTTCGCCGGCACGACTCGACGGCTCTTCAGAACCAGCTCGGTCTCGGTGCGCATCACGAAGGCGCCGATCTCGAGCATCCAGGGCGTCGCGGGCAGGCCGATCGGCACACCGGCGGCGGCGCGAAGGGCGCGCACGAAATCCGCGTACGGCAGCGGTTCCGGCGCGGCGACGTTCACAGGCCCGCTCAGCTCGTTGTGCGCGATGAGCCAGTCGATGGCGCGCACGAAATCGGCGTGATGGATCCACGAAACGAACTGCTTACCATCGCCCGCCGATCCACCGAGACCGACACGCGCCAGGCGGTAGAGCACCTCGAACACGCTGCCGTCCGCGGCGCTCATCACCATCGCGGTGCGGAGCGCGACCTTGCGGGTAGCGTCCGTCCGGGTTTCGGCGAGGGCTTCCTCCCACGCGCGTGCGACATCGATGCTGAAGTTCCACGCGCTGGGAGCGCCGGGCTCGTGGCCGCCGAGGATTCCGCTTCGCTCGTCGTTCGGCGCGTCGTAGCGGTGCGCGTAGATGGTTGCGGTGCTCGCCTGCAGCCAGAGACGCGGCGGACGCACGGCGCGCGCGATCGCATCTCCCACGACGCGCGTCGAAAGGACGCGGGACTCCAGGATCTCCCGTCGGTTCGTAGCGTTGTAGCGGCAGTTGACACTGCGTCCGGCGAGATTGATGACGGCGTCGGCCCCGTCGAGGGCGCCCGCCCACGGTCCGAGGGTCGCCGCGTCCCATGCGACCACCGGCCACGGTGCTGGACGCGGATGCCTGCTCAGGACGACGACCTCGTGCCCGCGATGAACGAGGGCGCGCGCGAGGATCGTGCCGAGCAGCCCTGATCCTCCGGGCAGGACGACCTTCATCGTTTCTCGCTCCCCTGTCCCCGGCGGTTGCGCGGTGCAAGCCGCCGTGCTAGTAATATAAGTAAACGTGTTCACGGAAACTGTCAAGTCCCCTGTTCGGCGAGGCCCCGGCCGCCCACCCGGGCCGACGGCAGACGGGCTCCGCACGCGAAGGCGGCTCTACGACGCGGCGATCGAGCTGATCTCGGCGCGCGGATACGACGCCGCGACGCTGCGCGACATCGCAGATGCCGCCGGAGTCAGCGTCGGGCTGCTCTACAAGCACTTCCCAAGCAAGCGTGCGGTGGTGCTCGCGCTGTATGACGAGCTGTCTGCCGCTTACGCGCGCGAGGCCGCGACGATGCCTCGCGGTCGCTGGCGCGACCGATATGTCTTCGCGCTTCGCACCAGCCTTCGCGTGCTCGGCCCACATCGGCGTGCGCTCTCGAGCCTCGTGCCGGTCCTCGTGGGCGACGCTGAGGACGGTGTCTTCGGCCCGAGCACGGCGTTCTCGCGGGCGCGGGTCGCACCGGTCTTCGACGCGGCCATCCGGGGTGCGAGCGACGCGCCGAAAGCGGAGCTCGCCGGCCCGCTAGGACGTCTGCTCTACCTCATCCACCTCGCAGTGCTGCTCTGGTGGGTCCTCGACAAGAGTCCGCGTCAGCGCGCCACGACAGCACTCGTGGCGCTCATCGAACGCGCATTGCCACTCGCGTCCCTGGCTCTGCGCGTCGGACCGGTGCGCAGGGTCGTGCGCTCCGGCGATGAGCTGTTCCGCGAGGCTCTGTTCCAAGACGCGAGCGCTAGTAGCGCGTAGCGCCCGTGAACGTGAAAGCGGAAAGATGGAGCGCGGGCACGCGCCGCGAGCTGCCCATGAACCCGGCGATGAGGCGAAGGTTCCGGCCGATCCCGAGCGTGCCGCCGAGCGCATCGGCGTATGACTGGGTGAAGCGGAGATTCTTCACCGGATAGGCGATCTCACCGTTCTCGATGAGGAACGTGCCGTCTCGCGTCATACCGGTGACGATCGTACGAAGCTGATGCACCCAGCGCGTGTAATGGAAGCGCGTGACGAGGAGTCCGCGCTTGGTGTCGCGGATGAGCTGCTCTCGCGTCTTGTCGCCGCCCTCGAGCCGTGTGTGCATCGGCGCGACCGACATGAACGGGTTCGCCGGCAGCGCGTGACCGGTGTTCTGCGCTTTCATCCGGGCGGCGGTCTGCGAGTCGTAGACGACCGCGCGTGCGATGCCGTCCTCGATGAGCGTGACGCGCGACGTGGGGTGACCCTCGTAGTCGAAGGCCATCGGCTGGCCTTCGGGATCGAAGGGATCGTCGACCAGCGTGACCGGACCGGTGACCTTCTCGCCGATCTTCCCGCCGACGAACGAACGTCCCTCCTCGACCGCCATCCCGGTGAGCTGCTGCCCGAGGAAACCCACGATGTCCACGACCGCGTACGGCTCGAGCACCACCTCGTACGTCCCGGGCTCGGCGTCGCGCGGGTGCTGCATCGCGACCGCCTTTGCGATGGCCTCGTCCGCCGCACCGGCGACGTCGAGCGCGCCGAAGTCGCGCGATGCGCGGTCCGCATACGCAGAGCCATCGCCGCCGATCGCGACCACCTGCGCCTCCGACGACGTGCGCGGCAGGTAGGCCCATACGCCCTTCGAGTTCGCGATCGCGATCTCTCCGACGGTCGTCTGCACGTAGCCCGCGGCGCCGAGGCCCCTGGCCTTCGCCGGATCGCAGATGCGCTTCACCGCCTTCGCGCGATCGAGCGGCGTCGCCTCCGCGGTGCGCTCGCTGTACGCGGAGGGCGCCGGCGGGATGGGCTTCGGCGCGATGAGTCCCGCGAAGCGCGGGTTCTCCGGCACGAGCGACACGAGCTCGCTGGCGTCACGCGCGGCCTTCTCCACGCCCTCGCGATCGAGGCGGTCGGTCGAGATGAGCGCGACGCGCTTTCCCTTCACCGCACGCACACGGACGCCCGCCTCGGTCGAGACGACGTTCTGATGGATGAACGCGTTCGCGTACCGCGTCAGCGAGTTCGTTCGCGCCGAGAGGGACACCTCGGTCTCGTCGGCGGTGCTGGCCGCCATTGCCGCGTCGGCCAGGACGCGCAGCTCCGTTTCGCCGCGCAGGATCCCGCTCACCTGACCACGCCCACCTTCACGTCGCGGAAGCGCGCCGGTGCGGCGCCGTGTCCGGTGTGGCCGACCTGAGATGGCTGGCCCTTCCCGCAGTTCGGCGTACCCCAGATGCTCCAGTCGGACTCCGAGCAGATCGCGTCGCACGATCCCCAGAACTCCGGGGTGATGCCGGTGTAGGTCGGGTTGCGCACCATCTCGGTGCGCTTCCCGCCCCTCACGAGCCAGCCGATCTGCGTGCCGAACTGGAAGTTGAAGCGCTTGTCGTCGATTGACCAGCTGCGGTTGGTGTCCATGTAGATGCCGTCGTCGGTGTCGGCGATGAGGTCCTCGAGCGTGCCGGCCTTCCCGGGCATGAGCGACACGTTGGTCATGCGGATGAGCGGAAGCCGCGACCAGCCATCGGCACGCATCGTCGCGTTCGACGCCTTCCCGATCGTCGCGGCCGTCTCGCGGCTCATGAGGTAACCGACGAACGTGCCGTCCTTCACCGCCCAGCCGGTGGTCGCGGGCACGCCCTCGTCGTCGAAGCCGAAGGTGCCGAGGCCGCCGGGGCTGGTCGAGTCGATGCGCATGTTCACCACGTCGCTGCCGTACCGGTACGAGCCGAGCGCGTCCGCCGTAAGGAACGACGTCCCCGCGAAGGCCGCCTCGGTCCCGAGCGCGCGGTCGTGCTCGATGGGATGCCCGCACGACTCGTGCGTCTGCAGCATCACCTGGTTCGCCGAGAGGATCACCGTCGTGCGGATGTCCTGCGGGCACGGTCTCGCGGTGAGCAGCGCCATCGCCTCGTCCGCGATCCGCGGCGCGTTGCCCGCGAGATCCCACTTCTGCGCGAACTCCCAGCCCGCAGCGTTCTGGTTGCGCCCGCCAGATGCCGGATACGAGCGGATCTGCTGCTCGCCCTCGCCCACCGACTCCGCGGCGATCGAGCAGCCGGTCTCTACCAGACGTTGCGCGATGTCCGCGCCCTCGCTCGAGAGGAAGAGCTTGTCCTCGCGCCAGATCTCGTACGACGAGCGAGTGGTCCGCAGCTTCGGCTGTGCCTTCTTCATCGCCGCGTCCGCGTCGAAGAGCAGGCGCAGCCGCTCGTCGAACGACAGGGACCACGGATCTATTCGGATCGGCGTCTCGTAGGTCGCGGTCACCGGCTTCGTCGGCGCGAGGCGGACGTCCGCGATCTTCGTGATCGCGGAGGCGCACGCGACCTCGACCGCGAGAGCGGCGATGCGGTCGGCCTCAGCCGCTGTGAGGACGCTGGACGCGGCGAAGCCCCATGCGCCGTCGGCGACCGCGCGAACGCTGAAGCCGAGCGTGTCCGTGCGATCGACCATCTCGAGCGCAGCGTTCTTCACCTGCGCGTCCTCGACCTGCCGGCGGACGAAGCGCACGTCGGCGTACGACGCGCCGCGCGCGCGCGCCGTGTCGAGGGCTCGCCGCGCGAGGTCACGCTCGGACGAGAACGCCGGCACGCTCATGAGACCTCCCCCTGGATCGCGAGCGAACGCTAGGTGCGGACCCGATAGTTCGGCGGCTCGACCGTGATCTGGACGTCGTGCGGGTGCGATTCGCGCAGGCCCGCGCCGCTGATGCGCACGAAACGCGCCTTCGTGCGCAGATCCTCGATCGTCGCGGAGCCGACGTACTTCATGCCGGCGCGGAGCCCGCCGACGAGCTGGTGCACGAACGGCTCGAGCGCGCCAACGGAGCGGTCGCCGGCCCTGCGCACGGCCATCGCGCCCATCGAGCCCATGCCGCGGTAGCGCTTGAAGCGTCCATCGGCGGTCTCGATGACATCGCCGGGTGATTCGTCGACGCCCGCGAGCAGCCCCCCGAGCATCACCGTGTGCGCGCCGGCGCCGATGGCTTTCGCGATATCGCCGGACTCCTGGATGCCACCGTCGGCGCAGACGGGGATCAGGTGGCGCGCCGCGGCGTTGGCGCAGTCGTAGATCGCGGTGATCTGCGGCATGCCCGCCCCCGCGACGACTCTCGTCGTGCAGATCGCGCCCGGCCCGACTCCGATCTTTATCCCGTCGGCGCCCGCGGCGATGAGCTCCTCGGTCCCCTCCGCGGTCACGACGTTTCCGGCGACGACCTGCACGCGGTGCCGTGTCTTGATCTTCTCGACCATGCGGACGACGCTCGCGGAGTGGCCGTGCGCGACGTCGATCACCAGGACGTCGACGCCCGCGGCCACGAGCGCGGACACGCGCTCGTCCGCGTCGCCCGACACGCCGACCGCCGCGCCAACGCGGACGCCCGCGGCCTTGCACTCCTTCACCTGCGCGGCCTGCTGATCGACGGTGAGGTTGCGGTGCAGCACGCCGAGTCCGCCGAGTCGCGCGAGCGCGATGGCCATACGCGACTCGGTGACGGTGTCCATCGCGGCGGAGAGGATCGGGATGTCGAGCGCGAGCTCGTTCGTGAGGAGCGTTCGGGTGGAGACCTGGCTGGGGAGGACGTCGCTGCGGGCCGGGATGAGGAGGACGTCGTCGAAGGCGAGCCCTTCGGTCGAGAATTTCTCCTCCGGGGTCAAGCCACCGCCCTCACCCGGACGAGTCTACCGGGGAAAGCCCTACTTCGTCCTGGTCGGGCCGGTGACCGCGCTGTTCGCGCTGCGGTTGCCGGCGTTGTCGATGGTGACGAGGTACGCGCAGAGCTTGTCGCCCGCGGTCGCCCAGTTGATCGAGTAGCTCGTGACCGCGCCGATGGTCGCGCTGTTCGGGAAGTTCGTCGTGTTCGCGGCGGGGCACGCGGCGACGTTGCCGGTCCAGCGCACCTCGTAGCCCGACACGCCGGAGAGCGCGTCGGTCCCGGCGGTCCAGGTCAGGTCAACGGTGACCGGAGCACCAGCCGCGCCCGTCGCCGAGGTGAGCGCGGTCGCCGCCGTCGGTGCGGTGAGGTCGATCTTCACGGTCTGGTTGCCGGTCGAGCTCGCGTTGCCCGCGGCGTCGGTGGTGAAGTAGGCGACGGTGTGGGCGGCGTTCTCGCCGCTCACGTTGAAGGAGGCGCTCGCGCCTGAGGTGGAGGTCTGCCCCGCGCCGTCGACGTTGCGGGTGACCGAGCCCATGCCGGAGCCGCCATCCGTGCCGGTCACGCTCACCGAGACCGTGGCGTTGAACCACCCGGCGCATGACCCGGCGTTGCACGTGATCGAGGTCGTCGGCGCGACGCGGTCGGAGAGGCCGGTCTTCGCGGCGCTAGTGGCGCTGGTGAACGATCCGCCACCGGTGACGCGGGCCTCGACCACGAACTCATATGTGCCATCCGAGGGTGGCGTATCGCTGTATGAGAGTCCGCTCGTCGTGCCGACCTGCGAATACGGCCCGCCGACCGGGCCGCGGAGCACGAGGTAGGTCAGGGTGTGGCCGGCGCCCGGCGCCGTCGGCGTCGCGGTCCAGGAGAGGTTCACCACGCCCGCCGCGGCCGAGGTCGTGTTGTTCTGCGAAGCCGGTGGCTGCACGGACATGCTGCTCGCCTGGTTCGTCGGGTTCGTCGACGTGCCGGTGAAGCTCGCCTGAGTCTCGCTCGTGGCCATGGCCGCGAGCGCGACCGTCACCATCAAGACGAAGGCGATCGCCAGCAGGCGATCGCTCAGCGAACCGAGTGCGCTCCGGGTGGTCATCGACCGGCCGCGCGCCGCAGCTGCTCGCGCTCGAGCCAGGCGAGATGCGCGTTCCACGCTTCGTCCGCATTCACGGTCACGAGGACCGCGCGGCGGACGGCGCGTCGAGCTCGCATCGGGATCGGAGCGCCCTGGGTCTCCTTGCGGAAGACGAGCGCGCCGGCGCACGAGAAGAAGATGATCGCCGCGATGAGCGTGAGCACGAGGCGCCAGTACGCCTGCACCGACGCGGCGAGCGTCCCGGCGACCGGGATCGCAAGGCGGACGATGCCGACCTGCGCCGGGAAGGTCTTGTCCTCGGGGTCCGCGACCACGTTCGCGTCGCCCTTGGTCTTGAAGATGAGGCCGCGCGCATCCTGACCGACCGCGATGACCCGATGGGTCGTGGTCTGGTCGTACTGCTGGAACGTGATGACGTCGCCGACCGTGATCTGCGACGGGGAGACCGGCTGGACGAGGACGAGCGATCCCTTGTGGATGCTCGGCTCCATCGAGCCGCCCGTGACGATGAAGGTGCCGAGACCGGAGACGCGGATCGCGACGAAGGCGAGGCAGAGCGCGAAGAGCACGGCGAAGGCGGCGAGGGAGAGAAGGTTTCCGATCTGCTTCGTCATCTCTTTGCTCCTTTCCTTTTGCTCTTCGTGCTTTGTCGTGTGTGTGAGTCGCCCGATGTTTGGAGGGACCGGGGCGGTCCGTCCCAGAGGGACCGCCCCGGCCGGGAGGGGTCTTGTTACCGGGCCGCGCCGGCGAGCTGCGTCGCCGTGTAGGTGACCGTGAAGTCCTGCGAGAGGGTCTGGAACGTGTTGCCAGCCCCAGACGGGAAGCTGAAGGCGAAGGTCAGGCTGTCCGTCGCGGCGGCCGCGATCGTGCCGGAGGCCGGGATCGACAGGTTCTTGAGGGCGCCGCTGTAAAGGGTCGTCGTGCCACGCTTGACCGTGACCTGAAGGCCGTTCGTCGTGTCAGACCACAGGAGCGTGTTCGCCACTGCGC
>WNFC01007735.1_pt1 | contig 11818 bp, 15 predicted proteins | sample 5400541 | NCBI WGS metagenome assembly WNFC01 (sample SAMN13153342, study PRJNA577476) | soil metagenome | isolation source: 120 cm saprolite under Douglas fir tree site 2 hole 2 replicate 1 | place: USA:California | collected 2015-04-18 | reverse complement strand
ACCAGGCCCACATCCCGACTGGGACGGGCACCGACGGTCAGCAAGATGACGGAGGCCGGCGCCAAGACCGAGCCAGTCATGCCGATGACCAGGCGGCTCAGCATGCTCCCGGCCGCTTGCAGGTCCTGCGGCCCGCGACCCGGCTGGAATCCGCCCGATTTGAGCGAATCCCGGATCTGGCCCAGGAACTGCTCCACCCCGACCCAGGTCTCGATCATGGCCAAAGTGGCCTTATCGATCCCTGCGGTCTTGGCGCCCTTGTTGGTGGACGCGCGCTCCCACGCATGCACCAGGAACGCCTGATCATAAACGAGGTTGAACAGGTCACCGAAACGCCGGGATGGGTCTTCACCCGCCCAGCGGTGCAACTTGATCTGCATACTCCGTACCGTGAAATAGGCCGAATCAGGATGCGGCCACCCGCGGCGCCGGCATTCGCCGACGCGACTTCGGACATTACATACTCTCCTTGACTGACACGCTGCCGCCCTTCCCCGTGTGCGCGGGCTCTCCCCGGCTCGGAGTACTACGGCGGCTCCGCCCCACCCGCGCCTTTGGCAGGCGTCGCGCCTATCCGGGCACGGCTCCCTGGCAGGAGGCCGCGACGCGGAACGCACGCGGATGGTTCCCACGTTCACTGCTGTCCGGTCGACGGGCTAGGCACCCGGCTCTGCCCCTGCGGCCTCGCCATGGCTACGCCGCAGTCAATTCACCATGGCCTCCCGACCCAGGCTGCAATCGCGGCGGCCCAGAGCATGGCACGCCGGGCCACAAGCGAGTCGTTGTCCTGCTCGCGCCGCGCTCCTTCCAGAGCAAGCGGTTCAGTTCCGGTTATCTCTTCGGGCGGAACGCCATCTTGATCTTTTGCCACTTGTGCTGTCTCGGGTAGCAACCCATCAGCAGGCCCGAGCGGTTGTTCCGGCAGAAGTCCCCGTCGCGGGTCAGTGCCCCGCATCACAATAGCGGTGCCCGGAAGGCCAGGATGTGGCGGGAAGCCCGCCCTGGGGTGTGTTGAGCTGACAGCCTTCGAGGTCTCGTAGTTATTGGTGTCGAGTTTGGCCGGGACTACAATCAGGCCTGGTGGGGACGGACCGTTTCGTGGACCAATGAGGAGGCGCGGTCATGCGGCGATGGCTAGTTCTTGGCGGATTGGTTGTGGTGCTCGGCGCGGTCGTTCCGACCGTCGCGCTTGCGGTGGCACGATCTGATACTGGTGGTGGTACCTCGCCGGTGAACTGCCAGTCGACCCGCTGGACGACCACAGCGGTGCCGGCACCATCGAGCTTCGCGCCGATCAGCGCGCTGACGACGAACTTCACGGCGATCTTCCCGATCACCGTGACGGTGAGCGGCGTCGTGTCGGGTCAGCCGGTCGCCTTCAAGGCTGTGGACCACTGGATCATCCCGAACCAGACCGCCCGGCCGGGCATCGTGGACGTGACGCCCGCCGCCGGGCGGGCCACCCCGTTCAGCTTCACCTGGGTGGCCCCCGGCAGCTCGGCCGCAGTCCGCGGCCACACGGTCACCATCAACTGGCGGCGCACGACATCCGGGGGGTCGGCGACCCTCGTCAAGGCCGACGTGGCTGTGACCTACCGGGCCGACTCCTGCACAGGCTCAGCCTGATCCCCAAGCCTGCAACACGAACAGGTAAAGGGTCTTGCCATTCCCGGAATGGCAAGACCCCTGCCCCGCAGAAAGCTCGGGGCACAGGGTCCTGTCTCCCGTCATCGAAAGCTACGCCGCAACGGCGTTCTGGTCCATCACGATGCTGGCTAACTTCGACGAGCCGGCCAGAAGGGCAGCATCCGGCCTACCCAGCGTGGCTCTCAGCCACGGCGCAGCCAGGAGCGACCCCAGGCGCATGGTTATTGTTGGCCGACTGCGTCGTGTTCCAGTCGCCGGTGCATCCGGGAGGCGGCACCAGCGAGCTTGACGGCGCCGCAACTACTGCCGCTGGCGCGGCACCTATTACTGCCACCGCCGCTGGTAGCGCCAGAGCGAGCACTGCGGCTCCTGCTGCTACTGGGACGCGGACGATTCGGTGCATCATCAGTCTCCTCTCTCATCGCGAAACGCGCCGTGTGTCGCGGCGACTCGAGCGCAGCGCCCGCACGGCCGGCCCCCTGAGCCTGCCCGGGTCAGCATCAAGCTCCCCGCTTGCACTGGCCAAGTTCCGGCTGAACAGCCGAGACAGCGCCCTGGGCTGGCGCGGCGCAACGAACTCGTCTGCGACGCGGCACGGCAATGCCGACCTCGTCGGGAGCGCGGCAGGCCTCTGCATCCGGCCAGGATGTCCCTGGTGGTTGACCTGACGACCCCTCAGCGGTGCTGGCCTCTGGCTCCGGCATGTGCTCCTGGACCTGCAAGGTGGCAGACGCGCATCGAGCCCGCACATGATCGCCCGGCGCCACCTTCCGCGCCCGTGCATCGGACAGGCCGGGCAGATCGCATGAACAGCGACGCCACTGTCGCCGCCTAGTCGGCGCCAACACGTCGTCAGGCTGCCCTGCCATGGCCAGGCATCGCCCAGCTCCAGAGAGCGATTTGTCCCGGCCAGCCGGGACGCCACGGCTCTGGATGTTGGCAATGTTCTCGCCGCACACACTCGCTACCTGAAAGTCCGGGGGTCAGTGACTCTTGTCGTCTAGATGAGTGGCCACGGCTGAGAAGGTGGGGCACTCTCCGTCGCGTTTGGCGCCAAGGTGCGCCAGCCGCCATCTGGCTCGTTAATGCGCGCGAATCTTGCGCCGGTCGGGCGTCACCAGATGTGCCAGAACCGCCGTTATCGGCGGCTCTTGCATGTCATTGTTTATGGATTCTGACAGCACCGAGCGGGTGATCTGTGCCGGGCGGAGTTACGGCTGTTCCCAGTGGTCGAGTACTTCGTGGTGCGCTGCGCGCCGATCGAAGTCGGCGAGCACTTAGGATCAAGGCGACGAGGACGCGACAGCGGGAGGAGGTGCGGTACATGATCAGGACGAGGCCGATTCCCCTCTCCAGGCCAACTCCCCTGCAGGGGCTGACTCCTCTCCAGCTGCTTGGCGGTGGCCTGCTGCTGTGGCACATCGACCGGGCCGTTAAGCACCAGCGGACCTGCCCAGAATGCGCCGACCGCGACTTCCTGGCCATTACCTTCGATGTCGCGCACCTGTGGAAAGCGGCGTAACCCGACAATGACACGGCCGGCGGGCCTAGGCCGGCCTAGGCCCCAGAGCCCGCATCCGAGGATCGCAGGGCTGCCTGGGCCGGAGCAGACGACCCAGGCGAGAGCGTCGTGATCCAGCGGGGTCAGCGAGCCGTCAGCGTACTTCGCGCGCGGGTCCTGGGAACTCGGCTCTGCGCGCCGCTCGCGGCCGCGGCACGACCACCGCCATGCAACGCTCATGAGTAAACTCCGGCCAGGGTTCGCGCCCGGCCGGTCCAGCACGGCTAGAGCGGACAATCGCGGGCCAGTTTTCCTGGCCGGTCGACGCGCTGGCATTCAGCCCCAAACGGAATCTGCTCGCGGCTGCCGGCGTACGCACGATGTCCGAGTACAACCTGGCGACCGCGAAGCGGGTCTTCACCATGCCGCCTCCGGCCAGTTAACGGCCCGCCCTGCCGCGCAGCTGCGGCAGGCGCGAAACCTGAGAGCCGGAACAGCGGATTATCTCATTGGCAAGAGCATGCAGCGGATGGCGATATGTTCCATATAGGAATTTAGATCATTAAGAATGAGCGCAGGCCAGAAGCAGATTTCGAACTGTTGGGCAGGTGGGGATCGAACCCACGACCAGCGGATTATGAGCCCGCCGCATCGCCTCCCCAGCTCCCCCACCAGCGCTGATGCCCCGGCAGTCGCGTCAGCAGTACCCCAGTCCGCCCGTTTCGCGCCATTCCCATTGGCACGCTCACTGCCAGCACGTTTGGCGAGGGCTCGGACCGGAGCCACAACTCGAAGGCTGGCATTAAGGAGGGCCGTTACCCTCCGTAATCCCCGGCTGACGAGTAAGGCTCGATATGTGTCGCACCGTGCCGATCAGCTTGGCTGTTAGCGCCGCACCAGTAGGAACATTATGGCGCTGTGCTGTGATCGTGTCCGCGAGCTGGCAATCCGTTCTTGCTCGTCCGCTCATGCCGAAATCAGTGCGTCTCAACCAGACCTGTCGATGACGGGGCACCGGAGATCAGTCGGGTATCGAGCAGATCAATCCAGACGACGTCGCGACGCTGCGCGAGGAGCCACGGTTCCCCTGTCACGCGCTGTAATTTGAGCTGGCCGCCGCTGGACAATCCGTATCCGCCTGGCGTCAGAACGACGGTTGGTAGGTCCGCCCTACAGCCGCACGGATCGGGCTGTATGGACTAGATGTCACTGTTGGAGGTCCAGGACATATTTTTCCCGGCCCTTTCCCCGGTTTACCGCCTCCAACGCTTGTCGTGCGCGCGGCAGAGGGAAGACTCCAGCCACCGTAGTCTCATGGTTAGCGACCTGTTCGCGTAGCGCTCCGCGAGCGATGTCAGCGACGCCGCGTCGGGTTGCACTTTGACGGGTAGAGCTGTGATGCCGCGTTCAACATCCGGCAGGCTGCCCGGGCCGGACGTCGTGATCAACCGTCCGCCGGTCCGGGTCGCAGCAAGGGCGGACTGCCACACGGCTGGTCCGACCAGGTCGATCGTCACATCGACGCCCTCAGGCACGAGGTCCTTGACTTGCGCAGCGGCGTCGCCGGCCCGGTCGACCGCATCGGCCGCCTCGCCCGTCCAGTTGAGCAGCACGCCGGCCATGCTGTGACCGACCAGGATGATCTGGCGTCCGGGCCGGAGGACCTGCTGCACGACGGCGGTCACCGCCGCCCCGAGGTCGGTCAGCGTGAGCTGGGCCAGCGGCGACCGCTCGGCGGCGAATCTGCCCGGGTCCTGTGCCCGTGACCACCAGGACTCAGGGAAAGATGCGTTCAGGCCGTGTCCGGGCAGGTCCGGTGCGATCACCGCGTGTCCCTCCCGGGCCAGGTACGGCGCGACCTTCCCGAAGGCCCAGGCATCGTGCCCGCCGCCGTGCACGAGCCGCCGTCGCGGGCCTGTTCTCATTCGGCGACGCCCGGCTGCCGGCCACACCGCGGCTGCCCCGGACTCGCGAATCTGGGGTGCCGGAACGGGCGTAAACGGTCGTCAGCTCCTCAGCAGCGTGCCGACGATCTTCCGGACCTGTCCGGGATCGAGCGGCGTGCCGCGCTGGGTAAAGAAGAGGTGGTGCACGGAACCGACCAGCGAGAACGCGAGCGTGTCCACATCGGTGTCAGCCGGGATCCGGCCCAGCGACTGCTCGGCGCGCAGGTAGAGGGCGAACACGGTCTCGACGGTTCCGAGCGGGCCATCTGCCTGGAACACGTCACTCATCCGGGTCATCAGCGCGGGCCTGGCCATGATCAGCGCCGCCACCACCGTTACCCCGGAGCCGAACACGGTCAGCGCGGTGGCGGTGAGGTTATCCGCTACCGTTCCTTGCCCGGCGGAATCGGGCAGCTGGGCGACCAGCCCCATGGTCTGGTGCACCCGGTCGGTAGCGAACTCGGTGAGGAAACCGTCCAGCCTGTCGAAGTGGTTATGCAGCACCCCCTTCGCGCAGCCCGCCTCGTCGGTGATGGCGCGGCTGGTCACACCCGCCGCGCCGTCCCTAGCCACGATCCGTTCCGTGGCCGCGAACAGTTGCTCGCGCAGTCCGGGTATCGCGACGCCGCGCATCGGAGAGCTCGAACCCCCTTGCCAAGTATGGGCGATCGCCCATAGTCTGGGCACATGCCCATTCTAACCCCCGAGGCGGATGCCATCGAGGTGCGCGACCTCGTGAAGGTCTACCGGGGCGGCACGAAAGCCGTCGACGGCATCTCGTTCACCGTCCGGGCGGGGGAGATCTTCGGCTTCCTGGGCCCGAACGGGTCCGGCAAGACGACGGTGACCAAGATCCTGGTCACCTTGCTGAGGCCGACAGCGGGTGTGGCACGAATAACCGGCTTCGACGTCGCGACGGAGCGGCACGAGGTCCGCAAGGTCATCGGCTATGCCGGGCAGTCCACCGGGATCGACGATGACCTGACCGCGGCTGAGAACGCTGCCTTCCATGGCGTCCTGCACGGGCTGTCCCACAACGAGGCGTGGCAGCGAGCACCGGAGCTGCTGGCCACCTTCGCGCTGGGCGACGTGGCGCGACAGCGCGCCGGCCGGCTGTCCGGCGGCATGCGACGCCGCCTCGACCTGGCCCTCGCGCTTGTCCATGAACCCGCGGTGGTGTTCCTTGACGAGCCGACGACCGGCCTCGACCCGCAGTCTCGCGCCGCGCTGTGGGCCGAGCTGAAGCGCCTGCGCACAGCGGAGGGCACAACGATCTTCCTGACCACCCAGTACCTGGAGGAAGCCGACCGCGTCTGTGACCGCGTAGCCATCATCGACGGCGGCGCGCTCGTCGCCGAGGGCACGCCGACCACTCTCAAGGGGGACCTCGGCGACGGCGCCACGCTCGACGACGTATTCCTGAAGCACACCGGCCGGAAGCCCAGAACCGAAGCACTCACCCGCCACGCGCCGGGTGGCATCTTCGCCACCGCCCACGGCAGGGGGCGGCGGCGATGAGCACCGTCGTCTTCATCGGCGGCCGGAACATCGCCCGCAGCCTCCGCACCCCGATGCTTTCCGCCGTCTCGCTGGTGCAGCCGGTCGTGTGGCTGACGCTGTTCTCCCAGACGTTCCGGGGGCTCGGCGACGTAGCGCAGTTCCGCGCCGAGGGCTATCACGACTACCTGAGCTTCTTCACGCCCGGCATGGTCGTGCTGTCGATGCTGTTCACCGCGCTCCAGTCCGGCATGGCGACGATGAGCGACATCGACTCCGGCATGATGGACAAGTTCCTGGCCAGTCCGGTACGCCGCCTGACGATACTGGGGGGCCGGGTCTGGGCCGACATGCTCACGATGCTGGCCCAGGGCGCCGTGATCCTCGTCATCGCCACCGCGATGGGCGTGCGCGACAAGACGGGTCCGGCAGGCGCGATTATGCTCCTCGCGTTCGCCACCGCCTTCGGCATCATCTGGGCCGCGCTGTCGAACCTGATCGCGCTGCTTACCCGCAACGCCGAGCTCACCATGGCGCTGGGCTTCCTGCTGACCCTCCCCGTGCTGTTCATGTCGTCCGCCTTCTTCCCGCTGCGACTCCAGCCGGCCTGGCTGCAGCGAGTCTCCGACGCCAACCCCGCCGCCTACGTGATCACGTCCGGCCAGCAGCTGCTGAACTCCGGAAACAACACCGCGCAAGACATGCGCACGATCATCGCCCTGGCCGTCGCGGCCGCCATTCTCGTCCCCGCCACGGTCCTAGCCTTCCGAAAGGTGTAATCACATGCCTGCCATCGAGGTCCGCGGCCTGACCAAGCGCTTCGGCGAGGTCACCGCGGTAGACGATCTCAGCTTCACGGTGGACGCGGCTACCGTCACCGGTTTCCTCGGCCCGAACGGCGCCGGCAAGACCACTACGCTGCGCATGCTGCTCGGCCTGATCCAGCCCGCCGCGGGCACCGCGGTCATCAACGGCCGGCCATACCGCGAGGTCCGCGACCAGGTCGGCGCGTCGCTGGAGGCCACCGGTTTCCACCCCGGCCGCACCGCGCGGGATCACCTGCGCACCCGCGCTCTGGCCCGCGGCCTCGATCTCAATGCCACAGCCGTCGACGCCGCCCTCGCCATGGTCGATCTGGCGGGTGCCGCCAACCGCCGGACCGGTGTGTTCTCGCTCGGCATGAAGCAGCGCCTCGGCCTGGCCGCCGCCCTGCTCGGCGACCCGCGCGTGCTGATCCTGGACGAACCCGCCAACGGTCTCGACCCCGAGGGCGTCAAGTGGCTGCGCGGCCTGCTTCGCGGCCTGGCCGCCGAAGGCCGCACGATCTTCGTGTCCAGCCACATCCTCGCCGAGGTCACCCAGACGGCGGACCGCGTCGTGATCATCAACCAGGGCCGCGTCGTCGCGGACGCCAAGCTAGCCGACCTGGTCCGCGGTGAAGAAACCCTAGAGGACCTGTTCCTCAACCTGACCAGGAAGGACGCAAACCGATGATCGCCGCGATCCGCACCGAACTGTTCAAGGTTCGCACTACCCGGATGTCGTACGGCCTGCTCGGCATCGGCGCTGGCCTGACCGCGCTCATCGCGATACTCCTCGGCGGCCAGGCGGGCTCCTCATCCCTGCTCCCGTCCCTGTCCACCGCCGCCGGCCAGCGCGACCTTGTCACCAACACCGGCTTCGCGCTGCTCACCTCCGCCATCTTCGGCGTGATCGTGTCCAGCAGCGAGTTCCGGCACAAGACCGCCACCGATACCTACCTTGACCAGCCGAACCGAGTCCGCGTCATGATCGCCAAGATCATCGCCGCGTTCGCCGGCGGCGCGGTGTTCGGTGCTGTCGCGGCGGCCATCGCCACCGCGGCGGGCACGATGACCGCCAGGGCAAAAGGCGACGCCATCGTCCTGTCCGGCGGCGACTTCGTCCGGTACGCGGCAGGCTCGGTCCTCGCCGCAGGGTTGCTAGCCGCGCTCGGCTGCGTGGTCGGCTCGCTCATCCGCGGCCAGATTGGCGCGGTCATCGCGGTCTTCATCTGGTGCCTGGCGATCGAGCAGGTACTGGCCGGCGTATCCAAGCCCGTCGCACGGTTCCTGCCGCTGCTCGGCGCGTCCACCATGGCCGGCGCCGACAGTCGCGCCGCGATGCCGCCGCTGCCGAACGGCATCCACCCCCTCCCGTTCGGCGTGATAGCCGGAGTCCTGCTCGGTGTCCTGGTGGTGCTCGCCCTGGGCGCCGCGCACACCCTGGACCGCGACGTCACCTGACGCGCTCGCGCAGCGACCCCGCAATCTTCGTGATCACAATGCCCGGTGGGGCCGATGGTGGCGTTGCCGAAAGGCAACGTCATATGCAGACCGGCTGCTGGCTCGTCGTCTTGATCGCGCTGCAGGAGATTTCCAGCTGGGACGAGCCCTGCAGGTTCAGGTGGACGGATTGCCGGTGGTCGAGCGACACCGTGACCGGGGAACTCAGCTGGGTCGCGGAGCCGTCCTTGTGAAAGGTGATGGTCATGGCGTTGCCGACCGCGTTCGAGGCATTGCTGGGAATGCCGATCAGGGTGGTCAGGTACTTGTAGCCGCCGTTATAGGTGCAGCGGGAGATGGCGCCGACGTTGTGGCCTGCCCGGCCGACCCCCGTCAGCCACCGGCGAGCCCTTCGACGCCGCTCTCGCCGTCTGGTCACCGCCCCGCTCCGGATGGGCTCCACCGTCTTCAACCCGTCCGGCCCCGCCGGACGCTTCGGCATTCCTGCCGCTGCTGCGGGCAGGTCACGGCCGGGTGATCAACCTCAGTGCGCTGACCGCCCGCGTTCCGCTGCCGTTCCTCGCGCCGCTCGCGGCGAGCAAGGCGGCCCTGGCCTCGCTGTCCGACGCGCTACGGCTGGAGCTGGCGGCGTGGCGTATCCCGGTCTGCCTGGTCGAGCCCGGCGCCACCGACACCCAAATCTTCGCCAAGGCCGAAGCCGCCGCCCAGGCGAGCCTCGCGGCCGCCGATCCGGGCTTGGCCGGCCTGTACCGCGACCAGCTCGCCGCCGTCGGCAGGGCCGCCTCCAGGCAGAAGCCCGGTCCGGTGGAGCCGATCGCGCGAACCATCGTCACGCCGTGCAGGGCCGGCCAGCCGAAGCGCCGCTACACCGTCGGGACGGGCGTGCGGCCGGGCGGCGTGCTCGCCAGGCTGCCGGCCGGCCTGCGCGAGCGGGCGATCACCGCCTTCTTCGGGCTCGGCAAGATCACGACCGGGCAATGATGCCAGGGCGCACCATCGTCATCATCGGAGCCACCTCCGGTCTCGGCCGGCGCGCCGCGCAGCTGCTCGCGGCTGGCGGGCACCTGTGCGTGCCGAAAACCTTGTCCACGTTATGCGACCAGGCGGTATTCGTTGATGAGGCAGCGGTGTGAGTCCGTCTCCGGACACGGTACCGCTCGAGATCGATTGGTTCCGGTAGAGGTTTCAGCGGCGCAGCTGCGCCCGGGGGGCGGTGTGGCCGGTGCTGATTGTGGTGGATCTCGTACGCCCGCAAGATCCGCCGCAGATGGGCCTGGTTCCAGCCGAGCGTGCGGTCCAGGAGCTCGCGCCGGCATCCGCCGATCCAGCGTCCGGCGATCGCGTTCATCCGGGGCGTCCGGACGTTGCAGAGCACGGTCCGGATCCCGGCATCGGCGAGGACCGTGCCGGATGCAGCGGTGAAGTTCGAGCCGCGGTCGCGGATCATGAACTTGACCCGGTGTGCCTGCTCGCCGAGGTCCATCAGCAGGTTTCGGGCTTGCTAGGCGGTCCGCGATCCGGTGGGACGCAAAGTGACTCCGAGAATCCTGATGCGCCGGCTGGCGTGCTCGATCACGGCCAGGACATAAGCCTGGGCGCCATCGAGAAGGTCGGCTGTGAAGAAGCCGCACGCCACGATCGCCTCGGCCTGGGAGCGCAGGAACAGCGACCACGCCGGCCCGCTCCGCCGCGCCGCGGGATCGATGCCCGCATTTTTCAAGATCTCCCATCCTGCCGATGCCGAGACTCCTACCCCCAGCCCGGCCAGTTCTCCATGGATCCTGCGGTAGCCCCAGTCGCGGTTCTCGCGGGCCAGCCGGAGGACCAGGGCCCTGATGTCCCGGCGGGTAGCTGGCCCGCCGGTCGTGCCTCGTTCGGACGTGGCGGCCCATCGGCGGCGGACGATGCCGCGATGCCAGCGCAGGATCGTGTCCGGGGTGACCAGCAGATGCTGCTCATGGCGGCGGGGTTCCGGGATCAGGGTGAGCAGGCCGCCAGGAGCGCCCGGTCCGCCCATTTCAGTTTCGGGCGGCGCGGCTGCGGCCGCCGCAGGAGGGCGATCTGGTGGCGCAGGATCAAGATCTCTGCGGTCTTCGATGTCTCCTCACGCCGGGCTAGCCGCGGCCACGCAGCCAGCCGCGTGGTCAGCAGGAACATGAACCGCAGGCACATGATCGATGATCATCACGGCTGGACGGCATGGAGAGCAAATCTGCTGGTCAGAGCTGTGGACGAGATTCTCGGCACGCACAGGCCGACGCCGCAACCATCCGCCGGGTCCTCAGGGCCCTGCGGATCCCGCCCGCGCCGAAGCGGAACGCCGGCATGACCTGGCGGCAGTTCCTGCACGCCCAGGCCACGACCATCCTCGCCACCGGCTTCTTCCACGTGGACTGCGCGGTGACACTCCGGCGCCTGTACTGCCTGTTCGTCATCGAAGCCAGCTCTCGATACGCCCGCTTCCTAGGAGTCACCCACCGCCCACCCGGACGGACCGTGGACCAGCCAGCAGATCCGCACCCTCCTGATGGACCTCGGCGATCACGCCGCCGACTTCCGGATCCTGGTCCGGGACCGCGCCGGCCAGTTCACCGAAACATTCGACCCGGTCCTGGCGAGCGCGGGCATCACCGCAGCGAAGATCCCGCCCCGAAGCCCTCGCGCGAATGCCTACGCCGAAAGGTTCGTGCTCACCGCCCGGACCGAGGTCACCGGCCGGATGCTGATCCTCGGCGAACAACACCTGCGGTCAGTTCTGGCCCAGTACGCCCGGCACTACAACGGACGACGACCGCACCGAGGCCGCCAACTCCACCCCGCCCCGGCCCGACCACCCCGTCGCTGACTTCGCCCAGGAGCGCATCAAGCGCCGGTCCGTCCTCGGCGGCCTCATCAACGAATACGAGCGAGCCGCGTAAAAGACCAGTTCAAGGCCCGAGGCCGAGTTCTGGAACCCCACAGGT
>WNFC01018380.1_pt1 | contig 11820 bp, 15 predicted proteins | sample 5400541 | NCBI WGS metagenome assembly WNFC01 (sample SAMN13153342, study PRJNA577476) | soil metagenome | isolation source: 120 cm saprolite under Douglas fir tree site 2 hole 2 replicate 1 | place: USA:California | collected 2015-04-18 | reverse complement strand
TTCTCCAACATCAAGGACATTTGCTCACCCGATCAGCCGGACGGTTTCACTTGTCGAACTGTCAACCTGTTCGGTACCGCATCAATTATCGTAAGTCATGGATCATGTCAATATTTTGTTTCCTAGCTCAACGCTGTCGTGATAGTGGGGTGTCATTGGACCACAGCGTGTTTTCTCGTACGGTCAGCTCTACCACCCTCTCGTCTTCTTCTTCCTTCTCGGCATCGCTGCACCACCTATCCAGTGGGTAATGCACAAGAAATTCAAGATAGACTGGCTCAAGTACCTCAATTTCCCGCTCATCTTTGGTTGTACCACCGCTCTGGCTCCGGGGACGATGATCAACTATATACCCTGGATACTCATCTGCTTCATCTTCAACTATGTCATCCGTCGGCGCCGCTTCTACTGGTGGTGCAAATACAACTGTGAGTTGAACTTTACAATTCCTGAGGATGCCCATTTTCATGGGCGTTTGGTGGGGATAGATGTTCTGTCTGCCGGATTGGATGCCGGTTATGCCATTGGTTCTATCATCATCTTCTTTGCTCTGATATATCCGAAAAATGGCACAATTGGCCAGAATACGATTCAGACGTGGTGGGGTAACGTCGTTTATACCAAGACGGCCGATTATAAAGGTGTGCCATATGAGACGGTTCCAAATGGCGGAACGTTTGGCCCATTGAGCTGGTGAAATAAAGCGACCTGGATATAACCCCTTTGTATGCTATTTAATGGCCTAGCACTCCTCAATGATTGTCTACATAGATCAATCTTTTTTCTGCACGTTCCCGTCCCTCTTAGCATTTTGGGCGTCATGAAGTTTGTGATGGTTATGGCTTGCGAGCATCTGTGAGCGAGTCACCGGTCACACCTCGAGAACGCGAGTGATTTTAAGTACTTCCGAAGGTCCGGAGGTTTAAGCTCGCGAGGGGGTTCGAGAACAGAAGAGAGGATGATACATTCAGGCCTCGAAAACACGGCCTATTTATGCTGTTTCAAGTATGCTATTTTGATTAGCGGTAACAGTAAAATGAAACATAGGAAACAATACTGAGACATTTCGTAACAACACATGAACGCACGAACAAATACTTTGAACACAAGACAGGATCACCGTTTGCGCTCGTATCTTGTAATCTACCGGTCGTAGCGTCCACAGCTTAGGGATCAGTGAAACCCATTGGAGTAGACTATTTGGGCAGAAGTAAGCAGATGGTGGGGTAACATCAAGTGAGAGTGTGACAAGGCCCACAGTAGTTGCAAACGATGAAGATACCATCGGAAAGGCAAAATTGCACAGTGCGAGGTAGCGTAGATATGGAGCCTGAAATGTTTCGGGGAGTTTCAAGCCGGTGTCGTTATCAATGAGAGGTGAGAGATACAGGAATTCCAGCATCGGAAATTCCTCCCCTATGGCTGTGATGAACTTCTGCAAATCCTGGTGAGGCATCAGAAGGCGGATCCGGCGCATGCTATCAAGGTGCTGGGGTGCGAGCATTATTCCCCATTCATCTTCGTCACTGAGGCCACGATTCCCATCAATGTGGTAATCGATCACGAGCGGAAGGGGGGATGAATGCTCCAACATGTCCGCTACGGGCGTGCCCTTTGTACATCGGAGGCAAAGACCAAGATGGAACACCGATCTGAACATGAGGTATCGCCATCTTCGGCAAACCTGCACGAGCTTGTACCACCAGTATTCATGGTCCCATTTCCCACCTTGTAAGATGCGGAGGTCGTTAGCCTCGTCTTCGTCTAGAAGAACCGGGCGACAGTGATAAAACATGTTGAGAAGTCAATTTTCATCGAGGATGTGGATAAATATCTTAAGGAATCTGTTCCCGCAGATCGTGTTCGTTCGCAAGTTGACAAATTTAGCAAGAGTACTTCCGCAGTCGGGGACCGGCACATTGTTCATATGGGTTGTTTCCTTCCGTAGACTGAACGCGGGGAGTCTGCGGCTGGGGATGAGACATGATCGTGACAGGAGATTGAGTGACATTTCTCAATATGAGGCAGCGTAGATGCAGTGCTCGACAGCTCGAAGCGTTTCAGGGAGTATAATGCTTTCATCATCGTTGGCCAGAGGCTCGATATACATATATTCCAACATTGGAAATTCTCCGTCTATCGCCTGGATCACTTTTTGTAAATTTGAGACAGGGATGCAAAGGCGGATGTGGCGGACTCTGGTGATGGTGCTGGAGAGCGAGCAAGATTCCCCCTTCATCTTCTGTTGTGATCTCGCGATCTTCTTCAACATAATCAATGGCGAGAGGTAAGGGCAGTGAATGTGCCAACATGTCCATTATAGGCGTGCCATATGAGCAGACAAGGCAAAGACGGAGGTGAGATGCCGACACAACGACAAGGAATCACCACTTTCGGCAGACCTGTACGAGCCTGTACCAGCTGTACCACCACTGGCAGCTTTCACAGTGCCGTTTCCTCCTCCGAAAGACGCCGTCATCAGACTCATCTTCGTCTAGAGGAATTGGGTGACAGTGATAGAATATGTTGAGAAGTGAATCATTGTTGAGCGTTTGGATAAATAAATGTTCTATGTGGTTCATTACAAGTAGACATGGTGTAGATATGGGCCGCGTTGTGAGAGCTGAGATCTAAGAGAGCGAAGGGCGAAAGTGAAAAGATGATGATAATCAGACGAAGGGACTCGGAAATGCCAGTGATGGTGGGCGCATGAACGTGGGTGGGGTCGCTGTGCGAGCGTAAGCGGAGGCCCGGATGGAGCCCGCCAAGGTCGCCTTTCAAACTGTTCTGTTCATCATCCGCATTTCGTTGCTCAAGCCCGAGGTTGGCACGGCCACCTTGGATGGCGTACTACCGAGGAAACTACTATCGAACTGGGCCTCAGCATATCGCAGTCTTTTTGGTGCCACAAGACCCGCCACACACGACATGAAAGCTCGAGCGCTCACGGCCCCCTCCATTGCATCTCATTATTGTTCTCACCCAACCCGCAACCCTCCATGAACCCTCCCTCGTCATCCCCGCCGCCCTCCTTGGCACCTCCGCATCCAGACGATTACTCCGAGCAGTCGCCACCAGATGGTCCGTCGCCCTCCTACCTCGAACTCGCGTCGACGCCCTCCAAAACGCTCTCCGAGCCTCCGCGCAAGCTCCTCATTTTGGATCTCAATGGCACCCTCCTCCTCCGCTCCCCGCGCGCTCCCAAGTCCTATCGCGGCCGACGCCATCAGCACCCCGCGCCCCGCCGCGTCATGCCCCGCGCGTATCTCACCGCCTTCCGCGCGTATCTCTTCGCGCCGCGGACGCGCGCTTGGCTCGACGTCATGGTCTGGAGCTCGGCGCAGCCCCACAGCGTCGAGGATATGATGTTAGATACTTTCGGCCGCGATCGAGACAAGTTCCTCGCCATATGGGCTCGAGACACCCTCGGGCTCACCGAAGATCACTACCGTGCGTCCTTCCTCCCCTCTCCACAATCCCCCTCCCTCCCCATGATTTTGTTGTCCCATCCTTTGTTTTTCTTTGGACGCTTGATTTATGCTCACGCACCCTAATCCCTCACCGCAGACCGCAATGTCCAAACCATCAAAGACCTCGAAAAGCCGTGGGCCACCCTGACGCCACAGCTCTCCGCCTCTCCCGTACTAAACCGGGAATCGAAACTCGAACCCTCGCCGCAGACCTCGACGGATCATTCGGCCGCGACGACGATCCTGCTAGACGACTCGCCCGCCAAAGCCGCGCGCCAACCATACAACCACCTCTGCGTACGCGAGTACACGCGCGCACGGCGCGACGCCGACCTGGCTGCGCTCCAGCATGCGCAGGAAGCCACCACCTCACACGCAGCATCGTCGTCGTCATCATCGTCGCCATCGCCATCGCCGCCACTGCAAGACGGCAACAACGAGACGCGCAAGCGCAAGCGCAAAAGGGAGAAGGAGCAACGACCATCGTCATCGTCATCCCTCGAGCCGCTTCGCCCACTCCCGTGCTTGACGAGACGCTCCTCGCCGTGATCGGCATATTGCACGCGGCGCGGCTGCAGAATAACATTGCTGGGTGGATGTACGCGGGGGCACTGCTGTCCGAGCGCGCCACGGTGTGGTGCGATGATCCTGCTTTGGTGCATATGTGGGCGCAGCGCGGGCGCGAGGCCATGCGGGAGCTCCAGTTGGAGGTCGAGCACGGCGTCATCCCTGACCCCTAACGTTTGGAAGAGATCTCGTAGCACGCTTTCATTCGGGTTTTTATATAGTTTAGAGCAGTGCCATTGCTGGAGCGTAACGTACGGAATTGCCCTACGATCGTACAGTATATGCGCAACGGAACGTATATGTATGTGTGTGATTTGTGGCTAGACTGACGAGGCGTCACGTCTGTAGTGCCAAATTTATTTATTTATTTGGAAAGCGCTTTAATAGCTACCGAAATAATTAACTACCGAGATTAAACGCCAGATAGTGGGAGATTTAGCCATCAGCCCTATCCCGGTGTGAGGAAAAAATGCTAATTTGCGCACACCCTGGTGTTGGGGTAGCGTGGAGCTCAGGGGCCACGGCCCTCCTCGGGCGGGGTCTGCAACATCCTCCTAGTACCCACTAAAACCTCACGATTTGAAAGCCAGTTGTTCAGGAGATCCGTGTTGACCGACAGGATTGGCTCCCAGGTGGAGGTCACCCGTTTAGTCGTGGTTCGGGTTCAAGGAGCCCCCCAGTAGTGCCAAATTGGCAAGAAGGCATGACTCATTCGGAGGCGCGGGAACTGACTGAACCCGGCCCGGTTCGCCTTTCAAGCTGTTCGTCATCAGATCATTTCGCAGCCCGAGCCTGCCACGGCCAAGCTGGATGGCGTACTACCCAGGATACTACTATCGAACTGCCCCTCAGCACATCGGCGACTATTACTCTCAGAGTCTCTTTGGTGCCCCCAGAACATGGCCACACGACTTTGACCCTTACGCCGATTCATATTATGAATATGATCACGATGATCATGTCAATGAAAGGTTACAGCCACTCTCTCCAAGTCACCATCGCTCTCACCCCACCCGCAATCCCTACAACAACAACCCTCCTTCATCATCCCCGCCCCGCTCCTCGCCACCCCCAGAGACACAACCACCAGCAGCTAGTCCGTCGCCCTCCTACCTCCGATTCTCATCGACGCCCTCCAAAACGCTCTCCGAGCCTACGCGCAAGCTCCTCATACTGGACCTCAACGGCACCCTCCTCCTCCGCTCCCCGCGCCCTCCCAAGTCCTCCCGCGGCCAACGCCATCAACACCCCGCGCCCCGCCGCGTCATGCCCCGCCCGTATCTCGCCGTCTTCCGCGCGTATCTCTTCGCGCCGCAGACGCGCGCTTGGCTGAACGTCATGGTCTGGAGCTCCGCGCAGCCTCACAGCGTCGAGGATATGGTGTTACATGCTTTTGGCAACGATCGAGATAAGCTCCTCGCCACATGGGCCCGAGATACCCTCGGGCTCACCGAGGATCACTACCGTGCGTCCTTCCCTCTCCATAATCCTTTCCTCCCCATGCCACAAATGATTAAAAATCACCACCCGCTGAGTGGCATACGTGATCCGAAGTCCATTCCCCATGATTTTCTCTATTCTTTTTTTTTGTCTTTGACTACTTGATCTATGCTCATGCACCCTATCCCCTCATAACAGACCGCAAAGTCCAAACCATCAAAGACCTCGAAAAGCCATGGACCACCCTGACACCACAACTCCCCGCCGCCACCTCACCGAAATGGAAATCCCCACTCCAGCCCGCGCCGCAGACCTGGACGGGTCACTCGGCCGCGACGACGATCCTGCTGGACGACTCGCACGCCAAAGCCGCGCGCCAGCCGTACAATCACCTCTGCGTACCCGAATACTCGCGCGCACGGCGCAACGCCGACCTCGCCGCGCTCCAGCATGCGCAGGAAGCCACCACCTCGTCGCCGTCTCCGCCACCGCAAGACGGCAACAACGAGACGCGCAAGCGCAAGCGCAAAAGGGAGAAGGAGCAGCAACGGCAACAGCTACAGCCATCGCCACCCGCTCCCCTCCTCCCGACTGCCAACGATCCCAGCGCCCGTGCTGGGCTGCCGCTGCCCACCACGCCAGCGCTCGACGAGACGCTCCTTGCCGTGATCGGCATATTGCACGCTGCCCGACTGCAGAGCAGCATTGCTGGGTGGGTGCGCGCGGGGGCGCTGCTGTCCGAGCGTGGCGCGGCGTGGTGCGATGATCCTGCTTTGGTGCATACGTGGGCGCAGCGCGGGCGCGAGGCGGCGCGGGAGCTACAGTTGGAGGTCGAGCACGGCGTCATCCCCGACCCCTAACGTTCGGGAGTATTTTTGTTTTGTTTTTGTTTTCGCCCCACTCTCTCCTCGTAGTCACGTTTACATTTTAATATTTCTTTTCTTCCGGGGGTTTTAAATTAGTTTAAGAACTGCGTGCCATTGTTGCTGAAGCGTAACATGCGGAATGCGGAATGCGGAATGGTGGACGGTGAGAATATGTACAGTACGTATATGCGCGACGGAACGTACAGTACAGTTCGGTATGTTGTGTGATTTGTGGCGCGCGGCGAGCTATGCTAATTCATACGCTACGCTTCCGTTTGCGAGCGCGGCTGGGTCGCCACGCGTGCGAGATCGGCTGCGGGCCCGGGGAGTGCCCGATCGAGTCGAGGTCGGTGTGGGTGTGGAGGAGTACGAGGCGGACGGCTGCGCGACCTCCGAGAACGCCTCCACCTCCGCCTCCGCCCTCGCCGAAGGCTCGTCGTAGTCCTCAAGCACGTGAACGTCAAACGTCGGCCGCTGACCCTGTACAAACCAAACCAACAAAACGCACGTATCAGAATCTTCAGCCAAAAAAAAACGAAAAACAAAAAGCACAGATGGCTGTCTGGCTGTCTGGCTTACCGCGCGCACAAATGCCACGAGCCGCTCGCCGTCCGTCAAGACCATATCGCGATCGCGAGTGCGCTCAGACGCGCTGACGTGCGTCTCGACGAACGGGAGCGACGATACCACGTCGTCCTGGAAGCACGTCCCCGCCCCACCCCGGATGACGTTCTCGGCCGCCGCCGCTGCAGTCACGGCCCTCGTAGTACCGTCTCCCGGGGGGCCGCCCTCCTCGTTGTCGTCGTGACGTGTGTTGGCGGAAATACGGGCACGGGCACGGGCGCGTCGGACGCGCACGGTGCTAAAATCGCGTACTACGAGCTTGTCCGATTCGAGCGAGAGCCAGCGCTGGCCCGCGTGCGCCGTGATCCACTGGAAGGACGACGGGGAGATGACGCGCGCCGCGCGGGGGCCCCACTCTTCCCACGGCACCACCGCTTGCCCCACTCGCACCTCGTCCTCGTCCTCGTCCTCGTTCGCTGCATCCTCCCCCCTCTGTCCTTCTTCCCGGCCGCAGGCACCATCGTCCGCCTCCCCCTCTTCGACCTCGCAGTAGTCATCATCATCGCCGTCGTCGTCGTCGTCCGTGGGGCATCGCTCGCCGGCGGCGAGCGCGAAGAGCGCGCGGTGGCTGATCGTCGTCACGACTTTCTTCCAGATCGCGTGCGCGCCGCGTAGGCGCAGGAGAAACGTGATCCCGACGACCATGTCCTCCGGCGCGCTGTGAAACGGGAGGGGCGGGGGCGCACGGCGCGCGGGCGGCGCGCGATGCCGCTCCTCCTGTTCGTGCTGCTCCTGTTCCTCCTGCGGGTGCGCTTCGGGGACATCGCGCTGGTGCTGGTGGTGTTCGATGTGGCGGTCGGTTTGCATGTAAGCCGTGTGGACGCGATAGTCGGGGTGGAAGGCAGGGAGCGCGAGCGTGCGCATGACGCGCAGGCTCGGAAGCGCGTCGTCATTGTCGTCGTCGTCAAAGCTCACTCTGTGACTGTCGCGCGGACGCGCGCTGGTCACGCGGCAGAGCTCTATTGACGGCGTGTCGCGCTTGAGAAAGAGCACGAGGTCTGGCGAGAGAACGGCGAGCGCGCCCTCGTACGTCCCGTTTGGGGCGCGGTGCACCTTGGATGTGTTGTGCGTGTGAGCGGTCGGCGTGCCGTGTGAACCATGTGACTCACCAGCGTCATGCGGCCCTGCTTCCAATCGATGAGATAGATAACGTCGCTCTCTGGGTCCTCGGTGCGGAGGTCGACGAGCACGAGCACGATCTGCTCCCCGATGACGTCCGCCCGCACGTCGAGGAGGTTGACGGGCAGGTCCGTGTCGAGCTGGAGGTCGACCTCCCGGGCGAGCGGGTGCGCGCCGCCCGTCTCGAGGCTCATGAACCGGAGGACCGTCCGGGTGGGCGCGTCGTCGAGCCGGGGCAAGCTGTGCATCGGAAAGGGAAGAAAACAAAAATTAAAAAGGGGGACATGGAGGGGGGGAAACACTGGGGCACGAGAGAGAGAGGGAGAGGGAGAGGGAGAAGAAATTCGGGCGGTCACCTGAGGACGGAGACGACGAGGTCATCCTCTTCGATGGAAAACGCCTGCGTGATCGCGATCGAGCCGCGCGGATAATCGATCTGCTTCCACGCGTGCTGGCCCGTGCGGAGCGCGTCACGCAGATCGACGTACAGCAGCGCGGGCTTGCGCGCGTCGGGCGTCTGGTCGCCGCCCTGCCAGTCGACCGCGAAGAGGTAGTCGTCGCAGAGGAAGTACGGGCCAAAGAGCTCGCGCTCCGCGGGGATCACGAGCCGCGGCGCCGCCGCCAAGTATCGTCCCAGATCGCGCCACGATGCCTCCCACCGCCCGAGCGTCTCCAGCCGCTCGGCGATCGAACGCCCGGAGACGGAGAGGTCCCAGAGCGGATCGTAAACGCCTGCGAGCTCGGTGCGATAGGCGTACTGCAGCAGGAGGGACCCGTCGACCACGTCGCGAAACCGCTTGCAGCAGAGCATCAGAGCCGCGAGGTCGCGCGCGCGCAGATACGAGGCGATCTCTTCGATCAGTTCAGGCGAAAGAGAGAGAAACGACATGTCTCTGTGAGATGGTATGCAGCGGCGCTAATCGCCCCTGCGCAGCCGCTCGAGGACGATAAGGTGTGCCCGCGGCGACTGCCGAGGATAGCGTTTATCCTAGTGGGTTTGTCCCAAGAAATCCTGAGAGCTCCTCCCCTGACCTTGAATCTCCCTGTCTTGACCACAGATATTGTAAAAGTGCCAAGAAAACTTCTGATGTCGAGGCTGGTGGTTACATTAATTGAACTGGCGACACAAGGAACCCGTAAGGAAAAGGGAAAAGGTTAGTCATGATTATGTCAAAGCCAGGCCAACTGAATGCCATGGTGTCACAAGTCACACCCACACGTTTACCTATTAGAATTGCCTGTTACATACATGAGCGCTGAGCCGAGAAATATCATCTAATCTTTGTGAACGCGTAGTCGTCAATTTCACCGTAGGGAACAGGTAAGTTACAAGCCCAGAAACCAACATGGGGTACGATCTACGTGATCAAGCACGCTGGCATACGTTATGTGGGTAGATACTATAGTGGAAGATGCTAGATGCAAGGATATGGACGTAGTCCTGATAACAGAGGAACACCGGTGAACGGGGGTCACACTAAGTCTAACCACTTGCTGCGGACCACAGCTCGCTCCTATCTTCGAAGGAGGGTCACAGGCCGACCAGCGTTCTGGCGGGCATTCATAAAACCAGTGAATGCGTCCCCCGCATCGTCCGTTGTGGCATACTCGAGCTCCTGCAGTTCGGGTAACAGCTCCACGGGTGATTCTCCTTCGTCGAATTGGAATGAACGAGAGAGATCCTTGACGAGGCCATTGGGCACACGAAGGGTCTTCACATTGCCGAACGAGCCGAGAATTTCGCGCCACCGCGTGTGGTCGCCTTCGTTGTTGTTCGACTCTAGGGATATAGAGTCCTTGCCGTACTTGAAAGTAAGATACACAACCGCCGACAATACGGTCCTGAGCTGGTCGGAAATTTGCACTGCGGATGCTACTTGCCATTCGAAACTTGTGCAGCCGACTCGAATGAAGGAGGCATCAAGCGCAGCACCCTCACGGGGATACAGCCTGACGTGAAAGGCCTCATCATCGAAAATGACCTCAGCACTGCTAAACCTGAGGTTGGCTGTTGTGTTCATGAATTCCAGGAGGTGTGGGATGGAAAGAGTGAGCTGGTTGAAGAAGATGATTTGGAGCTTCTCCAGAAGAGGGGTAGTCATCCGAGGAAGGAGCGCTTCCAAGTAAGTGCTAACGCCTCTGAATGAAAACCAGCGAAGGTTAGGAAGCGTCACGTGTGCCATGACCGGCGTACGCAACAATTGTCGCCTAACCTCACGATTGGGAACAGGGGAATGAAAGCTGATACCAAGTATCTCCAAATGAGGCATGAGGGCAAGTCGTTGGAGCAAATAATTCGGACGGAAGTAGGCGGATGGGTAGATATAATCAAGAAAGAGCATAACAAGGCCCACGCCAGTCGTAAGTAGCGGAGACCCTATTGAAAAAGCAAAGTTCAACAGTAGGAGGTGGCGTAGATTTGGCGCTCGGAACGTTTCGGGAAGAACAAGGCCTATAGGGTGTTTGTCTGGAGACACAAGAACCAGGTACTCCAGCATCGGAAATTCGTCGTCTATGGCCAGGATGAGCCTCTGCAAATTAGGGGCAGGCAGGTCAAGGCGAACGCGGCGTACGCGTTCACGGTGCTGAAGGGCGAGCATTATTCTCTCTTCATCTTCTGCGGTGGTGTCACGGCCATCTACGCCAGAGTGATCGATAATGAGAGGAAGGGGGGGTGAATGCGCCAGCATGTCTGCTACGGGCGTGCCGTATGTACAAAGGAGGTGAAGACCAAGGTGGGATGCTGAGCCAAGTATGAGGTACCGCCACCTTCGGCAAACCTGTGCGGGGGCGTACCACCAGCGTTCGCGGCCCCATTCACCCCCTAGTAAGACCATGTCGTCGTCGGTCTCGTCTTCATCTACGAGAACTGGCCGGTGGAGATAAAATATATTTAGGAGCGAATCATCATCGAGGATATGGATCAGTGCACTATGTCGTCTGTTGCCCCGTGGACCGTATTTTACTCACAAGCTGATAAACATAGCAGAAGGCGGCGTACCTCGATAGTTGGAGCCCACGATTCGGTGCGTCTTGTGCGGTTATTTCAGGAGATTGAAGATGAGGGCTAGTAGGTGAGAGATGAGCCATGCCAGCGGCGTGAAATTTGATTTGGGGAGGAGAGGTGTGTGGTTTGAGTTGGGCCCCATGTGGCGTCATGGCCGCTGGGCTCACTCGGACCTGCACCGCCATCACCTGCTGTCAGGCCAAGTCAGGCTCATCACTCCACCATCTCTCTTTTTTTGCAACTCGACATCAGCATCCCGGCTTCGACGGGCAGTCAACACGCGTCCTTACTTTCAGAACTGTCCCACACTATCAGTTTGCGCGTCGTACCACGCCGGATCCCTGTCGTTGATTTCGAGGAGAGAAGGTATCCAGTTTGCCAATGATTGAGTTCTGAACTTGAAGTATGTGCCCTTCTACCCACTCATTTTCTGCACATAATGCATCGCCCAAGTCGCGTCCCCCTCTTTTCCAAGCTATATGTGTTTCCGTTCTTTACGTGATGCTTCGGCGTCATGACAACTCCACCATCGTACGCTCTCGACCTTCATCTCTCTTTTATTGGCCTTTGCTCTCTACTCCTTTTCATTGGGGCGACATCTTATCCTCGCGGTTCGGACTTCACCATGGTTATTTCAGACCGCTCATGGAAGAAACGCAAAGATCGCGGTCGAAGCAAGTATGAGTGGCACCAACATCTCCTCTCAGCTGAAGGCCGACAGATGCTG
>WNFC01008512.1_pt1 | contig 11825 bp, 14 predicted proteins | sample 5400541 | NCBI WGS metagenome assembly WNFC01 (sample SAMN13153342, study PRJNA577476) | soil metagenome | isolation source: 120 cm saprolite under Douglas fir tree site 2 hole 2 replicate 1 | place: USA:California | collected 2015-04-18 | reverse complement strand
CATCTTAATTGTCGGCCAGGTAGTGGCAGTCGGCATCGCCCGACTTTGATTCAGGAAGTTTGGAAGGAATCGATCGGAGGCTTTTAACAACCAATGAGACGGACGATCAAATTAGTGACACTTGCTGCGATGTTGGCGGTATTCGCGGCGCCGGCGTGGGCCCAATCCAAGGAGTGCAACGACGAGAACAAGGCCGCGTGGTACCAGAAGTTTCTGGATAACTTTAGGGATGCAGATAAACAAAAGGTTGCTTACGATGCGGCAACGACATATCGGGATTCCTGCCAGGCCGACCCGAACGATGCGCAGCGAGCTTACATGGAAAAGTTTATTGCTGCCTACGACAAGGTGCATCAAAACGCCGATATCGGAAAGCAGTTTGAAGATGCCGTCAAGAATGCGAAGTACGCGGAACAGATGAGGCTAGGCAAACTGGTGCTGGCCACTGATCCCGACAACGTGAAGGTCTACATCATTATGGGTGTCGTGGGCTTGAATGATGCCTCACTCCTCTCTGACTCAGCGCAATATGCAACGAAAGCCATCGATATGATCGAGGGCGGGAAGCCGTTCGCGCCGTTGTTCGATGGTTCCAAGGATAAGGCACTGGCTCAGTTGAACTACGCGATCGCTAAGTCCACAGTAAAGAACGACCCGACGGCGGCAATTCCTTACTTTGTGAAGGCGCTCAAGCCAGAGAGCGATCTGAAAAAGAATCCACAGGTCTACGCCCAGCTTGCCGGCGCATACGGCGCTGGCCCAGTTACAAAACTCACCAACGACTACAAAATCTATGTAGGGAAGGACGAGACGCCTGAGAGTAAACTGGCGCTTGCTAACCTTAACCAGGTCATTGACCGGCAGATTGACGCTTTAGCGCGCGCGGCAGCAGTTGCAACCAACCCCGCTGATAAGAAGAACGTTATGGACGTTCTGACTGCGATTTATAAGGATCGAAATAAGTCAGAGGCGGGACTGAACGAACTGGTCGCGGGAATTCTAGCGAAGCCGATTCCCGATGTGCCAACGCCGTTAACTGCGTTGCCGTCGACGCCAACGTCTGTCAGTACTCCGGCGACAGGCGGCTCGCCGTCCGGCACAAACGGCACGACCTTGAGCAACACCAGCACGAACGGTCAGAATAAGACGGGATCGACGGGCGCCACCGGGGCCCAGAACGGCAATAAGACAACCAGCGGACCTAAGCCGAGCCCCAGTCCGACTCCGGGCGTCAAACCAAAGCCCCGTCGCGCTCACCACAGCTAGACGGAGATATCGGAAAGTCCGCATCATAAGCGGTTTTCAACTACCAACGCCGAGCGCATCGTCACTTCGACGCTGCATTCGGCGTTTTGCTAGAATCGTAACGGTGAAAGCAACCACCCTCGAAAAATCGGACACCCTGGAAGAAGTGATCGGCTATCGATTCCGCGATCATAATCTGCTGACACAGGCGATGACGCATCGTTCCTGGGCGCACGAACAGGTGGCGCCGCGGTTCACGCAAGACGCCCGGAATCTGCACAACGAAGCGCTTGAGTTCCTCGGCGATTCAATTCTGGGTTTGGTGGTCGCGGATTATCTCTTCAAGGCTTATCCGCAGGCGAGCGAAGGCGAGCTTTCGCGGATGAAGCACCGTTTAGTCAGCGCGCCCACGCTGACAAAGGCGTCAACTGAATTAGGTCTGGGCGAGTTTGTTCGGTTCGGGCGCGGAGAAGAGAAGAGCGGTGGCCGGGGCAAGCACGCCCTGCTGGCGGACGTCTTTGAAGCGGTTACGGGCGCGATTTTTTTGGACGGAGGATTGGAAGCCGCAACCAGGTTTGTCGTGCGCGCCCTGAACGAAGAATTACGAGACGTTAATCCGGTGGCGGCAGCGGCGGCCGATCCGAAGACCATGCTGCAAGAGAAACTACAGGCAGCTCGACAGACCGCGCCGCAGTACACCGTGGTTGAGACTTTGGGCCCGCCGCACCAGCGCCGGTTTCATGTCGAACTGAAATGGAATGGTGGCAGCGCGCGCGGGGAAGGCAACACGATCAAGGCGGCGGAAGCCGCCGCCGCGCAGTTGGCCCTCGAACAGATGGAACGGAAAGAAGTCGACTAACTTGACCACGGCGCCGAGCAACCTCTACGATGTCCACAATGACTGAGTCTGCAACCACTACTGAAAAGAAGCCGAAGGAAACAACTGGAGCATTCGGCTCGCGCTCAGTAAATCCCAACGGCCACGAGCCCGCATCAGCAGTCGATGCTGAACTCACCGGCCCGCCTAAGACCGTTTTTCGCGAGTACTTCGAATCGGCAGTCGTTACCGTGATCATGGCGCTGTTCGGCATGACCTTTATCGTCCAGGCAGTCAAAGTGCCAACGGCCTCTATGGAGAACACCATCACCGTCGGCGACCATCTGCTCGTCAACAAATTTATTTTTGGGCCGGGCCCGCATCTTCCTCTTCTGCCGCAGCGCGATATCCGGCGCGGCGACATCATCGTTTTCAAATACCCCGGCAATCCAAATAACAAAGAGCGCGACCAGCAGGAAGACAACATTCCTTACAAGGTTAATTACGTGAAGCGGGTGATCGGCCTGCCCGGCGAACTGGTGGAAGTGAGAGGACTACACGTTTACATTAACGGCCAGCAGTTGCCGGAACATTTGATTGAGGTTGCCGATGATACCAACGACAAAGCGCCGCTCGAGATCAAGGAAGACACGCCGCGCCAGGGAAACGAGCCTTACGATGTCTACTACACCGCGAGGACGGTCATAGCCGCCCGCGAAGGCCAGGACTTGCGCGCGGGTCCCGATTTTCACTACGCGGTTAACGGCAAGCCGGCCAGAGTCCCGGACAACTCATATTTCGTGATGGGCGACGATCGCGATAACAGCCTGGACAGCCGCGCCTGGGGATTTGTTCCCCGCGATTTGATCATTGGTCGGGCCATGTTTGTTTACTGGTCGTTCGATGAAACGAAAGACTTTAGCCCCGTCAACTTTTTCACGCAAACTCGCTGGAGCCGTACCGGAACGATGGTGAGATAGCTGCGCGGAAACGCCTGTGGCTGGCCGTCTGATATCGAAAGACTTTCTCTGGCGCGTTTGGGGCCGGGCGGAAGAGGACGAAATCTTCGGTCGCTCTGCGCAGTTGTCCTATTATTTCCTGCTGGCGCTGTTTCCCCTCCTGCTTTTCCTGATCACGCTGTTCGGCTATTTTGATGGCGCCGGCTCGCATCTTCGTCACAAACTTCTTTCCTATCTCAGCGATGTCATGCCGTCTTCCGCGTCACGGCTGGTTATCGAAACGATCGATCAAGTCACCGCCGCGCGTGGCGGCGGCAAGTTGTCATTCGGATTGGTGGCGGCAATCTGGGCGGCCTCCAGCGGAATGAACGCGCTCGGTCAATCGCTGAACGCCGCTTATGATGTGCGCGAAACCCGGCCCTGGTGGAAGGTGCGATTGATCTCGATAGCCCTGACGTTCGCGTTATCGACTCTGATCACTTCCGCTTTGGTAATCGTGCTCTACGGGGCGCGACTGGGTCATTCCCTTGCCGCGCTGATCCACGAGGGACCCGTGTTTGCCGTCGCCTGGAAGATTCTGCAGTGGCCGATCGCGCTGGGCTTTGTCTTTATCACGTTCGCGCTCATCTATCATTTTGCTCCCGACCTGGCCGCAAAGCGCCGCCAGCGACGCCTGTCGGCTTCCGACTATCGCCGGCGCTGGCTGTCGCCGGGAGTTCTGGTGGCAGTCGCGCTGTGGCTGCTGGTGTCGCTCGGGTTTCGTCTCTACCTGCATTTTTTCAATTCGTACAGCGCGACGTACGGCTCGCTGGGTGCGGTCATCAGTCTGATGCTGTGGTTTTATCTTACCGGTGCGGCAATTCTTTTGGGTGGCGAAATCAACTGCGAGCTGGAGAGTGAAGAAAAGCCGCTCAAAGATTCCGCATAGGTTCTTTTTCGTGATAGGCTGATGTCCTGAGCATGACTGAAAAGAGTCGCAAGGTTCTCTCGTTCCCGTCGCCCGTTCCCCCCAAGGCGGATTACCAACGTGTCAAATCCAGCTACTCGGTACGCGAGATCAAACAACTGTTTGGTCTGAGCGAACGGACCGTACGCCGTTGGACCGAATCCGGAATTATCCAGGGCACGCCGGCTCAGGACGGCGCAGACTTTACTTACGATTTCCAGGCGCTCACGCTCTTTCGCCGCGTGCGCGAAATGCGCTCGCAGGGTTTGACGATCAAGCAAATTGAGGCCGAGCTCCAGGGTCAGCTAAGTTTGTTCCGACCCGCGGGCGGACAAATCGCGCGCTTGCTGACGCCTTTCGAAGAGGCCCTCATGCTGCACGAGCAGGGCGATGCAAAGGCGGCGGAGTTTTACGGCGAAGCAATTGGCGAAGGTGACAACGTCGCGGAAGCCTACTGCAACCTGGGAATCATCGATCTGGATCGGGGCAATTCGATTGGCGCGCTCGACAACTTCACACAGTCTTTGAAACACGATCCCCGGCACGTGGAAGCGCACTACAACCTCGGCAACCTCTACTACGACGCAGGCGATTTTCCGCTGGCGCGATTGCATTACGAAGCCGCGGCGCAAATCGAACCGAACTTTTCGCTGGTTTACTACAATCTTGCGCTGGTCTATCACCGTTTGACGGACGTCGCCGCCGCCACGCAGGCGCTGCATAGGTACAAGGAACTCGAACCGGGCGATGAAGAAATCGAGTTGGTCGATCAGCTTCTCAAAGCGCTCGAGAGCGGCCGGCCCGGCAACTGATTTCTCCGCAAGGGCATCTTCACAAATATTAGTTCGAGTCGTCTCTTTGAGTGTCTTGCGGTGATCTGTATGTTGAGGTTGGTTCTCTCGCTGATCGTTGCGGTCGGGTTGTTCTCGACAAACTCTGTCGCGCAGACGCAACCTCAGTCATATCAAGTTCCCGAGGCTTATGAGATTTATGCAACGATCCTTCCAGAAAGGTGGCCGGTCTCTGTAGCCCATGCGAAGAAGTTGCTCATTCGCGCGGAAACGGGAACGTACGAAAATATGTGTTTGAAGCCCGAGGGCGAGTCCGTGCCGGTTGTAGGGCCGGCAATCGCGAATTTCATCGAAGTGAACAAGGAGCCATGGCTCTTGCAGAAGGCGATTCCGATGGATCAGCCTTAAGAATTCGTCTTTGAAAAGGAAATCGAAGGCGTCTTTAGCAACGGCGTCGCAGGTTGGAAGAGCTTCTATGAAAAGTATCCAGACTCTGGCGGCTACAACGAATTGTCCGCGGTCGGGTTCAACTCTGACAAGACGGTTGCAGTCGTTTACGTGGCTCACTTTTGCGGTGGCCTTTGCGGTGGAGGAGGGTTCCACGTACTCGAAAAGAAAGAAGGAAAGTGGCAGCCGTTAAAGTGGAAGGGTTCGTCGTGCTCTTGGGCTTCGTAAGAGTTTCACGCTGCAATCTCAAATCTGTAATTTCAATCTCGAATCTGGAGCCTCGAAATCTGAAATCCAGGATCCGAATCTGACCTCGTCCTTTGGCGCCTAAGTTTCGCAATCCAAATTCCGAAATTCGGCAATCTTCGCTTACCCCTTTGCCCTTTCCTCTTTGCTCTTTATAATCAATCCCCGTGGCGGGGTAGCTCAGATGGTTAGAGCGTGGGATTCATAACCCCAAGGTCGGCAGTTCGATCCTGCCCCCCGCTACCAATAAAATCAGCTACTTGCCACAAGCGCCAAAGTGGCCTGAGCATCATTTGTGACGGTATTGTGACGGCGCTGATTTTTTAGCATGACTGCCTCACCCGAACCCACTGGTAAATTGCGAACGTAACGCTGACTCGTTGAGATGTTCGCATGGCCCATGAGCTTCGCTATGTCGTAGGCGTTGAATCCACCCTCACCTAACCTCGTGCCATAAGTGGCCCGGAGATCGTGCCAGACCAGACCTTCGATCTTCGCATCGAAACAAGCCCCGACAAAAGAACGCTTGATGTCAGTGTATGGCCCACCCGTTACGGGACTCGTCCATACAAAGTCATCCGGCCGCTTGCCCTTGCAGAGTGCGAGAAGTATCTGCCTAACCTCAGAGTTTATCTCGACGCTGCGAGGCCTGCCGCTTTTGGTGTTATCGAATACAACCAAGTTGCGGAAGAAATCGCACTGCCGCACCTTAAGACCCAGTTGCTCACTCTTGCGCGCTCCCGTTCCAATTGCGAATGGAATCATCGTGGCCAAGTGCTTTCGCAGGCCTGTGCATTGAGCCAACAAAGCAGGTTCCTCGTCAGATAGCAAATACCGATGACGCTGATTCTGCAACTTGAACTTGCTAACTCGACTGCAGGGGTTAGAGTCTGCCAGACCTAATCGAATAGCCAGGCTGAAAATGCGTGACAATAATTCTAATTCACGATTGACGGACGCCGGGCTGCGCTGTTTTTCCGATTTCGTGAAAGAGTGCTGCCGAGCGCTCTTCAACCTTTCGATTGCCAGGGGCGAGATTTCGCCCAACGCCTTGCCCCTGAACGCTGCAAGTAAAACGCGTACTCTAAAGCGATCATGTTTCCATGAGCGCTTGTTATTTCTGGCCCACTCCAGAAAGGTGCCCTCACCAAACTGATTGTTTTCGGCGTCAGGATTGCCGACAAACTCAGCCAAGAGCATCGTTCCGAACTGCTTACCATACTTACCTTTATCAAGCTCCATCATGAAGCTTGTTTTTTTGGATGGCGTTCGCCACAGCGTGGAAGTCGAGGCCGAAGGACTGTATGAAGCCTGGTATGAGCTAATGGCCGCGAAATTCTTTGGCGTCGTACACAACAAAGGCCAGTTCTGCGAAATCAGATACTCGTGGTATGTCCAGCACCACCACACCTTGAAACGTTACTTTGAACATAAACGCGTGCGATTTCAAATGGACCGCGTTATACGGGATCACCTGGAGTCAGGCTACATCCAGAGAGTTGAATATCGACGCCTTAAAGAACCGGAACAGGAGATTGATTACATCATCCGCTACTATCCTGGACCGGCCGCCGGAGAGTCAATCGATCGGATCCAGGTGTACATTAAAAAGAAAAGAGCGGAACGAAAGTTGACCCGACGCCTGCCGCCAAGCAGTCAAAGCCATGACGAGAAGACTGGCGCGCCAGTGCAGTCGACGCAGACACTCGCGCTATCTCCCGTCACAGCCCAAGACACAGACCTAATAACTCAACTGGCCTTTGGGTTCGGCATCAGCCTGAGTAAGGCCTATGAACTAACTATGACGAAGAAAGACGCTGTAAGGCTCCAGCTTGAGGCGTGGCGTTTTCGCGATGTTAGACCAAGGAATCGCGCCGGCTGGATGATTCAGGCAATCGAAAGCAACTACGACGTACCAGCCTCGTATATCGATGAGAAGAAAAGGGAGTTGGAGAAGGAAAAAGTAAAAGCCGCGCGCGCGATGGTGCGTGCCTGCGCGATATGCGACAGCACAGGTTTTTGCTACTTCAGGAATGCACAGTACCCAAACGGCGCTATGCGCCAATGCACACACGATCCCTCGATTGAAGGCGGAATTTCACCAGACGCTCAAAATGGGCCGCTATTGAACGCAATAACCGGAGACGAAAAGAGACCCGCAGAAGATTCTACGAGCCCCTAGAGATGCCAAATTTTGCGTCTGGCTGAAAACGGGAGTGTGGCCCAGACTTACCGTCGGCATTAGGCGGTGCTTCGCCGTCTTTCTACTCGTCACGTGTAGTACGCCATCCAATACCATAAGAGCGTTGCAGACTATCTTCGACAGCTTGCTTAGCTTTCGTTATAAGTTTGTCTGGTAGCTTCTCAGAACCTAAGCGACTTACCATTGATTTTTTCCCTGAGCAGGAATATCCTCGCAAGAGTTTTTATAGGAAGGCTGAATTCTCGCGGGCCTCTACTCTTTTGCATATTCCCAAAATCCGGCCGCGACTTAGGTACCCTATGTTCGGCAATACCTTCATTCGAAGGTTCTTGGAATAAACTTGGCAGACAAAGAAAAGAAGCCACCGGATACGACTGAGGCTCTAGTAGGCGTCGGCCGGGCGGTCTTGGTGTCAGGAGGTTTTGCGGTCGTTTCTTTGGTCATCAGCATCTGCATGCTGTTTCTAAGTTCTGCCGTGGCATTTGCTCTTTTCGTGTGGACAAAGCGGGCGAGCGCCCCATTCTTTGTGCTCGTGCTCCTAGCAGAGGTCGTCGTAATTACCTTAGCCGTAGGATTTCTCCTGGTCGGTGTGACCTTGTTTCTCAAGAGTATGGGAGATGCTCTCAGTAATTTAGCTATTGCCTTAGGATCCATTGGCGATGCTTGGGAGCTTGAGCGCGGCGCACAATTCTTAGGAGCGTGCGCTAATGGAGTTGCGTTAAAGGTGCGTGCTTTGACACGTTGGGCAGCTGAAACATTCAAGCTCGCCCACGGAGGTCGAAAACGAGCATTCTTGTTGCTGATGGCATTCGGATTATTTGTTGTCGTAACTTCGGCGGTGAAGGATGGGATACGCGGAACTCTAGAACCACCTGGTATCCAGCTGATTGTTTGGGCGACTCAAAGCTCGATGAGGGTTCTAAAACTTCTGGCTTTCTATTTCATTGGAGCCACTGCGTTACATTTTATTTTGCCAAAAGCTGGACGCGAATAATCGCCACAGGGAATATCTAGAGCCATATGGAAAACGGTCCCTATGTCATCGAAGTAGGTTTTGGCCTGGCAGCGATAGGTCAAATGCTTTTTGCTCTGCAATTATCCCGCAAGGGAAACAATCCGCAAGTCCGACTGCTTGGGGTGTTGCTCTACCTAGTGGCTTGTTCAGCCTTGTTGTGGTGGCTTCGCCGCGTATTCTTCTTTCGTCCGGAATTGGCGGGCACCTCTTTCGCTGTTCCTGCATTCTGCCTGGGATCTTGGGTACTTCTCCTTGTCTTTAGGGTCAGGGGGGACAAGATGGGGTTGGTGTACGTAGTAGCCGGTCTAATCGTATCGATGGCGCTTCGTAAATCTAATCTAGTCACGGATCCGTCGAAACTTGAGCCCATCCAGCAGTCCATATTCCGGGCAGCTACATGGTTACTGTGGGTCGGCGCTGGTAGTGTAACAATCCTTACAGCGGTGTCCTTATATGTCTACTTCACGGAGGACAAAGATGGAAACTCATCCCCATCAGGCCAGCAACAGGGTAGTTTGCCGGGCTCTGAGCCCGAGCCGAACAATAGACAAGAACCAACCCCTCCCGCGGACCATGATCCCGGTGGAAACGGGCCAAAGCACGGATAGTTGTTCCGAAAGTTACTACCGTTCTCAAAGCGGCGAGTTTTACCGCTCGAGACTTCTCTGGCGCGAGCGAAAAACGTAAGAATGAAATAAGAATGAAAAAGGACCCGCAGAAGATTCTACGAGCCCCTAGAGATGCCAAATTTTGCGTCTGGCTGAAAACTAGAAGCCGCACTTCGGCTTCGCTAATCCTCCTTCAGAACTTGTGACGGTATTGTGACGGGAATTTAGATAACATCATCGGCACTGCATGGTGCTGCATAATAGAAACATATAAAACCCCTGAAAAACCGCTATGGCTGCAACCGTTTGGAATTGTTTGACTTACTAATTTGAGCGGGTTGGGATTCATAACCCCAAGGTCGGCGGTTCGATCCCGCCCCCCGCTACCAATAACTCTCACCGAATCAACTACTTGATATCACGCGGCAATTTGGCTTTGGGTACGTCAGGGGGAAAGATGGGACAGGAAATTCGCACCTATGGTGCAGAATTGAGTCAACTGTTCGAGATCATCAGCCGTAATCACCAGCAAAATCAATATTTACCTTGAGGAAGCAAACGGCTAGCCAATTGAGAACAAAGTTGCCATCCCACGGTCGAAGGTTCGAACTCTGGTGGAGATTTCAATAGATTGAAGGCTTTGCGCAAACCAATAATTGACCCTGGGATCGAAACTCCCACGGTCCTCTGCCCGAAACGCGTCGGAAGTCCTGCACATATTTTGAAGTTGGCGACATCCAACAGCTTTCCCGACTGTTGGCGCGCGCTGAGACTCATCGGGAATATCTTGCTGAATTAAAGAGACCGATGTAAGAAGTTACCCCCTTTTTTTGATCCCGCGCGTGAGGAAAAAGCCCGGCCGGATTTGATCGGCGAATTATTCCTGATAGAGTCGGGGTGACAGTTTCACTTGAGGACAGGTAAATTGCTGATTACCGCAGGACAACCAGATAGCGCTGGAAGGGAAGAATCGCCGACTACCGTACGGCGCATTTTCTATTTTGTTCTCCCGATACTCGTCATCGTGGGAGCGCTCATCGCGTACAAGAGTTCGGCCGCGTTGGCGGTAATTGGGAAAGTCTCCGCCACGGGAGTATTCGCTCCGCGAGGGAATGTGATTCCGGGGGTCGGTGCTTCGGACGCCGGTGTACTAACACGAACCCTGAATTATTTTCTGGTGATTTGGCCGGCTCTGGCATTTGGCATTCTGATTAGTGCAGCCGTGAGCACGTTTGTCTCACCTCAATGGTTGTCGCGCTTGTTAGGAAGGCGTTCACTACGTTCACAAGTGTTCGCTGGACTCGCGGGAGCGCCATTGATGCTGTGCTCTTGTTGTGTGGCGCCAATTTTCACCGGCGTGTACGAACGTTCCGCGCGGCTTGGTCCGTCGCTTGGATTGATGCTCGCGGCGCCGGCGCTAAATCCGGCCGCATTGATCCTTACTTTCATGCTCTTCGATTACAAGGTCGGGACGGTGCGACTCGGCGCTAGTCTCGCTGCCGTCCTGTTTACGGGACTGATCGCCGACCGGATATTCGGCAGAACCGAAGTTCATTGTGACGTGGACGATTGGCAAACAGAAGGTCGTCCGGCAGACTTCCTTCATTTTCTGCGTGCCTGTGCCCGAGTGTCGGTGCGGTTGTTGCCGGTGATTGTGATTGGAGTGCTGGCTTCAATGATCATCGCTCAGATGATTCCGGTACGAACATTTGATTCAACTGCGGCGAGATTACTGGCCATCGCTATTGTTGCTGCCGTTGCGGTGCCATTGGCGTTACCGACTTTCTTTGAGATTCCGCTGGCTCTGATATTAATCGGATCAGGCGCGCCGGCGGGCGCTGCGGTGGCGCTCCTGATCGCTGGTCCGTCGGTCAAATAATGAGGTCGACAAACTGGAAGGTTGCAGCCATGGTGGCCGCGTCAATATGGATCTTGGCGGTAGTAAGCGGAACAATCGTGAGCTTTTTTTGAACGGTTGTTTCTCAACGGCGTAGGAAATTAGCTCTTTCGTTCTGAATGAAACACGATCGCATATCCAGATCGTCGCCGAGGGATGCGCTATGCGCGCTTGCATTGATGGCGAAGGTCCCTTTCGCCTGTGCGGTAAAGACCCGGCTTACTCCACCACTAAGTCCGGCAGAAGCAGCGAGGTTAAGCACGTGCTTCTTGCGCGACATGACAACCAACGTTTCTAGTATGAATGGTGATGGAACCGAAGGCGTAGTGCTATACGCTCCGGCAAATGCTGGAGCATTCTTACATGATCTCCTTCCCGACGGTTTCAAGTTAGTGGCTCAGCGGGGTGAGACGCTGGGCCAGAGACTCATCAATGCTGCTGCCGAACTGCTGAACGATGGATTCGAATCCGTGTGCCTGATCAACTCGGATAGCCCGACGCTCCCCGGGGAGATACTAAAGACTGCCGCTTCATTGCTAGCGAAGGATGGAGATCGAGTCGTGCTGGGTCCCAGCGAGGATGGCGGTTATTACCTGATTGGTCTTAAGCATCCACACCAAGAATTATTCGAGCGCATCGCGTGGAGTACCG